>ERZ773277.2907-NODE-2907-length-10771-cov-3.341545_pt1 | contig 10771 bp, 8 predicted proteins | sample MGYA00511957_ERZ773277 | MGnify/ENA primary metagenome ERZ773277 (study PRJEB29015, sample SAMEA2737800) | human gut metagenome | biome: human gut; feature: human-associated habitat; material: faeces | place: China | collected 2012 ... | reverse complement strand
TTTTTACCGAAATAAACAATAGCAAAAGGGGCTATCCGACTTTTTGGACAGCCCCATTATTCTATTGACACATTATAAAAATAGTATTATTATGGATTCATTGTTACCTTTTTTTCTGTTATGTTTTACCTCGTTTTTTACGCTGACAAATCCGTTAGGGACGATGCCTGTCTTTCTGACCATGACGAATGGCATGAGTGAGGAACAGCGTCGTGCCATTGTCCGCCGCGCTACAATCGTATCGTTCCTAACGCTGATGGTTTTCACTTTCTCCGGGCAGTTCCTGTTCAAGTTTTTCGGTATTTCGACAAACGGGTTCCGTATTGCGGGTGGCATTATCATCTTCACGATCGGTTTCGACATGTTGCAGGCACGCTATGCGAAAGCCAAGCTGAAAGAGGAGGAGGTGAAGACATATGTGAACGACATTTCCATTACGCCCCTTGCCATCCCGATGCTCTGCGGGCCGGGTGCGATCGCCAATGCCTTGATGCTGATGGACGATGCCGTGACATTGGCAAAGAAGTGCATCTTGATCGGGACGATCGGATTGATCTATTTTATCACCTACCTGATCCTCCGCGCTTCCACACGTCTGAACCGTTACATGGGCGAGACGGGCAATAACGTCATGATGCGCCTGATGGGATTGATTCTGATGGTGATCGCCGTAGAGTGTTTCGTGAGTGGTTTCAAGCCGATCATGATCGACATTTTGCAGCACTCGAACCTGTAAAAAAGACAAGGGAAGGCATTGCTTTCCCTTGCAACTCCGGTACAGTCCGGTAAAGAGTGTTGTTTTTTGTATCTGCCTGTTTAATATGATGTTATGTTTTAAAGGAAGAGAAAGCGGACAAATGCGGACAGAACGGACACCCGATATATTTATTTTCCGAGCGGGGGATTGATCCCCTGGCAAAATAGATGATGATACCCTATAGGATATATTTTTTACTCAATAGGGCAGAGCCCTCTGCCCTATTGGGAAGCAGATGGGGTTATGTATGGTAAATATACACTTATTTATGAAAGCCGGTCTTGAGAGAGCCTGGAAATTATGGACATCCGATTTGTAACAGACGTGCATCCCAAAAGTGGTTTTGGGAATGGATTTTAGAGGTTATTTGTTGATTATTAGCGTTTTAGTAAAATGTCGGGATTTTTATATATCGGGTGTCCGTTCTGTCCGTACTTGTCCGTTTGCCTGCAAAATTCTCTCTGTTCATAGTTCCGTGAATCTCTTTTTCCCCTGTAAATAGAACGCTAAGATCAGGCTTCCTTTTCGCAGCTCCGGAATGCCGGAAAGTTTTGTTTTGGCGAGATTCTCACGGCGGACCGGTTCGTAAGACGGTTTTAGCTCGTGGAACGCCTTCCGGGCCTCATACACGGCACGGGCGTTCGGGTAATGGCCTGTCAGCAGAAATTTGGCAGCGGCGATATAGTCCAGCCAGAAACGTGCATGCATCACGTGCTTCAAATCCTTTTCCGGCAAGTTCTTATATAGCATCAGCAGGTTGTTTCGGAAGTTGAGGAACGTCTTGCGCGGACTCTCGACATTCAACGTGGCGCCTCCCACGTGGTACACGACCGACGATGGCGTACAGACCAGCCGGTAGCCGCGCGAACGTAGCCGCCAGCACAGATCGATTTCTTCCTGGTGGGCAAAGAACCCGGCATCGAGGCCGCCCACCTCTTTGTAAGTGGCCGTACGGACGAACAGGCAGGCTCCCGTGGCCCAAAGCAGGTCGGCGGGCGTGTCATATTGTCCGGCATCTTTCTCGACGACATGCAGGACGCGTCCGCGGCAATACGGATAGCCGTACCGGTCCATATATCCCCCTGCCGCTCCGGCATACTCGAAATATTCTTTATTCCGTTGGGCGCGTATCTTGGGCTGGACGCCGGCAATCGTTTTGTCGGCGTCCAGCGCGGCGATAGGTGCATCCAGCCATCCCGGAGTGACTTCGACATCGCTGTTGAGCAAGACTGTGTATTCGTGTCCGATATGCTTCAATGCCTGGTTATATCCTTCGGCAAAGCCGTAATTCTTGTCCAGCCGGATGATGCCGACCGTCGGAAACTTTGTTTTCAGCATCTCGATGGAATCGTCTGTAGAGCCGTTGTCGGCAACGATTACATCTGCCCATTCGCCGGGTGTGCAAGCGACAACGGAGGGCAGGAATTCTTCCATCAGCGCGCGGCCGTTCCAGTTTAGGATGACGACGGCAAGACGTTTGTCCGGTTGAAAGTTGAAAGTTGAAAGTTGAAAGTTTTCGTTTGTTTTCATATTGTGTGTGTGCTTTTTTGTAATTTAACTTTCAACTTTCAACTCTCCACTTTCAACTCTCTTATGTTTCCATCTCTTATGCGTCCAAAGCCACCCCGACGGATTGCGCAAGATACATTTTTCCATCAAGCGGGCATATTGTTCGGTAATCCAGTTCTCAGGAGTCTCTTTGGGAGTCTCGGTCACCAGTTTCATATCTATGGTATAGTAGCCGCGTTTCACCTGCTTCGTGTCGAGGAATATGACCGGCAAATCCAGTTTGCGGGCAAGGCGTTCGGGGCCGGTCAGGATGGAGGAATCCTGGTTCAGGAAGTTCGTCCAGTAGTGCAGGTTGTTCCGGCTCGGTGTCTGGTCGGCGATAAAGATCACGACACAGCGGGTTTTGTCTTTCTTCAGGGTGATGACATCGCGCACGGTGTCCTGTTTTTTGATCCCGAAGGAACCGAATTTCGTACGCAGGTTAAAAAACAGGCGATCGAATGCCTGGTTGTTGAGGGGTCGGTATATCTGGTAGATGCGGGAATCCTTGAAACGGGAAGTCGAGCCGGAAAACCATTCCCAGTTGCCGTAATGTCCCATCAGGAGGATAAAACAGGTGTGCCCTTTCTCCATCAGCGTGTCTACCAGTTCGGGATTTTTCAGGAAAGCCCGGCGTTGTAACTCTTCGAGGGAGATGTGGGCGAGCTTGATCGTCTCGACCACGTAGTCGGTGAAGTGATGGTAGAACTCGCGTTCCAGCCGGCGCAGTTCGGTGTCCGATTTATCGGGAAAAGAGGCTTTCATATTTTGCCTGACAACTTTCACCCTGTATCTGACGACCTTATAGACCAGAACATAGAGGATATCCGATAATATATAAAGCGCCCACATCGGCAATAAGGCATGAACCTTTACCCAACTGTAGATAAGCGCATATTGTATTTTATTCCACATGATGGTTTTATTAGTTTTTATTTGTGTAAATGCTGATTTATCTGTTGCTTTTCTCTTGAAAGAAAAGTAACCAAAAGTTCAAGGCTAAAACTGCTTCGCTACTCCGTTCCTTTCGTTCGCTGTCGCGTCTGAAACTCGCTTCGCTCAGACAGCAGACGCTCCGGGCGCTCACTACGGTTTCTGCGCTTAACGCTCACCGGCTTAGGCCGGAAATAGAGCCTGACGGCTCTTCGGGGATTGCCGATGCTACCTGCTCCTTTGCGATCCCACATTTGATGTGGGAACAGGCTTGTCCCCCGTGCTTGACACGGGGCTGCAGAAGAACTGTCGGTTAAGCCTTGATCTTTTGGTTACTTTTGGATCAAGCCAAAAGTAACGGATAAATCATTTATTCTATAATCTTTACTACTAACGCCGTTTTGTCCTCGTTCCAACCTTCCAGTATGACCTGCCGGGTTTCGTTGACCAACGAGTGGTCGTACGGGATCTCCACCTTGATATAATTCTCCGTGAAGCCGTGCATCATGCCTCCTTTGCGTGTTTGTTCAAACAAGACATTCGCCTTCTGGCCGATATGCGCTTCGTAGAAAGCATGGAGCTTACGGTCGGATATGTCCAGCAATTGCTGGCTGCGGGCATGCTTGGTTTTCGGGTCGACGACGTGGTCGATCTTGAGTGCCTGCGTACCCGGCCGTTCCGAATAGCTGAACACGTGCAGCTGGCTGATGTCCAAGCTTTCGATAAAGGTGCGGGCCTCCTCGAAACAGGTATCCGTTTCACCCCGCGTACCGACGATCACATCGACGCCGATAAAGGCGTGCGGCATGACCTCTTTGATCTTTTCGATCTTATGCCGGAACAGGGTCGTGTCGTAACGGCGGCGCATCAGTTTCAGCACCTCGTCGCTTCCGCTCTGTAACGGAATATGAAAATGAGGAGCGAAACGTCTGCTGCATGCCACGAAATCGATCGCCTCGTCCGTGATCAGGTTCGGTTCGATGGAGGAGATACGGTAGCGTACGATCCCTTCCACCTTGTCGAGGGCGCGGATCAGGTCGATAAACGTTTCCCCGGTGCTCTTCCCGAAGTCGCCGATGTTGGCGCCTGTCAGCACGATCTCTTTTCCCCCGTTTGAGGCGACCTCTTCGGCCTGCTTCACCATGCTGGCGATCGTCCCGTTGCGACTGCGTCCGCGGGCAAAGGGGATCGTGCAGTAGGAACAGAAATAATCGCATCCGTCCTGCACTTTCAGGAAATGGCGCGTACGGTCGTCTGCCGAGCAGGAAGGGGAGAAGGTACGGATATCTTTCGTCCGGGAAGCGATTATGGCGCCTCCCTCTTCTCTCTTTTTCAGATCGTCCAGATACATTAACAAATCCAGCTTCTGCTCGGCTCCCAAGACAAGGTCGACTCCTTCGATATGGGAAACCTCTTCCGGCTTTAACTGGGCGTAGCAACCGGTCACGACGATGAACGCCCCTGGGTGCTGTTTGCCGATCCGGCGGATCGCCTGGCGGCATTTCTTGTCGGCAAGTTCTGTCACGGAGCAGGTGTTGACAACGCAAATATCGGCCTTTTCACCCGGACGTGCTTTGCGTACGCCCTGTTCGGCAAGGACTTTCCCTATGGTCGAAGTTTCGGCGAAATTCAGCTTGCATCCTAAGGTATAGTATGCGGCTATCTTGTTCTCAAAAACAGTCTTATCAATCATTGTCTTTTAATTATCGCGCAAATTTACAGAAAATGTTTGGAGATAGTATATTCTTATCGTTTATTGTGGAACCGGTAACCTATCCCTAACATCAGGTTGTTGGGGTCTTTGAATTTGCTCAACTGGTATCCCACGTGCAGGAACAGGTTGCGTGTGACAGATGTTTTCAGTGCCAGGATTTGGTACATCCCTTGCGTATCGGTGCATTTGTGGTAAACATTGTAGCCTATGCCTACATTGATCGTGAAGATCGGCATGACCAGTTCGCCCCGTACGGATAGCCCGACTGCCAATTGTTCTTTGAATGGCGGACGGTAAAACCTGTGCTCGGCCTGGTCGTTGTAGTCGGCTTCGTATTCCTTGATGTTGGCACTTTCGTCGTATTGTACGTCGAGCGATGCTCCGGCACGGAAATATTGGTGGAAGTTATACATAGGATTGAAATTGAATCCTAATACGCCGAACGAGCCGGGGGCCAGGTAGGCTTCATCGGGCTTGATAACCCCTTTTCGTTTCGAGGCGCCGTATAAGACGATGTCGTAGCTGATGTGAGGTTTGATGCGTTGTGTGGTCCGCCTGCCTGTCATCACCGTCCCGGCATTTGCTCTGAAGGTGTGCACCAGACCTATCCTGCCTCCAACGGTATTGACGCCTGCGTTGGGGTACTGGGTGTTTCCGTTGGAGAAGTGGCTCAGGTCGATGCCTGTCGTCAGTTGCCATCCTGCCGCCAGTTGCCAGTTCAGCAAGAATCCCAAATTGATATAGGCATTGATCTTTGACCCCACAACATAATTATAGGCGTTGGTTCCTGGATGGTACTTTTTCCATCCGAAAGAGGCCCCGAAGTTCCATTCGTAATCCAGTGACAGGCGGGAGGAGAGCCGGGTTATGCGTGCTCCCTGGAATGCATATACTGCAACCGGAGTCCCGATCTCGGCCTTGTCAAAGAAAGAGTGGTATGAGACACCGATTCCCTGGTACGTGTGCGGGTATAATTTCCCGTAGCGCGAATCGGGATGAAACCGGAAAGAGTATTTCAGGTGTGCCGACACGGACTTACGCAAGGGTTGCCATGCAGCGTTCTCGCCGGCAAAGAACTCATTGGTGGGGATGAGGTAGACGGGACGGAAGTCGATACCGACCCCGTGTGTGAGCGGATGGCGGGAGACGGTGTCGTTCGCCCCTGTCTCTTGTGCACATATACGAGTGCATCCTAACACACATATTGTTATAAGTACTTTCCAGTTCTTCATGTCTCATCCGTTTATTCGGTTGCCAAAGATACAAAAAAATTTAGTTTGTCAAACCTTTGGGTATTGTTGTACTGTTGGTTAAACTCTGGCTATCTGTTGTGTATTTGTCGGATAGTCTGTATTTTTGCGCGAATTATAATACAGTGTGCAGTATGATACAAGAGAATTTTATCAAGATATACGAGAAAAGTTTCAAGAAGAACTGGGAACTGCCCGCCTTGACGGATTACAGCAAAGGGACGACCTTTTCTTTCGCCGATGTGGCCAAAGAGATTGCCCGTATCCATATCCTATTTGAAGAATGTCAGATACGGCGGGGAGATAAGATTGCTCTGATCGGAAAAGACAGTGCCCGCTGGTGTATTGTTTATATGGCCGCTGTGACGTACGGAGCGATTATAGTACCTATCTTGCAGGACTTCAGTCCGAACGATGTGCATCATATTATCAATCACTCCGAGTCGGTTTTCCTTTTTGTCAGTGACCGTATCTGGGATACACTGGAAGAGGAAATGATCGAGGACGTGCGTGGTGTCTTTTCGCTGTCCGATTTCCGTTGCCTGCATCAGCGCGATGGTGAAAGCATTCAGAAGCTTTTGAAAGGCATGGATGAGAAGATGGCGGAAAAGTATCCGGACGGTTTCGGCAAGGATGATATCGAATATGCGGAACTGGACAATGACAAAGTGGTCCTGTTGAACTATACTTCCGGCACGACCGGTTTCAGTAAAGGGGTTATGCTTACCGGAAACAACCTGGCGGGGAATGTGATGTACGGCATCGAGCTTGGCGTATTGTACAGGGGGGAACGCGAACTCTGTTTTCTGCCGTTGGCACATGCTTATAGTTGTGCGTTCAATTTCCTGGTTCCGATGGCTGTCGGGGCGCATGTCTACCTGTTGGGGAAGGTTCCTTCTCCCAAAATCCTGTTGAAAGCCTTCGAGGAGGTGAAACCGAACCTGATCCTGACGGTCCCGTTGATCCTGGAGAAGATTTACAAGAAAATGATCCTGCCGCAGCTTAGCAAGACGACTATGAAGGTGGCGTTGAATATTCCATTGCTGGATTCCCGTATCTATGCACAGATACGGAAGAAACTGGTTGATGCCTTCGGCGGACGTTTTCGTGAAGTGATCGTGGGAGGAGCGGCCATGAATGAGGAGGTGACGAATTTTCTTTATAAGATCAAATTCCCGTTCACGATTGGTTATGGTATGACGGAATGTGGACCGCTGATCAGCTATGACCATAATGACGAGTATGTCCCCGGTTCATGCGGCCAGATATTGAAGGGCATCATGAAGGTGCGTATCGACTCGGAAGATCCTTGTAATAAGGTTGGAGAAATTCAGGTGAGCGGCGAAAATGTGATGAAAGGTTATTATAAGAACGAGGAAGCGACTTCCAAGGTTTTTACGGAGGACGGCTGGTTGCGTACGGGTGACTTGGGGACGATCGATGCCGATAACCGTATTTATATCCGTGGCCGTAGCAAGACGATGATCTTGGGGGCGAGCGGACAGAACATTTATCCGGAAGAGATCGAATCGAAGCTGAACAACTTGCCGTTTGTAATGGAAAGCATCATAATAGAGAAGAACGGTAAGCTGGTAGGGTTTGTTTATCCGGATTACGATACGGTGGACAGCACGGGAATTTCGCATGAAGATCTTCCAATCATCATGGAGCAGAACCGGATCGAACTTAACAAACTTTTAGCACCTTACGAAGCTGTTTCCGCCCTGCAATTGTATCCGACAGAATTCGAAAAGACGCCTAAGAAAAGTATTAAGCGTTACTTGTATAGCAACTATTGATTAGTTTATATGGTCTGTAAATCAAATCGTTGAGGCTTGTGTATAAAATGTTTTGAAAAAAAGCGCAATATGTTGTACAACATATTTGATTAATACATACATTTGCATCGTTTTAAGACAAGAAGATATTATAGACCGTTTAAATTAAAAAAACAAAATGAAAAAGTTAGTTGCATTTGCTGCTGTTATCGCAGCTGTATCATTCGCATCTTGTGGCAACAAATCAGCAGAAAACACTGAAGTTGCAGAAACTGAAACAGAAGCTACAGTAGAAGAAGTTGTCGCTCCTGCTGAACAAGCTACAACAGAAGAAACTGCGGTTGCTGAAGGTGATTCAACTGCTGTTGAAGCTCCGGCTGCTGAAACTGAAGCTGCTCCTGCTGAATAATCATTCGGCAATTAGTGACGAGGACAGTCTGTATGCATGTAACATACAGACTTTTTTTGTTTTTAAACTTATGTGATTTATATATATATGAAACGAACACTATTACTCCTTCCGGCTATTGCTTGCCTGAGCCTGTCTGTTTTCGCACAGGTTCCTGTAGATAAAACTGTCTCGTTGCAGAGTGTTGAAATCCAGGGAAAACGCTTTGGAGGCTTGACCGGTGGGGAAGTGAAACGCCTGCAGGTGGACAGCAACCTGAGTGGCCTGACGGGGACGACAGCCGACGTATTCCGCCTGCTGCCTTCCGTTGTGACCGATATCGAGGGAGGAATCACGTTCCGTGGTTCCAATAATCCCGGCTTACTGATAAACGGAGTGCCCTACGGCTTGCTGGAAGAGTATAGTGGGGATATGCTGATCCAGCTTCCGGCACTGTTCTTCGACCGGGTGTCGATGACGTCGACTCCTTCCATCGGGCTTGTGCCGGATGGAGATGCAGGGATTCTGAACCTGTCGTCTGCTGTTTATACGGCCACTGATTCGCCTCTGGTCCTGACGTTGGGAGCCGGATTCCAGGAACGTTATAATGCCGGTGCGATCCTGAATTTGCATCCGGGCAAGTTTCATATTGTCGGAAAATATAATTATCGCCGGGAGTTCCGTAAGCGTACGTTCAGCAAGTCGACGACGAACAAAGGGGGGACAACCGTCATGAACAATAATGCGTCCGCCCGCCCCGATGTGCATCTCGCCGATCTGAGTGTCGGATATGACCTGACGGCAAACGACCTGATCACGGTTTACGGTCTGTATAACCTGATGGATTACAGCCGCTACGGGAAGATCCATAACAATAAGCTGGTGGACGGGAATCTGCAACCGGTGATGTTCCGCCACCGTTATAACGACCAACGGCAGGAAGCCTATGCCGCAGAGGCGCGTTGGAACCATACCTTCGACAATCCGAAGGATCGTCTGGACGTCGTGTTCAATTACAATAATTTCGGGTATGACGAAGATAACGAATACAAGAACGAGAAGCCGGAAACAGGCAAGATCATTGCCGAGGATAATTACTATGTCAATCAGGACAAGAATAATTATTACCTGTCTGTCCTCTACGGCAAACTCTTTGCCGATGACTGGCATTTGCGGGTAGGATACATCGGGCGTTTCAAGGATGAGAGCTATCACGCTTACGGGAACAAACTGGCTGCCGGAGAGTGGCAGTCCGACCCGCAGAAAGAAAATGAATATAACTTTAATCGCCGTACGAATTTGTTGCTGGCTGCTTTGGAAAAGAAATGGGGTGGTTTCTGTGCCGAAGCGGGCGTACAAGGTGAACTGAACTGGCAAAAGATAGATACGCGTTATCAGACCGACGATGTGCTTGAAAAGATACCGATGGTTAAGAGCACTTCTCGTTTCCATCTCTTCCCCCGTTTGAAGTTGGGCTACCGGACGGATAAAGTCGGGGAGTTGGCTCTCAGCTATGTGCAACGCGTAATCCGGCCTTACGGCAGCTACCTGAATGTGTTCACCGACCGTAGCGACGCTACGCATGTCTGGAAGGGGAATCCTGATTTAAAAGACGAGATGATCCATTCGGTCGAGTTGTCTTATTCGTATGCTACTTCTGCTTTCCGGTTCTCACCGAGCCTGTATTACCGGAATAAGAAGAACCGCATCATGGACAAAGTCCTGGATGAAGGGGAAAACGGAACGATCTGGACAAAAGAGAATATCGGCCATAGCCAGACATTCGGTTTTGAACTGTCCGCAACCTGGCAACCGATCCGTATGCTGTCTCTCGGTTTGTCAGGCGATATCTACCGGGATGAGATCGACGGGCGCACGATCGGTTATGACCGGAAGAAGTCGATGGTCTGCGGCGATATCAAAGGCTCTGTCAACATCTGCATCACGCCGACAACGGAGTTGCAGCTCGATGGCTTTTACATCTCCGACCAGTTGACCCCGCAGGGAAAGATCAAGCACCGTTCCAGTGTCAATGCCGGTATCTCCCAATATTTCATGCACCGCAAGCTGCGTGCCAACCTGAGCATCAATAACATCTTCAACGGCCTCGAAGAAACAACGATCGTCGATACGAAAGACTTGCAAATGACCCAGGTCCGCAACCGTGACGCACAGGTGACGTGGGTGACGCTGACGTATAACCTGTGATATTTGCCAGGGGATTCTTTAGCCGGGGGGATTAATCCCCCGGCAAGAGTGAAGTCAATATCTTCTTCAGCACCGTTTGTGCTGAAATCTCGCGGTTGGCGGCTTCGGGGATCACGATGCTTTGGGGGCTTTCGATCACGTCGTCTGTCACGATCATATTGCGACGGACAGGCAGGCAGTGCATGAAGTAGGCAT
>ERZ773277.2904-NODE-2904-length-10776-cov-4.830986_pt1 | contig 10776 bp, 9 predicted proteins | sample MGYA00511957_ERZ773277 | MGnify/ENA primary metagenome ERZ773277 (study PRJEB29015, sample SAMEA2737800) | human gut metagenome | biome: human gut; feature: human-associated habitat; material: faeces | place: China | collected 2012 ... | reverse complement strand
TACGCCTCATCAATCGCATGCCCGATATCATGGCGCATATATTTGTTAGCAAAATCGATCCACTCGGTCGCCTTGTATGCGTTGGCGCGCGCCTCTTTCAGGTCTTTGCCCTTTGCAGTAACGCCCAGCACTCGACCGCCGTTTGTCACGATGTCGCCGTCCTCATCAAACTTCGTGCCCGCGTGGAATACATAGTAACCGTCCGTGTCTTTGAATTTCTCCAGACCGTGAATCTTGAAACCTTTTTCATATTTCACCGGATAACCATCCGACGCCAGAACAACACAGACTGCCGCATTGTCCTCAAATTCCAGCTGGATCTGATCCAGGGTTCCGTCGATACATGCCTCAAAGACTTCCACGATATCGTTCTTCATGCGCGGCAGGACAACCTGTGTCTCTGGATCGCCGAAACGCGCATTGTATTCCAGCACCTTCGGACCATCTTCGGTCAGCATCAGACCGAAGAAAATGATGCCCTTGAAGGTACGTCCTTCCTTCTTCATCGCGTCAACCGACGGCTGATAGATGTACTTTTTGCAGAATTCGTCTACTTCTTTTGTGTAGAACGGGCTTGGCGAGAAGGTTCCCATACCGCCTGTATTTAAGCCCTGATCGCCGTCCAGCGCCCGCTTGTGGTCCTGGGAGGAGGTCATAATGCGGATCGTATCGCCATCGACGAAGGAAAGGACAGAAACCTCGCGTCCTGTCATAAACTCCTCGATAACCATCTGATTGCCGGCAGAACCAAACTTCTTGTCCTCCATGATCTCCTTGACGCCTGCCTCTGCTTCCTCTAAAGTATTGCAGATCAGAACACCTTTTCCAAGTGCCAGACCATCTGCTTTCAAAACGATCGGCATCTTAGCGGTCTGTAAGTATTCCAGCGCCTTGTGCGGATCGGTAAAAGTCTCATAGGCTGCGGTCGGAATGTTGTATTTCTTCATCAGATCCTTGGAAAATGCCTTCGATCCTTCCAGAATCGCCGCATTTTTTCTCGGTCCAAATACACGCAGTCCCTGTGCCTCGAACACATCCACGATACCGCCAACCAGCGGATCGTCCATGCCAATCACGGTCAGATCAACCTCATGCTCTTTCGCAAATGCCGCCAGCTTATCAAATTCCATTGCACTGATCGGCACACACTCTGCATACTCTGCAATTCCCGCATTGCCCGGTGCACAATAAATTTTATCTACCTTCGGACTCTGAGCTACTTTCCATGCGATCGCATGCTCACGTCCGCCGCTGCCAACGATTAAAACTTTCATGTTCTTCTCCTTATATTCTTCCGTTTGCAATCGCATCGATCGCCTGCGGAAGCAGTACCCACTCTGCCTGTTCCATCACGCGCTGCTGCAGCGTCTTCGGCGTATCATCCGGCTGCACCTCTACGGCTTTCTGGAAGAGGATCGGACCGGTATCGGTTCCCTCATCCACATAGTGAACCGTCGCGCCCGTCACCTTGACGCCGCGCGCCAGTGCCGCCTCATGCACCTTCAGTCCATAATAGCCGACGCCACAGAAGGACGGAATCAGGGACGGGTGGATATTGATAATTTTATTTCTGTATGCCTCGATCATCGCCGCCGGAATCTTCACAAGAAATCCAGCCAGAACGATGAGATCCGGCTTACACGCCTTGACGGTCTCTAAAAGCGCCTCATCGAATGCATCTCGCGTCTCATACGCCTTCGGAGTCACAACAAACGCCGGGACACCGTGTTTTTTCGCGCGCTCAATCGCATAAACGCCCTCATTGTTGCTGATAACCGCCACAACTTCTGCGTTCGTGATCTTGCCGTTATCAACCGCATCCAGGATTGCCTGCAGATTTGTACCGCCGCCAGACACCATTACAACGACTCTTAGCATAATGTTACTCCCTTTTCTCCTGCCTCAACAGAACCAATGATGTACGGTGTATCGCCAGCGGACTTCATTGCCTCCATCGCGCGCTCTGCATCAGCCGCATCGACTGCTACGACCATGCCGATACCCATGTTGTAGGTATTGTACATCATGTGCTCCTCGATATCGCCTTTCTTCGCCAGCATACCGAAGATCGGCGGAATCTGATAGCTGTCTTTCTTGATGACTGCGCGAACACCGTCTTTCAGCATACGCGGAACATTCTCATAGAAGCCGCCGCCTGTGATATGGCTGCACGCTTTCACAGTCACGCCTGCATTCTTCACTGCTTTCAGCGCCTTTACATAGATACGGGTCGGTGCCAGAAGTGCCTCGCCAAGCGTGGTTCCCAACTCCTCATAGTAGGTCTCCAGTCCCTCTTTGTTGAGTTCCTTCTCAAATACCTTGCGGACCAGGGAGAAACCATTGCTGTGAACGCCGGTGGATGCCATACCGATCAGTACATCACCCGGTTTCAGGTTTTCGCCGGTAATCATGTCTTTTTTATCAACCACACCGACAGCAAAACCAGCCAGATCATAATCTTCCTCCGGCATCAGTCCCGGATGCTCGGCTGTCTCGCCGCCGATCAGAGCTGCCTCCGACTGTAAGCAGCCTTCTGCAACGCCTTTTACGATATCCGCGATCTTTTCCGGATAGTTCTTGCCGCAGGCAATATAGTCCAGGAAAAACAGCGGCTCGCCGCCTGCACATGCAATGTCGTTGACACACATCGCAACCGCGTCGATACCGATCGTGTCATGCTTGTCCATGATGATCGCCAGTTTTACCTTGGTACCACAGCCGTCCGTACCAGATAAGAGAACCGGATCTTCCATCTCTTTAATCTTTGCCAGGGAGAATGCACCGGCAAAGCCGCCCAGACCTCCCAGCACTTCCTCACGCATCGTTTTCTTTACATGCTCTTTCATCAGTTCTACCGACTTATAACCAGCCTCAATATCTACTCCGGAATTCTTGTAATCCATGGTTTTCCTCCGTATGTCCTTGTTTATATTTTTAATATTTATTTCTGTGCCAGATACTCTTTATGTCCCAGTTTCTGTAATTTCTCATCCTTACCGGCTACTTCATTCTTCATCTCCTCGGAGTATGCCTTTAATTTCGCTAACAGCTCCGGATCGGAAGTTGCCAGAATCTTGGCTGCCAGAATACCCGCATTCTTGCCGCCGTTGATCGCTACCGTCGCAACCGGAATACCGGACGGCATCTGTACGATCGAATACAGAGAATCAACTCCGCCTAAATCCGAGGTTTTCATCGGAATACCGATTACCGGCATCGGGAACAGTGCCGCGCACATACCCGGCAGATGTGCTGCCTTGCCAGCACCTGCAATGATAACCTTAAAGCCTTTCTCCTCAGCGGATTTTGCATAGTTAAAAAAGATGTCTGGCTCACGGTGTGCAGAAATGATTGTCATTTCATAATCAATCCCCATCTTGTCCAGAAAATCTGCTGCCTGTGCCATGATCGGCATGTCCGAATCGCTTCCCATTACAATTCCTACTTTTGCCATCGTTCATTCTCCTTTTCTCTGCATTGTATTTATTAGTTCTGCTTATAAGTTATTTGAATAAAAACAGCTTTACTTATTAGTAATGATACTAGGTTTTTCATGGCAAGTCAATAGGGTTTCGAGAATCCTTCAAAATTTCGTCATACCTTCTCATGTGGCGCTTCCTGTTCCAAAATAATGTAGCCGTAATCAAGAACAAATTTCACTCTGACATTGCAGCCCATCCTGCTTTTATGTTATCCTTATTGGAATGACAACAAATAACCCATTTTCACCCCAAAGAGGTTCCCTAAATGAAACGGACATTATCATACACTATTACAAATAAAAACAAAGCTGACACCATCGGCGCCTTCCTGCGCGATGCCGGATATTCCCGCCGCATCCTCATCGAGCTCAAACAGAACCCTGAGCAGATCTGCCTGAATGGGACTCCATCCTGGCTGAACACACCGCTTCAGATCGGAGACACCCTGACACTCTTTCTCCCGGACGAACCCGTTTCCTCAGATATTCTTCCGGTCAATCTTCCGATCGATATAGTATATGAAGACGAAGATCTCATAATACTCAACAAAGCCGCCGGAATGCCTGTCCACCCATCCCAGGGACACCATGAAAATACGCTGGCAAACGCCCTCGCGTACCGTTTTGCCTCGCGGGGCGAACATTTCGTGTTCCGTGCCGTGAACCGCTTAGACCGCGACACCACCGGTCTTCTGCTGATCGCCAAACATAAAATAAGCGGCGCATTTCTCTCCGCCATGACTGCAAAAAAAGAGATACGCCGCGAATATCTCGCGATTGTTGCCGGTAAACCAGAAAAATCCGGCACCATCGATCTGCCGATCGCCCGAAAAGATAGTTCCACCATCGAACGCTGCATCGATATGAATCATGGGGAACACGCCGTCACCCATTACCGGTGTCTCGATTACCGGGACGATCTCGGCTGCTCCCTCGTCCGGCTTCGCCTGGAAACGGGGCGCACCCACCAGATCCGGGTCCACATGAAAGCCATCGGGCACCCGCTTTTAGGGGATTTTCTATACAACCCGGATTACCGCTTCATCGAACGGCAGGCGCTTCACTCCTATACGGTGGCATTCCGGCATCCGATCACAGGGGAAGCAATGGAGTTTACGGCTCCGATGCCGGAGGATTTTTCCTTCTTCTATTAATACTGCTTCCGCAGTCCCTTCGGATAATGGTTTTTCAGCGTCCCGCCGCTCTTCTTGCCCCATCCGAGCGAATACCCGTCCACACTCACAAGGCACCAGCCTTTTCCGGCGTCTTCCTCAGAAAGCTGGATCGTCTCGCCGCGCAGGTATGCCGCCGTCTCTGGCGCGTCGGCAGACAGGTTCACGTTCTGTTTTACCTCCGATGGATGCAGGGCAAGTGCCAGCGCGTGGGACGGCTCAAAACGATTTTTCTTAAATTCTCCCATCTGAAGCCCCGGGCGAAGCACCCGCAGCCCCTTAAAATCGACCATCTCCTCCGGCGTCCGGTAAAGCTGATCGCCAAACATCGTCATCGTACTGTCCGCTGTCCATTTCTTCGGCTCAATAAATATCTCTTTGCAGAAATCCTCATAGACTGCCAGAAGCTTCTTGTCCTTCATCGAAGCCGGATATTTACGCTTCACGCTCTCCGGCTCGCCCGTTTTTCGAAGAAGTGCCGCATAATGGCCTTCTCCCTCGGTCCGGTGCGGCCAGATACGGACCGTTTTCTCGATTCCATCCGTCACACCCGCCCCCCAGGCTGGAACGCCGTGCGAAAGTCCCGGATAGTCCGGCGTTTCCTCTAGCGCAAACTCTGGATGTGCCTCTAAGAAACGTCCGATCGCCTGCTCGTCCTCCTCCGGCGCAAAAGTACAGGTGGAGTACACCAGCCGTCCGCCCGGTTTCAGCATCATCGCCGCATTTTCAAGAATCTCCTTCTGCCGCCCAGCACAGCGACGCACATTCTCCGGGCTCCATTCCGTGACCGCCGTCTCATCCTTGCGGAACATTCCCTCGCCGGAACACGGTGCATCCACGATGATCCCATCAAAAAATGCCGGAAAATACTTCGTCAGCCGCCCGGAATCTTCATTTGTCACAACCGCATTCCGGATTCCCATGCGCTCGATATTCTGCGAGAGAATCTTTGCACGCGCCGGATGGATCTCATTGCTCACCAGAAGACCTTCTCCTTTAAGTCTCGCCGCCGCCTGCGTCGATTTTCCGCCCGGTGCCGCACAGAGATCCAGAATCATTTCCCCCGGCTGCGGGTTTAAAAGCGAAGCCGCAATCATCGCGCTCGGCTCCTGAATATAGTAAACGCCCGCATCGTGGTACGGATGACGCCCCGGACGATCCTCCGCCCCATAAGCGAATCCCTCCGCCGCCCACGCAACCGGATTCAGAGAAAATGGAGCCGTCTTAGCAAATTCCGCCGGATCCGTTTTCAGTCCGTTCACGCGCAGTCCCTGTGAGCGCTCCTTGTCGTAACTGGCGATAAACGCATCGTACTCCCTGCCGAGCATCTGTTTCATACGTTCAGTAAATGCTGCTGGTAAATTTATCATGGTTTTGTATTATCCTTCTTAATCAAACATATAATTCATCTTTCCTAAATAATAATACTATTACATAAACAGCAATTCCGTCAACTATTTCTGTCTCTTCTTTCCAGTATCTTTTCCGCCCCATTTTCCCACACTATCCTCATGATTCGATGGATATTTACGTTCGTTCTCCTCCCATTTTTTAGTTTCTCACTCACACGCGGATGCAATCTGTTTTCCTCCAATTTTTCCAGCATCAGCATTGCACTGCACCGGCGTGGGGAATTTTTTCTCTGGTGCCTGCTCTGCGGCGGCTTTTTCTACTCCCAACTCTCCCTGTACCGCCCCCGCCAGGCAAAATGCTGCCTGCTTCTCCTCACTGCCGCTGCCCTGCTGCCCTATGCCCCGGAGCAGCTCCCAGTCTGTGCTATCCTTCACACGCTTCTGGCGCTGGCGGCTGCACTGTTATTTCTTTATAATCTGTTTTATTTAAGCTTGCAGCTCTATCTTTCGTCCCCAGCTCCTGCCCGTTATTCCCAAACACCCTCCAATACTGCCTTTTTCAGCAAATTGACTCACTCTCTGGATTCTCCTGCTGCCCGTGGGCGCCTCTGCCTCCTGCTTCTCTGGACTTCTTGTGTTTTCTGTCTGGACAGCTGGATTTTATCGGGAATCATCAACAGTGCCATGGAAATTTGCCTGACCTTAACCGCTGGAGTACTGTTCTGGCTGTTTTTTCCTTCACTACGCCTGGCATCGAATCATCCGCATTCCCTGTTGTAATTCTTGCAAAGCGTTTTTAAAACATCTCCCTATCAACAAAAAAAGCCAGTTCTATATCTCTCTTAATACACCAAAGATATAAAAACTGGCTTTTTACCATTCTTAGATTTTTATACCTGCTCCCTCATTTTAAGCAGATATGGTATGTAAACTTCCCGTCATACAGAGCCGGAAACTTCACCGAACGCCCACCTTAGTACACAATCTTGTACTCGCTGGAACCTTCTCCATTTACCACATAGTAAACGGCACGCTCTTCCGGTTTAACATACAGGGTCAGAGTCTCAATCTCGTCCTCTTTATGTCCCAGAGCTGCATATGCTTTCTTTGCTTCTGCCTCCAGCTTCTCGATAGAAATCTCAGCACCTGCGTACTGTACGTATGCAACTGTCTTTACTTCCTTTTTCTCAGCTGTCTTCTTTGCTGCAGTGGTTGTCTTTGTGGTTGTCTTTGTGGTTCTCTTTGCAGTTGTTTTCTTTACGGTCACGTCTGTCTCCTTTTTCTCTGCGGCTGCTGCCATCTCTTTCTTCTCTGCGAGGGCGGTCTCCTTCTTCTGTACCGGCGCTACGGCTGTCTCTTTCTTCTCTACGTGTGCCAGTGCAGTTTCCTTTTTCGGAACGGATGCTACTGCCGTCTCTTTTTTCTCCACGGCTGCCACAGCTGTTTCCTTCTTTGCTACTTCCGCTACCGCTGTCTCTTTCTTTGCGACTGCTGCCACTGCCGTTTCTTTCTTCGCCACTTCAGCTACGGCTGTATCTTTTTTCTCCACAACAGACGGAACCTTTTTCTCTTCCGTTGAAACAGATTTCTTTGCCGCTGTCTTGGCTAATGTTTTCTTTCTCTGAACCATATATCTCATCCTCCTTCTCTGCTTTCTCCGCAACGTCTTCCGGCTTGTGATTCTGTGCTCACTCACACGGCGCAGCTTTTCCGCCTGCGGCAATGCCTCATATCCGATTCATTCCCGACAGTCGAAGTAGGGACACCGCCTAATCACATCCTTGTCATTCTGCGGTATCCCCATAATTTAATTGTCTTATATTCAAGTTTCCCCAAGTTGTCTGTCCATTCAGATTATCACACAAATGGTCTTTTTCCGCCCTTGATCCACCGTCAAGCACATCCTATCCCTATTTCCATGACCTTGTCTGAACTTTAACAAATTATACGGCAATTTCCTGTTTTTGTCAACAAAACCGCTCTTCCTACCGAATCGCCAAGTACAAATTATAAAATCCAGTTACACTGACGATTCCCACCATAATCGGCGTCAGGAATCGGATGCAGAACACCCAGAGTTTTCCCAGACGGAATTTCGTACCGTCCGCCTCGATCTCCGCAAGTAGATACTCCGGTTTCCATTTCCAGCCTACATAGTAGCACATCGTGAGTCCACCGAGCGGCATCAGAATATTATCCGTTACCAGTCCGGCGAAATCAAAGACCGACTGATTCAGGATTGTGACATCACTCAGGACGCCGAAGGACAGCGCACTCGGAATGCCAAGCAGCGTGATCGCCGTACCAATCACAAGCGCCGCATGCTTGCGTTCCCAGCCCAGCGAATCAATCGCAAAAGAGGCACAGACTTCCAGAAGTGCGATCGCACTCGTAACGGCTGCGAAAAAAACCAGCGCAAAAAACAGGATTGCAAAGAAAGTTCCCCCCGCAATATTCGCAAATACCATCGGCAGTGTGCCGAAAATCAGTCCCGGTCCCTGTCCCGGCTCCAGACCGAAGGCAAATACTGCCGGAAAGATCGCGATACCCGCGAGAACCGCAATCACGGTGTCCAGACCACCGACGATCATACAGCTTTTTGGAATATTTTCCTTTCCACTCAGATAGCTTCCGTAGGTGATCGTGATACCCATACAGAGACTCAGGGAATAAAACACCTGTCCCAGTGCCGCGCTGACAGAAGAAAGCGTGAACGCCGAAAAATCCGGCTGGAAGATAAATAACAGTCCTTTCGAAGCTCCCGGAAGCGTCACGCTTCTGAAAATGATGACAAATAACAGAACCAGAAGCATCGGCATCATCAATTTGCTCGCTTTCTCAATGCCATTGATGCCAAAATAGCAGACAGCTATAGTCGCTGCCATAAATACAATATGCCAGATCACCGGCTCGCTACTGCCGATAAAGGCGTTAAAATCCGGCGCTGCCGCCGTCGTCACATAGCTGGCAATATACTTTAAAATCCAGCCGCCGATGACGCTGTAATAACTCAAAATAATAAACGCCGCCAGTACGCCGAATATACCGACAATCCGTGCGTGCGGATGAATGTCCGCATATGCCTGCACCGGATCATGCCGCGTCTTCCGTCCCAGGGACATTTCCGTGATCATAACCGGAAGTCCGAGAACGACGATAAAAAACAGATACGCAACCAGAAATGGAAATCCACCGTTCTTTCCCATCAGATATGGAAATTTCCACAGATTTCCCAATCCAATCGCCGCCCCAGCCGTCGCCATAATAAAGCCCAGCTTACTCGCCCATTGTTTGTTTTTACTCATGTGTAGCCCTCTTAGTATTCTTTCATTTCATATTTGATATAGCCTTGCGTTATAACGCAATACAGATTATTATATCGAATTTTAGGGACTATGTAAACCGTTTTTAAGTGGGAATCACGCAAAAAAGTCTGTCCCCCGACACCTTTCCCATGCCAAAAGACAGACTTTTCTCTATTTCTTAATTCAATTCATTTCCGGCAGCACACTCCCGGCATTTCAGAAAGCCGCGCTGAATTTCCACTTTTTCTCTTAGTCCTCGATCGTATCGATCAGACTGTCATCATCAAAGTAATTGATCCGCATTGAAGCCTTCACATCGCGAAGCGTCTCAGCAGCCTTCGCCTCTGCTGCCTTGCTTCCCTCTTTCAGAATGTCAAATACATCCGGGATTCTCTTCTCCCATTCCTGGCGTCTCGCACGGATCGGAGACAATTCAGCCTGCATAACGTTATTTAAGAATTTCTTCACCTTCACATCGCCCAGACCGCCTCTCTGGTAATGTGCTTTCAGCTCGTCCAGGTTCTGGTAATCCGGCAGGAACTCTGCAAAATACTCCGGACGGCAGAATGCATCCAGATAGATGAAGACCGGATTGCCCTCGACTTTACCCGGATCCTCGACACGCAGGTGATTTGGATCTGTAAACATGGACATGATCTTCTTCTTCACATCTGCTTCCGAATCAGAGAGGTAGATGCAGTTTCCAAGCGATTTGCTCATCTTTGCCTTTCCATCGATACCCGGCAGACGCAGACACGCCTTGTTGGACGGAAGCAGGATCTCCGGTTCCGTCAGGGTCTCGCCGTACACGCTGTTGAATTTATGGACGATCTCCTTGCACTGCTCTAACATCGGCATCTGATCCTCTCCAACCGGAACGGTCGTCGCGCGGAATGCAGTGATATCCGCCGCCTGGCTAATCGGATAAGTAAAGAATCCAACCGGGATGCTTGCCTCAAAATTACGCATCTGAATCTCTGCTTTTACGGTAGGATTTCGCTGTACACGGGATACCGTAACCAGGTTCATATAGTAAAAAGTAAGCTCTGTCAGCTCCGGCACCATCGACTGGATAAAGATGGTGGATTTCTCCGGGTCAATTCCACAAGCCAGATAGTCCAGGGCAACCTGCAGAATATTTTTACGCACCTTTTCCGGATGATCTGCGTTATCTGTCAGCGCCTGTGCATCGGCAATCATAATATAGATCTCATCGAACTTGCCGGAGTTCTGAAGTCTCACTCTCTCGCTCAGAGAGCCAACATAATGTCCGACATGTAAGCGCCCGGTAGGACGATCGCCGGTTAAAATAATTTTCTTCATCTATTTGTTTCCCCTTCCATTCTGGTGTTTTTTCTTTAATGGATTTTTGCGCGTGACTGTTAAGGTACTGAACAGTTACGAAAATATTATATATCCTGGCTGGCAGACTGTCAACATTCTGAGACTCCATCTTCCCCAGTAAC
>ERZ773277.2900-NODE-2900-length-10787-cov-3.015747_pt1 | contig 10787 bp, 9 predicted proteins | sample MGYA00511957_ERZ773277 | MGnify/ENA primary metagenome ERZ773277 (study PRJEB29015, sample SAMEA2737800) | human gut metagenome | biome: human gut; feature: human-associated habitat; material: faeces | place: China | collected 2012 ... | reverse complement strand
TCTGCGGTCACACGGTAAGGTGATTCCGTTACCATCATTGCTATCTTTTCTGCAAGTTCTATATCATAAGCTTCCAGTATGAAAGCAACAACTTTTACCCTTGTAAATGCTTTTCATATTTCCCAACCACAGACATCCCATCTTTTACAATTACAAATGCATGCTCATCCACTTCTTTTAATTCCCGCTTTAAATGAGCACATTCATATTTGGACAAAACAACAATAACCATATATGTATTTTCTTCGGTATAACCGCCTTTTGCTTCCCACCAGGTCGCATCGCGGTGATACTCATTGACAATGTAATCAATAATCTTCAACGGCTTCTTTTTGGTAAATATTACCACTTCCGTGTTAATATTCTGCGTATGAGCCCGATCCGTCATCAACATACTTACTGCCGAATATATAATGCTATATACTGCCGTAGGAAGTCCGAACAATACTGCACAAACAATATAAATAACTGCATTTACCGACAGTGACACTTTACCAACACTAAATCCTTTAAACCGTTTGGTAAAAATCATACCAACAATATCCAAACCACCGCTTGATCCACCGGATTGCAATGCTATCCCAATTCCTGTTCCTCCAAAAATTCCACCAATTATGCTTGCAGTAAGGGAATCCCTTACAATTGGTATCGCCGGTATCGGAATCAAACTAAGAAACAATGTTTGACTCACCACACAAACCAATGTCCGAAAGAAAAATTTCTTACCGACAAATACATAGGCAAGTACAAACAATGGAATATTCAAAAGCATGTTAATAATACCCGCAATATCCGTTGTCCCGGATGCCAAATGAAAATAACGCACCAATACCGTACGAATTACCTGACTGATTCCCAAAACACCACCATTATAAAGATTTGCCGGTACGATAAAAAGATTAATACCCGCTGAAAAAACTAACATACCAACCACTGCAACCACATTTCGCTGCCAAAATTCCCGCTTTGTATTCATATCATCGCCTCTTTTCTCAAAATGTATGTTTTGCGCCGCATTTCTTTCTCTTATTTTAACAAATTCTTTCTTTTTTTGCTAGTTATGAACTTATAACCTTGAATAAATATGGTGGGTGTAATTGCCAATCCCAGAATAGTTGCATACTCTATTCCACTTAATGGAGTTACCTCAAAAAGTATCTGCAATCCCGGCAGAAAAAGCACTGCAGCAAGTAGTAATGTTCCCGCTGCAAAAGCACCGATGCTCCATAGATTTGTAGAAAATTTCAAATCTACCAGCGAACGCTCGCTCCGACAGGTAAAGCCGTGAAATAACCGTGCCAATGTCAGGGTAGCAAATGCCATTGTAGCCCCCATTGCATCGCTCCTATTCAACCCTATACAAAAAGCTGCCATTGTTGCTGCTGCAATAAGCGCACCATAGCCAAAGAGATGGCTCACAAATTTTCCTGTAAGAATACCTTCCTCCGGGTTTCTCGGCTTTTGCTTTAATAGTTCGGGATCCGATGGCTCCATTCCAATGGCAAGTGCCGGCAGCGAATCTGTCAACAAATTTATAAAAAGAAGATGAACCGGTTTGAAGGGTGATGGGAGTGCCACTACCGAGCAAACAAGTACCGCAATAATTGCAGCCATGTTTCCGGAAAGCAGAAACTGTATTGCATTTTTTATATTGCGATACACGTTTCTTCCATTCAGCACAGCTTTAATGATGGTAGCAAAATTATCATCTGCTAAAATCATAGAGGAGGCATCTTTTGATACTTCTGTTCCTGTAATTCCCATTGCCACGCCAATATCTGCTTTCTTTAGTGCCGGTGCATCATTTACTCCATCTCCTGTCATAGCTACAATGCGGCCTTTCTTTTGCCAGTTTCTCACAATTCGTATTTTGTTTTCCGGTGAAACCCTTGCATAAACAGAAATTTCTTCCAAAAGCCCATCTAATTCTTCGTCACTCATAGCATCTAATTCCTGTCCCGTCAGCGCCAAATCATCTTTTTGGAAAATGCCCAGCTTTTTTGCAATTGCCTCTGCTGTTACTTTATGATCTCCGGTAATCATAACTGTGCGAATTCCAGCCTGTCTGGCTGTCTGTACAGCATCCACTGTTTCCTCTCTCGGTGGATCAATCATTGCTGCCAAACCGACAAAGATAAATCCATTTTCCTCCTCCAACGTCAGTTTCTTGCCCTCATTAACCTCTTTATATGCAAAAGCAAGTACTCGGAGACCATTTTCAGAAAACTTCTGATTCTGTTGCAAAATTTTCTCTTTCATCTTGTCAGTCATATCACGATTTCCACCAATCTCGGCACATTTTACGCATCGTTCCAGTAAAACATCCACTGCACCTTTCGTTAGTATCATCGTTATACCATGCAGGCGGTATTTGGTGCTCATAAGCTTACGTTCTGAGTCAAAAGCAAGTTCTTCCATTCTTGGTATCATTTCACGAATGACCTCTTCCGAAATTCCAGCCTTTGTCAATCCGGCTTTTTGTGCCATTGTCAAAAGACAGCTCTCTGTGGGATCTCCAATTTCCTTTTTCATTTGAACGGAGGCGTCATTATTCAAAATCGCGTTATACAAAAAAATTCTGTGAAGCGGTTCCGTTAGCTTAAGGCTCTCTGGCTTAACAACAGTATGATTAATATATATATCTGTTACCGTCATTTTGTTTTGTGTCAGCGTTCCTGTCTTATCCGAACAGATTACTGACACACACCCGAGGCTTTCCACCGCTTTTAATTCCTTAATAATGGCATTCTCCTCTGCCATTTTCCTTGTTCCCATGGCTTGCACAATCGTAACAATAGAACTAAGTGCCTCCGGAATTGCCGCCACAGCAAGAGCCACAGCAAACATTAATGAATCCAGTATCGGCTGTTTCTGACAAATTCTCAGCACAAACACTATTGTGGAAATAATCATGATTACAATAGCAAGCTTTTTCCCAAAATCATCTAAACTTTCCTGCAAAGGTGTTTTCCTCTCTTGCGTGGCATTCATGAGTTCCGCAATCTTTCCCATCTCCGTTTTCATTCCTGTCGCCGTTACTAACACCACCGCACGTCCCTGCGCAACCAATGTACCGGAATATACCATGTTGATTCGGTCTGCCAATGCCACCTCTTCCTCAATAGCATCTTCTGATTTATCCACATTTGTGGATTCCCCGGTAAGAGAACTTTCATTAACCTGAAGTGAATAATTATCCAAAATACGTCCATCTGCTGCAATCATGTCCCCTGCTTCCAGAAGAAGAATATCCCCTGGTACAATCTCTTTAGAAAAGATTTTCATTTTTTTACCATCACGAAGTACTTTTGCATGTGGTGATGAAAGTGCCTTGAGAGAATCAAGTGATTTTTCTGCCTTGAGATATTGAACCGTTCCAAGCACAGCATTCATCACAATAACAACAAAGATTACAACCGTACTCTCCACATTTCCGGATAACATCGACACAACTGCGGCAATCATTAAAATAATAACCAGCAAATCCTGAAACTGCTCCGCAAAAATGCGCACCGGACTTTTTTTCTTTGTTGCTTGTAACTGATTTTCCCCTATTTTCTGCCTTATTTCCTGCACCCTGCCTTCTGTCAGGCCTTTCTCCGAGACATGTTGGTGTTGGAGTATTTCTTCCTTGGTCATCCGGTAAATTTCTTTCATCTTTTCTTTCCTTTCTCTGATTAATAACAATTTCAAAGTTCGCAGCCCGCCTCAATAAAAAAAGACTTTTTGTGCATGCAAAACACATGCACAAAAAGTCTTGTTCAACAAATCTAATTTGTTCCGTAAATTCCGGATTCTTTCAAATCGTACTGACGAAATCTACACCTCGCCTTTTGGCGTGGAACTACTCCCTCTTTGCGGGTTGTTCTTATCTTATCACATATTCTTTTCCTTGTAAACAGTTGCAATGAATCCCTACATCAATTCTTTTCCATCCGCAAAAGCATTTCCTACAATTTCTGTAACTTTCACATACTTATTATTAAAAGGGTCAAATGAAATCGGCTCAACTTTTGCAACGTCAACCTCACCGTCCGGTGTAAGAGCACTTTCATCCACGCTGACATTTACAATCTCGCCTACCATATGACCGCTTTTCTCGTCATAGCTGACAAGCTTACATTCTACACAAACAGCCAGTTCGTTAATAACAGGGGCATCAACAAACTCAGCCTTGCTTACCGTGAAGCCTGCCTTTGCCAGTTTATCTAGTGTGTCATTTGCAGAAGCAAGTCCTACATAATCACATTCTTTCACGTGTGCAGCATCTGCCATGCTGATGGTAAACGCCTTCTTTTTCAAAATATTTTCCGTTGATTTGTGACGGGCACTAATACACATGGTTACTTCAGAGCCACCACTAATACCGCCCCAGGCAGCATTCATAGCATCCGGTGTACCGTCTTCTCCGTAACTTGCCAGAATAAATACCGGCTGTGGATACGTGTAAGGTTTTGCTCCAAAATTTTTTCTCATAACAGTTCCTTCCTTTCTTAAGATATTTATTGATTGAAATTCCATAAAAGTTTATGGAATGACAACTCATTCTTATTCATACCACACACAGCGGACAGCATATACTTTACTGCCATAATCCGACAGTTTTGTAAGCTTATTCTCCAGTGGGTCCATACAAATATACTCTCCATCTTTTGTCCCCACAATTAAAATAAAATGGTGATAGCTTGTGAGTGTCTGCCTATGAACCTTCACAATCGGATAATGATTTTGCTTCAGGCACTCATCTATATGAGCAGCCGAAACATCCGAATAAACCTTCGTGTGAAATCCATTGATGGCATCAAGCAGCCCCCATTGAAGATTTCCCTCGCCGTCATATACCTGATTATCTGATAATAACTGATTCAATTCACCGGGCGTCAATGCATTGTCGCTCGCTGATATCGCCGTGGCAATACTTGTAATAATACAGCCGGACGATTCCATATCAAACTTAGACTCTCCTAACTTATCGTCTTTCCACCGGTCATCATCCTGACGGTATGCTTTCAATTTTTCATTCACTGGATAGGTACTGCCGCAGCGAACCTCAACACCGCCTCTGTTTTTCATATACTGCCATGCCAAAAGTGCACCGGCAGCCACCACAATTACAAGTATCACAATTGCAATAATTCTCTTTTTCATCTTAGTTTCTCCTCCCAGACTTTTTCATAACTTCACATAAAAAGTGAAAAAACCAAATGTCTTTCCCCCTTGAAAGTGTCAATCTTATTTCTTATAATCCTTTGGAACGGTTGTATGCAGCACAAATCATATTTGAGTTTTTAATCAAAATGTGCATTGCAAAAAACGGTCCGATACCACACAGGAAAGCACCAAAAATGCACCACATCAATACGGTCGTACCGTTTTCCTGGAAATTTAAATTGTAACGAACGGCGTTTGCCGCTAAACGATTTCCCAATTTGTAGTACCAGTAATAGGCATAAATACCGCAGGTAATGAATGACAGTAAAATAAATGCAACAAGTCCCGAAGTCTGCTCGCCATCTCCCTCGCAGGCAATATTAACTTCCTCAGCCAATTTGTAAATGAAGTAATAACCGTATATGCCACAGGTAACCAGTGAAAGTAAAATGTATGTAACAAGCGAGCGGTCTTCTTTTAATCTGCCGCCGGAATATGGTGGAGGTGTACTTCCCGTTCCTCCTTGGAAATTCTGCTTCACATCTTCAAAAGCATTTCCTAATTCCTGTTCACTTTTGTTAAACACATCCTCTGCTGCCTGTTTTACCTTTTCTCCTGTTGAACACGGTTTACCACAAGACGGACAGAATTTTGTTCCATCCGGGACTTGTGCACCGCAATTTGCACAAAACATATGTCTCCTCCTTTAGCTTAAAATTTTTTGAATGAGTAAAACCATACATCCCTTTGCCGGTTCAAACACAACCACCTGATGGTCCCCCCATATCATTCTATACAAATAAACAATAACATATAACGCTATCATTGTAAATATAAAACCTTTGTAAAACACTGGTTTTATGCGCTTTTTCAATAGAATGACAAGTAATATAACCGGTGGCGTAAAAAATAAAGGATGAAAATAAAATGCCCGTGCAAAATCCAGATGAAAAACTGCCATCCACGCTCTGGACATTCCGCATCCTGCACACGAAATCCCGGTCAGAAATTTAATCGGGCACGTGATGCCAAAGCCCTCTAAAACTAAGTATAACAACACAACCGCCGCAATTGCTGAAATAATCTGAAACCGGTTTTCTTTCTTCTCCAACTTACAGCTCCTTCCTAATGCTTTCCTCCTGATATTTTGTCATAATATCTGCGTTTGTCTTCATACATCCTTTTATCCGCTTCTCGCAGCAGATTTTCAAATGGCTCTTTCGCATTCTTCCGGTAAGCAAATCCATACGCCATACTAACTTCCTTCAATTCAAGATATACAAGCATTTTATCAATTTTTTCATTCACTGCATTTAAATCCACATCAAACAGCACAATCACAAACTCATCACCGCCCACGCGGTACACATTCTCATTGCCAAAGCAGGCAAACAAAACTTCTGCCGCATCACACAAATATTTATCTCCTGCCTCGTGCCCTTTCGTGTCATTTTTCTTTTTCAGTCCATTCAAATCACACATAATGAGGGCAATCGACTGATTTTTGGCAAAGTCTCCATCATAGGCAAACGACAGTGCTTTTCGGCTCCGGCAGCCGGTAAGCTGGTCACGCAGCGCATTTTCCTCAACTTCTCTGGCATAATTTCGGATACGAATCATCATGGAAATGACAAACTCCATCATATTTATCATAGTAGAAATATTGTCCATCAATTCCACCGGCGGATTATCCACTCCATAAAAACCAATGTATTTACCATTAACTTCAATTGGCCCTGTCACCAAAGTCCGAATTCCCTGTGGTTTCAAAATATGATACAGTGACTCACTCACTTTCCGATACTCCTCTATATCATGTATCATAATGTTGTGTGATTTTTCATACTCTAAAAACCACGCATCCAGCATTCCCTCATAAGGCACCCGCTGTAAATTATCAATTTGCTCGGATACACCTTCTCTACACCACTCGTAGGTATTTCGAAATGTACCATCTAAATTATCTTCAAAAATATATGCCCGGTCGGAATCCAGATTTTCACAAATATACTTTATAATCTGCTGTATAATATAATCCGGTGACTCCGCCGATGATGCATATCGTATCATATCTGTAATAAATTTTTCATAATTCCTTTTCATTCCGGCACTTCCTATCTTGTGTATTTATAAATCAGTTCCCGTATCTAAAACGGCCTCCATTTCATCAATATGCTCCAAGAACAAATCATCAATTTCCGCATCAAAATGCGTTCCCCGGCTTTCCTTCATAATCGCCATCGCTTTTTCCTTGGAAAATCCATCTTTATAGTGGCGTTTGGAACGCAGCGCATCATATACATCTGCCACCGCCATAATTCGTGCAGAAAGCGGTATCTCCTCACCGCGAATTCCACACGGATAGCCGCTGCCATCATATTTCTCATGGTGGTACAGTGCCATATCATGTGCAATCTGATAATAAGCATCGGATTCCATTCCCTGAATTGTATTCTCTAATATTTTGGCTCCTTCCGCCGGATGCGCCTTCATAATGGCAAATTCTTCATCCGTAAGTTTTCCTTCCTTCTGCAAAATACGGTCCGGGATAGCAATCTTTCCAATATCGTGCAGACGTGCGGCTGCCGCCGTCATCTCTGCATATTCATCCGTAATTTTATCGGCAAATCTCGCATCTTTTTTCATCACATTGACAAGTACCGTCACTAAATTTCCAGTATTTTTAATATGAAGTCCGGTAATTCCATCCCTCGCCTCAATCATCGCTGCAAAACTGGCAATGATATCACGCTGAATTTTGACTACCTCTTTGGTCTTAACATCCAAGTCATGCTGCAAACGCTCCGTATAATAATAGTTGTCCGTAATTTCTGTAATGACAATCATTCGCCCATAATATTTATCATCGCGGTAAATACCATGCTTGGATACTTCATATACACATTTTTCACTATTTTTGTGTTCTAGAAGTGAACATTCATCTAAAAATAAATTTTCTGACTTCGCAGCAAGATCTTCTAAATATTGTAACCCCTCACTCCGCTCTTTCTGCAGCTTTTCCAATATCTTTTCTGCCTCCGGGTTCGTGTAAACCAACCCGCCATAAATATTGAGAACAATTAAGCCATTGGACATATACTCCACCGCTTCCTGTTGTGCCAGACGCAGCGTGTCAAATAACTTATACTTGCGAATGAGCCGCTGAAACAAAAACACTGCCACCAGATACGCCAATGTTGTCGAATCATATCCGTCTGTCAGTTTAAACAAAAACAATACCAGACAAAGGAACGTAAGCAGCACCATAACAAGCAGTACCGTTACCTGCTTGCGCATAATTTCTGATTTGTCTTTCCGATATTTCTGAACGCACACGTAAAAGGTAGAAAAAACGAAATATAGTACAAGAATAATATACAAGTTGTAAAACAATCCATGTCCCAGTACCAAATGCGGAAAAAGTCCATCTTCTGTATAAGAAATGGATGAATAAAAAAGCGAATGATGTTCATTGGTAAATACCAATGCCGCCACAAACACGCTTATGCCAAAAAATAAATTTACCTTTTTTTTACTAAGTTTTACCCCGCAATACTCCATTACAAAGAGGTACATAATAAATATAATGAACGGTTTTCCTAAATATGTAAATTTCAAAGACTGCATTGCCAGTTCTTTGGTCGCCGCCTGCATTTCCAGCGTATACCCGGCAATATTAAATACCGTAGCATATAAAAGCATCACAAGAAGCGTCTGAATCCGCGAACTGTGCTGTCTGCTTACATATAAAATTTCAAAAAACAGTGCTGCCATTCCCACATACTGAATTACCAGTAAAATCCAATACATAAAACCCCCTCTTTCCTGCACCAGTTTTATCTATCGTTTTCCCTCTTTTGAAATAAAAATCCCGGTGCTGTTTTTCCAATTATCAAAATAACAATTACTCCGATGATAATGTTTGGTAGCATATAAGAACCATTGTAGATTAAGCTATAGTAAGCAACGCTCCAACCCTTTGGTGCATAACTTCCCCACAAAAGCCATCCGGATAAAAAGCTGCACAGAAAGCGCAGTGCTCCGCATATCGCCGTTCCAACTGCCGCACCTATAAGCTTATTCTTAAATAGCGGAAGAAAAAGCCCTGCCAGTCCAAGTACCGTAAAGGCAAAAAGATAATCTAACAGTACACATCCAATCATCGCAGGAATCGTAGCGCAGTACATTACATTACTAAAGCCTAATATAAGCTGAATGATACCATGTACGGCTGCCGTAAATGTTCCCCATTTCACTCCATGACGAAGTCCCATAATGACTAACGGAATCATTTCCAGTGTAATGCTTCCGCCCATCGGCATATCATAAAGTTTAATATAACTAAGGACAAACGCCATGGCAATCATTAATGCCCCTTCAACTAACAAAAAAGTTTTCTTCGATGTATCTGTATTCATAATAATTCCTCTTTTCCGCGCACACGCAACTTAATAACTTTATTCTAACAAGCATGAGAAAAAATGGCAAGTTTTGCCTTTTCTATAATCTGCGGTAATTTTCAAGCAATTTTCTCAAATCACTGATTTCCTCCAACAAATGTTTGCCAATGTCTGTGTCTTTTACAAACATACGCTGCAAATCTTTTTCGATAATCTCAGAAGAGGATTCAATATCCGTATTATTCATCAAGGCGTCTTCCACTGAAGTAAATGGGGTATGCGCTTTCAGCCTTAACCCATGCGAATTAAAAATCAAGGTATAGCCGGCAATCCCTGTCGCTTTATTCATGGAGCGGCAGAAACCGCCATCAATTACAAACAGCCTTCCTTTTGCCCTGACCGGATTTTCCCCCTCAATGGCATGGACCGGTGTATGTCCATTGATGATATGGGAATCGTCATCATAAAGCCCAAATTCATGAAGAATCTGGCAGCAAAAACTTTCATCATAATACTTGCTGTAATAAGGATTTGACTCCTCCGTCCACAAACTTTCTTTGTCCACGTATTCACGCTCAAAAGTCTTAAGTTTTCTTCCACACAAAGGCGACTTTTCACCGCCCCACAAAAACCACATGAAATCAATATCATCTTTGTCCGGGTTGTCCAAATAAGCAGCTCTTGCTTTTTCCTCGCACTTATCCAACAACGCTTTTCCATGATAATATTTCCCATCAATGCACAATTTATCAAAAGCTCCGTTTTTATCAACCGGAACACACCCATGATAAATTAAATTTCCGTTGTATACATTGTACATACTTCCTTTTTCATACAGAAAACGAATATGTTTTTGCAGACGCTGGCTCGACACAAAATTCCGGTGCAGTTTCCGCAAAATTTCCGTTTCTTCCTCTGTTAATTCATAAGGATCTGCTAAATCTACAGTCGGAAACACATTGGTATTCATAGTGACCCATTCGCCCTCAATCATAACCTTATTTTTTGTATCATCCATTTGCCCCAATAACAGCCTGTCACTCATCTCATACTCCGGATGTGTCTTTATCAACCGCCCCTCTAACTTAAAAAGGATAACGGTAACCGCTGCTAATGCTGCCTTTATGCCATCCTCAATTCCATACGTTTTCATACCAAAAAGAATCAACTGCCTTAAGCTGATTCCATAGGCATTTTCTAAAATTTCAACATTATCATATTTGAGGTTATTACGAA
>ERZ773277.2866-NODE-2866-length-10875-cov-2.495933_pt1 | contig 10875 bp, 5 predicted proteins | sample MGYA00511957_ERZ773277 | MGnify/ENA primary metagenome ERZ773277 (study PRJEB29015, sample SAMEA2737800) | human gut metagenome | biome: human gut; feature: human-associated habitat; material: faeces | place: China | collected 2012 ... | reverse complement strand
CCCCTCACGCTCTCCGATCAGACGAGCCGGGATGACCTTAGTATTGTTGATCACAAGGCAGTCTCCCTCGTGAAGATAATCGATAATATCATGAAAGATCTTGTGTGTCCTCTCCCCGGTCTCCTTATCGAGGATCAGAAGTCTGGAGGAATCTCTCTGCTCCAGTGGATCCTGCGCGATCAGCTCCTGAGGGAGGTCATAATCAAAATCTGCTGTCTTCATATCTGTACTTCCTTTCCACCATCGTATATCTATAGATAATACTATTTCTGTCTCAAAAAATCCAGCCTTTTGTAAACATTGGGTAAATTCTTTTGAAGGTACTGTAAAATGTCGAATTATCCGCCAAAAACGCTAGTTATTTTCCCGAAAATAACGTACAATAATAACAGGTGGCATTTTACCCCGAATCTGCTTTTCAGGGACAATTCCATCATTATTACATTACGACCGGCAAGGAGGATTTCAGATATGGCAGTCACTACCTTTGCAGCGATCGACGTGGGTTCCCACGAGACATCCCTGCGTATCTATGAAGTATCCAAAAAGTTCGGGATCCGCGAACTGGACTATGTCCATCATACCGCCCGTCTTGGATATGAAACCTACTCAACGAAACATATCAGCTATCATTCCATTGATAAGCTTTGTACCATATTAAACGGCTTTAAGGAGAAGATGAAGGAATACGGCATCTCCGATTACATGATCGCCAGCACCAGTGCCCTTCGTGAGGCAGACAACAATCTGATCGTGCTGGATCAGGTGCGGCAGCGCACGGGCTTTCGGATCAAGATCCTAAGCAACTCCGAGCAGCGTTATCTTTGCTACAAATCTATCGCCTTTAAGGAGAATTCCTTTCATCGTCTGATCCAGAAGGGTACTCTTTTGGTCGATGTCGGCGGCGGCAGTATGCAGCTTTCCCTCTTCGACAAGAATAATCTGATCTGCACGCAGAATATCCTGCTTGGCTCCCTTCGTATTCAGGAGTTTTTGCAGGATATGCAGAAGCACACCGACAACTACCAGAATCTGGTGTACGAATATATTTCCAATGATCTGCATACATTTTCCGAGCTGTATCTGAAGGATCATAAGATCAAGAATATCATTGCGGTCGGCAATCAGCTCAGAACCTTTGTGAAATATCTCACTGTCCATAATTTCGGACACCTGCAGCCGACAGACAGCAAGGGCAAGAAGAAAGATTCTGTCAGCCGTCAGGAATATGATGAATTTTACGAAGCGATCTCGTCCCAGCACCCGGAGGATCTGGCAAAGGAATTAAATACCTCTGTCGATCAGGCATCTCTTCTGCTTCCGACAGCGATGATCTATCATAATATTTTTGAGGAGACCGGTGCGGAGCAGATGTGGCTGTCCGGTATCACTCTCTGTGAAGGCATGGCTGCCGACTTTGCGGAGCGTAAGGAACGCATCACTCCGGCACACAGCTTTCTGGAGGATATCATTCATACGGCACGAAGCACGGCAGCACGCTATGATTACAGCCGGAATCACTGCGAATATGTGGAAAATGCGGCACTGAAGATTTTCGATGCGGTCAAGCGCCAGCAGAACATGACAAAGCATGACCGTCTGCTTCTGCAGATTGCTGTCATCCTGCACAACTGCGGCAGCTTTATCAATCTGAACGAGGTCGGCGAAAACTCCTACAAGATCATTATGTCGACCGAGCTGATCGGCATTTCCCACAAAGAGCGTGTGATCGTTGCCACGGCTGTCCGGTATCTGCGGGATTATTTTCCGGAATACAGCGAGCTGCAGGATGGCTTTGATAAGGAGGATTATGTGCGTATTGCGAAGCTCAACGCGATCCTGCGTCTTGCCGATGCCATGGATCGAAGCCACAAGCAGAAGTTTACAGCGATCACGACGTCCCTTCGTCGCCAGACACTAACGATCACCGGCTCGACTTTATATGACATCACACTGGAACAGGGAATTTTCCGGAACCACTCTGACTTTTTCGAGGAGGTATTCGGTATCCAGCCGATCCTTAAACAGAAAAAGACAATGACACCGAAGCATGCAGATTCCACCAAAGCAAAGAACGGAGGCAACCATGAATAAATCGATTTATTTAAAACCACAATATTTCTACAATAGAGAATTAAGCTGGCTCTCCTTTGATTATCGTATTCTGGGAGAGGCGCAGGATAAGACGATTCCTCTTCTGGACCGTTTGAAATTCTTGAGCATTACCGCATCCAATCTGGATGAATTTTATATGGTGCGTGTGGCATCCTTAAAAGATATGGTACACGCCGAGTACGACAAAAAGGACATTGCCGGTATGACTCCTTCCAAACAGTTAGAGGAGATCAGCAAGGTTACGCATGAATTTATGAGGGATCAGTATCGTACCTACAATAACAGTCTGATCCCAGCCCTCAAAAAAGAGGGCATTACCATCCTCTCCCATCATGAGGATCTGAGCCGCAAGCAGGCAAAATTCGTGGATGATTATTTTAAATCCGAGGTTTATCCGGTGCTGACGCCGATGGCAGTGGATTCTTCAAGACCTTTCCCTCTGATCCGCAACCGTTCCTTAAATATCGGTGCGATCCTTAAAATGAAAACAACAGATAGCGATCACTCCGGAAACGGTCATTTCCGGGAGCTTTACATCACCCACAACAACTCCAAAAAGGACGGCACTGCCGATACGGATTTTGCGACGGTTCAGGTTCCTTCCGGTCTGCCACGCGTGGTTGAGATCCCATCCGAGGAGGGCTTTGACCGCACTTATATCATGCTGGAACAGATCATTGAGCGCAATATCCACCGCCTTTTTATGAATTACGAGGTATTGTGCGCATTTCCATACCGTGTCATGAGAAATGCCGATCTGACGATCGAGGAGGATGAGGCCGCCGATCTCTTAATGGAGATTGAGAAACAGATCAAGCGCCGCCAGTGGGGCGAGGTGATCCGTCTGCAGGTTGAGGAAGGCATGGACAAAAAGCTGTTAAAGGTTCTCAAAAAGGAGCTCCATATTAAGGAAGACGATATCTTCCATATCAACGGGCCACTCGACCTTACCTTCCTGATGAAGCTTTCCGACATGGAGGGCTACGATGAGCTTAAAGTACCGAAATACACACCACAGCAGCCAAAATGGCTGAACAGTGAGGAGAACCTTTTCACTCAGATCCGCAATCACGATGTGCTTTTGCATCACCCATATGAGAGCTTTGATCCGGTAGTCAATTTCGTCCGGGAAGCTGCGAAGGATCCGGATGTACTGGCGATCAAACAGACACTGTACCGTGTCAGCAGCCACTCTCCGATCATCGCTTCGCTTGCTGCAGCTGCCGAGAACGGCAAGCAGGTTACGGTTCTTGTCGAGTTGAAGGCACGTTTCGATGAGGAAAATAATATTATCTGGGCGAGAAAGCTGGAGCAGGCAGGCTGCCATGTTATCTATGGTCTTGTCGGCTTAAAGACACACAGCAAGATCACACTTGTTGTACGACGCGAGGAGGACGGTATCCGCCGTTATGTTCATCTCGGAACCGGAAACTATAACGATAGTACTGCGAAGCTTTATACCGATATGGGTCTTCTCACCTGCAACAAGGCGATCGGCGAGGATGCAACGGCTGTCTTTAACATGCTCTCCGGTTACTCTGAGCCTGCTGTCTGGAACAAGCTTGCCGTTGCACCGCTGTGGCTGCGCGACCGCTTCACTGAGATGATCGAACGTGAGACAGAGTTTGCCAAAGCCGGTAAGAAGGCATTTATCAAAGCGAAAATGAACTCCCTGTGTGATGCAAAGATCATCGCTTCTCTCTATGAGGCTTCCGCCGCCGGTGTTCAGATTGATCTGGTTGTCCGTGGTATCTGCTGTTTAAAGACCGGAATCCCGGGTGTCAGCGAGAATATCCATGTCCGCTCGATCGTCGGTGATTTTCTGGAGCACAGCCGCATCTTCTATTTCCATAATAACGGACATGAGGAGGTCTATATGGGAAGTGCCGACTGGATGCCTCGAAATCTGGATAAGCGTGTGGAGATCTTGTTCCCTGTGGAGGATGAGACACTGAAGGCTGAAGTGATCCATATCCTTACTATTCAGCTTCAGGATACGTTGAAGGCACATATCATGCAGCCGGACGGCACCTACCGCAAGCAGGATCTGCGCGGCAAGAAAAAGCTCTGTGCGCAGGATTATTTCCGTCAGGAAGCCATGAAAAATGCAAGCCAGAGGAAGAAGGAACAGAATGCCCGCCGCACATTTGAACCGATGACAGCGGAAAGCGAAGAATAACAATTTATTCGTCACTATGTACGGGGGGCTCCCAACAAACCACAGACCGCCGCAAAAACAGCGGCTTTCGTCTGAGGTTGTGGAAAACAACAATTTATTCGTCACTATGTACGGAGGGCTCCCAACAAACCACAGACCGCCGCAAAAACAGCGGCTTTCGTCCGCACACCCCGCGGACTTTCGTCTGAGGTTGTTGGAAGCCCCAGCCTATACGGCTGATATCTAAACAAAGAGGGATGGTTACACAAGCAAACGCTTGCGTCCATCCCTCTTTGTTCATCTATCCCGTACATAGTTACTTTACTACATGAAGTCGAGGAGTGACATCTGATTGGTGTGTGGCATATCGCCGAGCAGACCAAGCTCTGCCATGGCATCGACCGTGGTTGCACTGACTTTGCAGCGGTTTTTGAAGTCCTCCCTGGAGAGGAATTTTCCTTTCTGCGCTTCTGCTTCGATCATCTCCGCCGCCACGGTGCCAAGACCGTCGATGGAGGAGAAGGACGGCATAAGCTTATTATCGATGATCTGAAAACGGGTTGCCTTTGACTGATAGAGATCGATCTTGACAAACTGAAAGCCTCTCGCATACATCTCCTGCACGATCTTCATATCTTCCAAGGTGGACTTCTCTTTATCGGTCAGGCTGTCAGACCGTTTGTTGTAATCAGCCATGTAGTATTCCAGCCTCTCCTTGCCAAGGCACATTAACTCATAGTTAAAGGCGGTCGCGCGGATACTGAAATATGCCGCATAATAGGCAAGCGGACGGTGTACCTTAAACCACGCCACGCGCATCGCCATCATAATATACGCAGCCGCATGCGCCTTCGGGAACATGTACTTGATACGCTGACAGGATTCGATATACCAGTCCGGCACATCGCACGCCTTCATATCAGCGATCATACTGTCGTCGAGTCCCTTTCCCTTACGCACACTCTCCATGATCTTGAAGGAGCGCTCATTCTCGACACCCATACGGATCAGATATGTCATGATATCATCACGGGTACAGATTGCCGTAGACAATGTACAGTAGCCCTGCGAAATGAAATATTCCGCATTGTCCTGCCATACGTTCGTTCCATGCGACAAACCTGAAATACGCACCAGATCAGAGAAGCTCTTCGGCTTCGTCTGCTCAAGCATGTTCATAACGAAATGGGTGCCAAGCTCCGGAAGTCCGAGACTTCCAAGCTTACAGCCTCCAATGTCCTCCGGCGTAATGCCGAGAGCCCGCGGTGACTCAAACAGTGACAGCACATCCTGATCATCCATACGGATCGCTGCCGCATCCACATCGGTCAGATCCTCCAGCATTCGGATCATTGTCGGATCCTGATGTCCCAGAATATCGAGCTTCAAAAGGTTCGAATCAATCTTATGGTAATCGAAATGAGTCGTGATGGTTCTTGTCTTCATATCATTGGCAGGATGCTGCACCGGCGTGAAGGTGTAAATCTCCTCTCCTACCGGCAGAACAACGATTCCACCCGGATGCTGTCCGGTCGAACGTCTGACACCGACACAGCCGCTGGCGATACGCTCGATCTCCGCTGTTCTCTTTGACTCTCCGTGCTCCTCGTAATACTTCTTGACATAGCCAAACGCGGTCTTCTCCGCCATTGTTCCGACGGTTCCGGCACGGAAGGTCTGACCGGCACCGAAAATAACCTCGGTATAATCATGCGCGTTACTCTGATACTCACTGGAGAAGTTCAGATCGATATCCGGCTCCTTATTGCCTTTAAATCCAAGGAAAGTCTCAAACGGAATGTCGTGTCCATCCTTGATCAGCATCTCTCCGCAGACCGGACATTTCTTATCCGGCATATCACAGGCGGAGGAACCGGCATATGCCCGCACCTCCTCGGAATCAAAATCATAATAATGACATTTGCCGCAGTAATAATGTGCCGGCAGCGGGTTGATCTCACTGATTCCCGCCATGGTCGCAACAAAGGAGGATCCAACGGAACCACGGGAACCTACCAGATATCCGTCCTCCACCGACTTCCACACAAGCTTCTGCGCAATAATATACATAACGGCGTATCCATTGCTGATAATGGAATTAAGTTCTCTTTCCAGACGCTCTGTTACGATCTCCGGCAGATCCTCTCCATACATGGAATGTGCCTTATTGTAACAGATATCACGCAGATCCTGATCGGAATTTTCGATCTCCGGCGGACATTTTCTCGGACTGCACGGATGAATATAATCAATCATGTCTGCGATCAGATTTGTGTTGGTGATCACAACCTCCTCTGCCTTTGCTGCACCAAGATACTGAAATTCAGACAACATCTCCTCCGTTGTGCGGTAAAAGAGCGGTGCCTGCTGATCCGCATCGGAAAAGCCCTTTCCTGCCATAATGATACGGCGGTATACCTCATCCTCCGGATTCAGAAAATGGACATCACAGGTTGCAACAACCGGCTTATGATACTCCTCTCCCAGAGCAACAATACGGCGGTTGATCTCCATCAGATCATTCTCATCCTGGATCTGTGGATATCTGTCGTTATCGCGCAGCATAAACGCATCATTGCCAAGCGGCTGGATCTCCAGATAATCATAGAAGCGCACCAGACGGTCGATCTCTTCGTCGGTCTTTCCCTCGAGAATACCACGGTACAGCTCTCCCGCCTCACAGGCAGAGCCCATGATAAGTCCTTCCTTATACTTTAAATACAAGCTCTTCGGAAGCTTTGGACGCCGGTTGAAATACTTCAGATGTGACTCTGACACAAGACGGTACAGGTTCACTCTGCCGATCTCATTTTTGGCAAGAATGATCGCATGATACGATGGCAGCTTACGGATAACCTCCTCGGTCGGTCTGCCAAACTCATTTAACTGATTCAGCGTCGTGATCTGCTTCTCCTCCAGACGCTTGCAAAGGCGCAGGAATATCTCTGCCGTTGCCTCCGCGTCCTCGACTGCCCTGTGGTGGTTTTCCAGTGACACACCAAGCTCCTTTGCGACATGATCAAGGGTGTGCTTGCCAAGGTGCGGCAGCAGTGCTCTTGACATGGAAACGGTATCGACAACCGTAAAGTCCGCCTGAAGCCCCTGATCCTTCGCCTTCTGATGAATAAATCCCATATCAAAGGAGGCATTGTGTGCCACCATGACGCAGCCCTCGCAGAACGCAAGAAACTCCGGCAAAATCTCTGTGATCAGCTTTGCTCCCTTGACCATGCTGTCGTTGATGCCGGTCAGCTGCTCGATCTTATACGGAATCGGTCTCTGCGGATCAACAAAAACGCTGTAGCGGTCCACGATCGTCTGATCGACAACCTTCACGGCACCGATCTCGATGATCTCATTGTTCTTGGCACCGATACCGGTCGTCTCCAGATCGAATACAACGAAAGGATCACTAAGACTCTGCCCTCTGTCGTTGGATACAGTCTCGATCAGGTCATCGACCAGATATGCCTCCACACCATAGATCACCTTCAGATCATCATCCGGCTTTAAGGCATGATCCGCATCCGGGAAGGACTGAACCACACCGTGATCGGTGATCGCGATCGCCTTATGTCCCCATTTGAGTGCCGTCTTGACATATGCCTTAATGTCCATAACGGAGTCCATTTCACTCATCTGCGTATGCGCATGAAGCTCTACACGCTTCCTGCCCTCATAATTATCCATGCGGTATACTCTCGTATCATGACCCGGTTTGATACCGCGCACGGAGCCGATGCTGATCTCATGGCTGAACTTATCGCGAAGCGGCATTCCCTTCACAATAACAAATTCATTCTTTTTAATCTTGCCGCTGTCCTCAATCTCCGCATACTGCTCCGGCTGCATAAAGATCTTAACAGAGATCGTATCGGTGAAGTCAGTGATATTAAACATCAACAGGATCTTGCCGCTGCGAAGCTCCTTCGCCTCAACACCGGTGATCATGCCCTCGATCACGACCTCATCCATCTCATCCTGGATATCCACGATCTGTACATGATCTCCTTCACAGTTACGCCCATAGAAGCACTCTTCGTCAATATTGCCTCTGGAAAAGCCTTTCTTTTTCCAGCCGCCGGATCTGCCGCCATAGCCACCGTTTCCGTAACCGCCTGCATTACTGCTCTTTCCACCGCTCTTGGCACCACTGTCTGCCTGTGCCTTTGGTGCGCTGTTCATGCCGGACTCCATAGCCGCACTTGCTGCCGCAGCAGCCGCAGCGGCCTCTTCATCCGCATGATTTGCTCCGGCTTGAGAAGCTTTCTTTCCCTCCGGAGCATCCCATGGAACCTCTGCATTATGCCCCGGCGCATTCTCTGAAGCCGGTGCTTTCGCCGGTGCCGGACGGCTCTCCAGACGCACATATTCGTACTCTTTGGATGGTGCCTCTAAAGTTGGCGGCTCCGTATACTCTACGACCACATCAATATCAAAGCCTGCTTTACGGGCAAAAATATCCTGCAGCTTGTGGATCAGCTTGTCCTGTCTTGCCCGGTACATAGAGTCATCCTCACAGCTTACCGACAACACAGATCCCTCCATCCGGGTCTGACCACGATACAGGATATTGAAATCAAGAATATTATCCTCCTTCAGAATATCCAGCACACTGTCCTGATATTCCTTCCAGAAGTCCTCCGGACGATACTGCTCTGACAGATTATAATGATCGTCCACCTTTACATCAAAGCCCACCGGTCCCATCACCGCTTCCAGATTGTGACGGATCAGGCGGATCTCACGATAAGGAATGATGTGGCTGCTTTTCAGCTCCACACACATCATCTTCTTGCCTCGGAACAGCCGGACACGGTCCACTACCACATCCGCAAAAAGGTTCTTCTGACGATCCGTCATCTTGAGCCCTTCAAATGTATCCAATAATGTCTGTTCCATTCCTTATCACCTCATACTTCTTTACTTCTGCATTTTCATTAACTCATCATGAAGTGCATTCAGAAACTGATCCTCCGGCAGTTTTTTGATGACCTCCCCCTTCTTGATCAGAAGACCTTCACCCTTACCTCCGGCAATACCGATATCTGCTTCTCTTGCCTCTCCCGGTCCGTTGACAACACATCCCATCACGGCAACCTTAACATCCAGATCCATGTCACGCACCATATCCTCTACCTTTCCGGCAAGTCCGATCAGATCGATCTGTGTTCTGCCGCAGGTCGGGCAGGATACCACGGTCACGCCGCCCTTTCTGAGCCCAAGCGTGCGAAGAATCAGTCTTGCGGACCGGATCTCCTCACTCGGATCTCCGGTCAGGGAAACGCGGATCGTATCACCGATTCCCTGATACAGGATATTACCCAATCCGATCGCCGACTTTATATTGCCGGACATGACCGTTCCGGACTCTGTAATTCCCACATGCAGCGGATAATTTGTCTTCTGCGCGATCAGTTCGTGTGCCTTGATGCACATCAGCACATCCGATGACTTAATGCTGATCACCAGATTATCATACCCCATATCCTCGATCAGCTTCACCTTTCCAAGAGCACTTCGTACAATGCCCTCCGCGGTCACACCACCGTATTCCTCAATGTACTCCTTCTCCAGCGAACCGCTGTTGACACCGACACGAATTGGAATGTTACGCTCCTTTGCCACATCCACAACCGCACGCACCCGGTCATTATCACCGATATTGCCCGGATTGATGCGGATCTTATCAGCACCGTGCTCCATGGCTGCGATCGCCAGACGGTAATCAAAATGAATATCTGCAACCAGCGGAATATGGATCTGCTTTTTGATCTGCTCCAGTGCTTCAGCCGCCTGCATCGTCGGCACGGCACACCGGATGATATCACAGCCCAGATCCTCCAAGGTATGAATCTGGGCTACGGTTGCTGCGACATCCTCTGTCTTAGTATTGGTCATGGACTGGATCGCCACCGGATTTCCTCCTCCGATGGCACAGTCTCCAATATGAACTACTTTTGTATGATCTCTGTACATTTCACACACCCTCCCTGATTAGTGAATTATCTTCCATATATCGTTAAACATGATCAGAACCATCAGTATCATCAGCAGGAAGAAACCGATCACATGGACGAAGCCTTCCTTCTCACGGTCTACCGGCTTGCCGCGCACTGCCTCGATCAGAATAAATACAAGTCTTCCACCATCTAATGCCGGCAGTGGCAACAGGTTCATGACACCAAGGTTGGCACTTAAAAGCACTGACATGTAAAGCATATTGATGATAACTGCCTTCACACCGTACTCCACACTCTGGTCGATCACGCCGCCCACGGCATCGACAATACCTACGACACCGGATACATCGTTGCGGGATACCTTACCTCGTACCAGCTGACCAAGGCTGGCAACCGTTGTCTCGATCCAGTATTTCACCTCGATCACACTGTATTTAAGAACCGCTCCCGGTCCCTTCATCTCGTCTTTTCCGGCAACAAAGCCAAGCGTCTTTCCCTCATATGGCGTTGGTGTCACCTTGAAGGTCATTTCCTTCCCCTTTCGGTCAACCTCAAAGGTAACCTCTTTGCCGGTCTTGGCAGTTTCCATTGCCTTGGTCAGTTCTTCACAGTTGGAAACCCTGGTACCGTTGACAGACA
>ERZ773277.2863-NODE-2863-length-10888-cov-22.408843_pt1 | contig 10888 bp, 9 predicted proteins | sample MGYA00511957_ERZ773277 | MGnify/ENA primary metagenome ERZ773277 (study PRJEB29015, sample SAMEA2737800) | human gut metagenome | biome: human gut; feature: human-associated habitat; material: faeces | place: China | collected 2012 ... | reverse complement strand
AAAGTAATTACTTTTTGTGCAGCTATGGGTATACCGATTTCTTCTTGGGGCAGCACCTTTGGCTGCACCGGTATTTGTGGCAGCTGCCAGTTAAGCTGTTTGCCGGGAGCGGCGGCTGTCGTTATTTTATCTGTTAAAATTTTTTCTAAGAAGATAGCTGAAAAAAGGCGGGCCAGGTATGAATAAACAGCTTGGGAAAAAAATACTTCTGGTGTTGGCTGCTGTTATGGTAATGATCTTACTCAGCAGTTTCAAAATGCAGAATGAAGGCGACAGGAGCTTTAAAAAAATAGTTTTGAATAAAAATAAAAGTGTTGAATATACTGTTGACGTAGGGAAAATGGGTCTGCTTAAATACTGGCTGGAGCCGAATGTTTTTTCCGTTGCTTTGCGTTGTCAGACGGAGGACGATACCTTGAAACTGCGTTGTGAAACAGAAGGCGTGGATGCTATAATTTCACAAGGCTCTAAAAAAGGGATTTGGAAAAAGTTAAAATCTGAAGATGTTTTAGTAAAACGCAGTAAAAATACAGTGCCAATAAATTTAGAAATCGCTGTACCTTCAAAAAATATTTATAGAAGAAATGTGCAGGAAGGTAAAATAAAAATTTGGAATCAGGACGAGCTTTATTCTGTAATAAATTTGAAGATCGTAAATTCCAGATATCAGTGACAGTGTTTTACTAACATATCATTGACAGAGTAAAAGTTTGCTGTAATGGTAAGCTTATTTTTTATTTAGAAAAATTATAAGTGTACTCAAAGAAAGAAAAAAGCCGCAGAACTAAGTTCTGCGGCAAAATATTTTATGGAGCGGGAGACGAGATTCGAACTCGCGACACGCGGCTTGGGAAGCCGCTGCTCTACCACTGAGCTACACCCGCATGATTACTAAAATATTATAGCACAACCCCAGAACCATTGCAACTGTGAAGGTTCTGGGGTTGTTTTAATAAAGCTGATTATTGACATAGTTATATTAAAAGCAACTTTGTCATCATTTATCAAAGTCATAGCTGACATCTTTAATAGTTTTGGAAACGGTGACCCTGTTTAAACCTGATAATAAAGCAATCTGTTCGTGTGTCAGATAAAAATTGCCTAAGTTGTGGTGCGCCAGTTTTAACGAATATTCAATACGTTCTTTACTGGTATCAAAAACGAGATTGGTCAAATGATTGATGATACGGTAAAAACGGGAAGATAAATGATGGATAATGATTATGTTGAGAGACAAATGTTTTTGGATTAAAGTATCAAAAATAGTTTTTGAAACCAGACAGCCTGAAACATCTGTCAATGGCAGGATTAAAATATGATCTTGAGGAGATTCTGCGTTAAAGTTTAAAATTCCTAACAAATCGCCGGGCCTTAAAATATCAACACCAATTTGTTTACCTTGATTATTTTGACGAATTGTCATGAAACTGCCTGATTCGATGATAAGAATCTGTTTATTATTAAAATAAAAGAGTTGTTCTTCTTTGGCATTTAAATTAAACCATATTCTGTTTTTGAATATTTCCTCTCTGACTTCGGTAGAAAGCTTTGTACAAAACTTATTGGTACAATTTTGACAGGTAGATTGGAATTTTTTCATAAGAATCGCCTCCTTTCTGTCCTTATATTAACTATAACATTGAGAAAAATATAATTCTATATGTTTTGGAGCAGATAATAAATTTGTAGCATAGGCTACAAACAGTATGTAATGTTAATGACAGAATTTTTATAAACAATTGATTATACTGAAATCAGAAAGGAGGACAGTTAATATAAGCAAAATGGAAGGAGGTTCTTTATATGGATAATGAGTTTTTGCAAACTATAGTAGCATTACTACCATTTGTTATTTTACTGCTGGGCTTTTTAGTTTTTAAGATGAATGCTTTACGTTTGAGCCTTTATGTATGGCTTTTGGAAATCTTTGCAGTTGTTGTATTTTTTCATATGCCAGTACAAAAAACGTTGACCGCGTCTGTATGGGGGAATATAACCATTTGGAATGGATTTCTTGTTTTGTGGACGGGACAGATTTTTGGACAATGTTTTAGAAGTACAGGTGCTTTGAATATGCTGTTGAATACCTTAGATCAGGTTTTGCCAAGTAAAACGGGAAAAGCTGTGACATTATGTTCAGTAGTAGGAGGTTATTTAGGAGCCTTCAATGGGTTTGCCACTTACCCTGTTACTATACCAGGACTGGTTAGACAGGGTATTGACGGTTTTCGTGCGGCTGTTGGCTATTTGGTTTATTTTTCCTGGAGTATAGCGTTCGTAAGTTTGTTTATTGCTGCTACAATTGCCAGCAGCGTTACAAAATTACCTATTGAAGGAATCGTCCAGACTATGGGTTTATTGACACTGCCGATGATAATTGTTTCTGTAGTAGGTTTTTTTAAGATTCTTGATTTTGATTTAAAAAACAGTGATAACCGCAATATAGCCTGTTTAACTATAGCAGCAAATATGTCTGCTGTTATTCTGTTTACTCAGATATTTCCTCGATTATATATTTTGACTTTGATTGCTGCGGCAACATTAAGTTTTTTATTTTTATGGCTGTACAGTAAAAAAGGTGCGACTTACAGCAATACTTCCAATGATAAGGAGATTATTTCTAAAAAGTTGGCGTTTAAAGCTTTCTTACCATTGATCGTTGGTTCTATTATCGTAATAATATTTTCTTATCCGTTGAAAGCTATTATGGCTAAAACTGCATTTAAATTGTCGTTATGGGGATATGCACCTGTCAGTATTAATTTGATCAATACTCCTGGTACATATATTTTGATTACGGCTTTACTGTGTTATGTTTTTGCGATAAAGAAAACCAGTACCTTTACAGCAGATTTTATTATTGCTTCTAAAAGAGGACTGCCCTCGTTGATCACCTTATTTTTAGGAGGGGCAATGGTAAATCTTATGCTGGATACAGGACAGATTACATTACTTGCACGCCATATGACGCAATGGGGCAGTTCGGTTTATGGTCTGTTGTTGTCTGGATTGGGCTTTTTGGCAGGGATGGCTTTTGGACAGGGCATACCGGCTTGTGCGATGTTTTCGAAAATGCAGATGGCATCTTCTGAAATGTTGCATGTGAATGCTTCTGTTTTAGTCGGACTGGCTGCGATGGTTACGATGGGGCCGGCAAATCCGTTGAAGCCATCATTGCTGCAATTTACGTCTTCTTTAGCGAATATTACCAATAGAGATAGCGATATGTTTAATCTGGCTTTTAAATGGCAATTAATACAGTTGTTTATTATTTGTGTAATGTCCCTGTTTATTATTTGATGATTGAAAGGAGTTGAGTTTATAATGGCATTTTATGATTTAAGAGATTTTTTGGAGAGCTGCCGCAAGGAAAATGATTTGATTGAGGTAGATCGGTATGTTGACGTTAATTTAGAAATGGGCAAGGCCTTGAAAAAAAGCTATGCAAATAATGGACCGGTAATTATTTTCAGGAATAACGGTACTGATTATCCAGCAGTAGGAGGAGTTTTTGGTAATAGAAAAAAAGCATTGAGAGCTTTGAATGCACAAAATAATACGGTACTTCCCTGGTTTGCAGAAACAATTGACAGACCAATAGCACCTGTTATGGTAAAAAGTGCTCCGTGTCAGGAGATTATTATTGAAGGTGAAGATGTTGATCTTGGAAAATTTCCTATTCCGAAATTTTCTGAGTTGGATGGAGGGCCATATTTAACTGCTGGTATCAGTATTTCCAAAGATCCTGAAACTGGAATTGCTGATCTTGGACATTACAGGTTTCAAGCTATAGGTAAAGATTATTTTGGCTTTATGGCGCAGCCGTTTCACAGACTTGGGAAAAACTGTAATAAAGCAAAAGCTTTAGGTATGAAAAAATTTGAGATGGCATTGGTTGTTGGGACTGATCCTGTCCTTGCATATACCTGTCAGGTCCAGAATGTCCCTGATACTACGGATGATTGGAGTTTAGCTGGGGCCCTCCGGGGACAACCGGTAGAACTGGTAAAATGCAGGACTATTGACGTTGAGGTTCCTGCTACAGCAGAATTTGTTTTTGAATTGGAGATTGATTTTGAAACTGAGGTCAGTGAGGGTCCTTTGGGTGAATATACTGGATATATGACGCCTGCCAGCGAAAGACCTATCGCAAGGGTAAAAGCTATAACTCATCGTAAAGATCCCTATTTTCAGGTGCTTCTTACAGGAAAGCCTGTTACGGAAAACCATATTTTAAAAAACATTCCTTTAGAAGCATCGTTCTATAATGCGATGAAAAAACAATTCCCTACTATTACTGATGTGGCGGTAACTCCATCTGGTGGAGTTCAGTTGTATGCTGTAATCGCAATGAAGCAAAGATATGCCAATGAGGCTCGGCACGTAATTTTATCAGCAATGTCCAGTAATGTAAGACCTAAATGGATTGTGGTTGTTGATCCTGACATTAATGTTCATGATTCTGCTGAAGTAGAATGGGCTTTGTCATTTCGCGTAGACCCTGGAAGAGATGTTATTTTGGTAAATAACGTTCCTTCTGCACCATTAGATCCTTCTTCACACGGCGATAGTTTACAGGAAAAAACGAACTCTACCATTGGTATAGATGCGACAATGCCTTTTGGTAAATTATATGCTACTGTTGCCGAAGTTGCCGGATGGGAAGATTATTCTTTTCCTGAAATAAGTAGTGAAAGATAATTGACGCTAAAAACAGGTCGGCAGCAATTTCTACTGCTGACCTGTTCTGTTTAGAAAGAAGGTGCTGTATGAAGTGGAATAATTTATCTCTGCACAAAATAAAATGGATATGTTCATTTACCGTTGTTTTGTTGCCATTTTTCTGCTCTATCAGCAATATTTTTCAGAAATATTTAGCCGTGACTTTATGGGCGATTATGATGTGGATGTTTGAATTGCTGCCAGAGGAAATTGTTGCAATAATGCTCCCGGGCCTATATATACTGTTTGATATAACAAATTATGCAACTGCATTTTCTGCATGGACAACCAGTACTCCCTGGATAACTTTGGGAGGTTTGATGATAGGTGGGATGATTGTAAAATCTGGCTTGGTATTACGCATAGCTTATAAGTCACTGCTTTTGACCAAAGGAAGTTTAAAAGGGATTGTTTGGGGGATAGTACTTACATGCACGATTTTTACGCCATTAATACCTTCTATTATGGCTAAGGTTGCTTTATTGGTACCAGTTGTTATAGGTATTTGCAAGGTGTTGAAGGTTGAGGCAAAAAGTGCGACAGCATCAGCTTTGATGCTGGTAGTGTTTTTCGCTTTATGGTCTCCTAAAATGGCGTTTATGACAGCATCTACTGACAGTATACTGACGGCGGGGATTTTAGAGCAATACCTGGGGGTGAAAATAACATGGTTAGCTTGGGCTAAGGATATGTTCATTCCTGGGATATTATGGATGCTGGTATCAATACCTTTAATTTATATTCTGAGACCACAGCATTTGAATTTAAATAAAGAATATTTAAAAATTGAATATAGAAAATTAGGAAAGATAACTATCGATGAAAAAAAGACTGTGACATTGATCACGGCATTACTGATATTATTGATTTTTTCTTCGTGGCATAAATTGCCTGAAGGAGTACTTATGTTGGGAATAGGGTGCTTGGGCTTTTTTCCTGGGATAGGGCTGCTCAAATCAGATGACTTCAGCAAAATACAATTTAAAGTAGTATTTTTTTTAGCTGGAGCTGTAACTATTGGAGCTGTTGCATCTAGTATCGGCATTACAGAAAGTGTAATAAATTTTGTGCAACCGTATTTTGAACAAATGAACAGCTACGAGCTGGTAATGAGCATCTATATTTTTTCTATATTAGCTAATTTTTTACTTAATCCACTGGCATTAATTGCAACTTTGATGATCCCTATAGCTAATTTATGCAGTAATTTAGGATATTCCGCTACTATAGGCGGATATTCTATGATCATGGAATTTAACCAGGCATTGTTTCCTTATGAAATAGCACCGTTAATGCTAGTATATGGATTTGGTTATCTGAAGCTTACGCATCTAATCAAAGTTATGGTGTTCAGAATTGTAGCAGGTATTATATTTATGACAGTTGTTACATATCCTTACTGGCTGTACATAGGTTTATTGGATAAATGAGGAGAGTGAGATTATGAGGCTGGTGATAGGTATTTCGGGTGCCAGCGGTGTTTGGCTTGGTTATAAGCTGCTGCAAATTTTAAAAAGTTACACTGATATAGAAACGCATTTGGTAATAACAGAAGGTGCTATAAAAAATTTTGCATTGGAAACTACGCTGGATATTGCTGAGGTTTTAAAGTTAGCGGATTTCTCTTATGTCAATAATAACTTGGGAGCACTTATTGCAAGTGGATCATTTACTACAGATGGAATGGTAATTGTCCCTTGCAGCATGAAAACTTTAGCCGGTATCGTCCATGGCTATGCTGAAAATTTGCTGCTGCGGAGTGCGGATGTGTGTTTAAAAGAACACCGTAAGGTAGTATTAGTTCCAAGAGAAATGCCTCTGGGCAAGATTCATCTGCAAAATCTAGTTAAGGCAGCAGAAGTTAATTGTGTTATTATACCGCCGCTGTTAACCTTTTATAATCAAGACATTACTGTTGAACAGCAGATAAATCACATATTAGGTAAAATTTTAATGCAATTTGGACTTAACTATGAGAAATTCATTCCTTGGAAGGGGTGTGAATAAAGTGGTTATAAAATGTGGCTACGGTAGCGGGAAATATAGAATTATCAGTAACTGTTTTTTATGTGGGGAGGATTTAAATGTTTCTGTAGTTGGTGGAAGTAAAGGTCATATAGGAGCATGTGCAATAGCGTTTCTTTTAGGAAAAAATATAGAAGCAAACCTTACCGTCATAGACAGGCATAAAGAAGGGGCGTTAGCTGAGGATACCGCTAAGAAATTGACTTCTTTATTCTCTTGTGTTGCTACAGTAAGTGTTGGGATACATATTGATAATGCAGAGAAGGAAGAAATTGAATTATTGGTAAGAAACTTTGAACAATGCATAAAAATTCTTATAAAAAAGCTGAGAAAGATAATTTAGGGAGGGATAAAAATGAAAAAAATCAGAATAGGTATTTTAGCATTCTTGTTGACGGGAATTACTGGATTAGCAGCAGCGAATAATCCGTTTACGGATGTTCCTGAAGGACATTGGGCTTATAATTCCATTAATAAGCTTGTTGATGCTGGTATTGTTGAAGGTTATAATAATGGACATTATGGCGGTGATAGACTGATTACACGCTATGAAATGGCACAGATTGTTGCTAAAGCGATGGCAAAAGGGGCAGATGTAGACCGACTGGCTGCTGAATTTGCAGAAGAACTTGATAATTTAGGCATTCGTGTGAGTAATCTGGAGGAACAGTCTGATAATGTAAAAATCACAGGTGAGATCAGGATTGCTGATTATGCTTTCAAAAATAGCAAAAGTAGAAGTCATGATGAACTGCGGACGCGATTATTCATAAACGGAAAGATCAATGATCAGTGGGAATATGGCGCAATGTTGGAAAACACGCAGAATTTTAGGAACGATAGTGGTGATGAAAATACTTTATTTAAACGTGCTTACGTGCAGGGAAACTTAAATGGCGTAAAGATAACAGCAGGCCGACAGTTTTTTAAGTCTGGTTATGGCTTCTATGCGGTCGCTACTAATATCAAAGCATTGAAAGTAGATGTCGGAAACGTTTTGAAAGCCAGTGCTTTTGTAGGCCAGTTTGCCAATATGGTTACGACTAAGGAAAGCAATGAGAAATTATACGGCCTTCATTTAGCTTATCCTGTAAATAAAAAAATATTTGCACAGGCGGCTTACTATCACCCAGAAGCAATTTATGACGGGAATACAGTTGCTTACCAAAAAAATGATGTTTATACAGTAGGGTTAGGGTATAAATTTGATAAGAGTACTATTTTGTATGCGGAATATTTAAAAGCAGATAAACCTGTATTACCTGAACAGGGTTACAGTAAAGCTGGTTGGGCGGCAAGATTGGATTATAAAGGCGCAAAATATAATAATCCAGGCTCATGGGGAACTTATGTGGCTTATTATGATCAGCCGGCAGCTACTATTTATGATCATACAAGCGAGATGGATGTTAATAAAATGTATGATACGAGAACAAATAGGGAGTTGGTAACTGGTTATGCAGGTATAAAGGGATATGAAATAGGGGTCAATTATACTGTTGCTCGTAATGTTATGGCGGCTTTTAACTATTTTGACTACCAGGGTGCTGATAATAATATTATTAAGGATAGAATGATGTGGACACAGTTATATTATATTTTTTGATTTAAAGTATGATAGGAAAAGGCTCTTCGCGATTATTGCGAAGAGCCTTTTTTATAAAAACAACAAAGTAGTTTTTGGATATTTATGGATTTTGCTGTTCAAAGTCAATGTTTTTCTGCTGCAGACGCTTTTGCACACTGTCAGATAATATGTAGGCTATAACCGAAGCAACAGGCACGCTGACGATGATGCCTAAAACACCGTAAAGACTGCCGCCGACAGTAATTGCTGCCAAAACCCAGATCTCGGATAAACCAACAGATTTGCCGACGATTTTAGGATAAAGGATATCACCTTCGATACGCTGCAGCACGAAGAAGAAAAGAATAAACAGCCAGATTTTGCCGGGGGCGGCGAGCCCAATAAGAATAAGGCCTAAAAGGGCGCTGATGATAGTGCCGATGATCGGGATAATAGCCAGAAAGCCAACGATGACCGAAATTGACAGAGCATAGGGCAGCCCTAAAAGCAGCATCCCGGCGAGGCATAATAATCCCAGGCAGAAAGCTTCGAGCAGCTGACCGCCGATGTAACCGGAGAAAATAGTATGAGCGGCACTGCCTAGATCAAGCAGGTAAGCCGCGCGTTTACCGCTGCAGAATGCTAAAATCATATTACGGGTTTGCCGGGAGATTGTTTCTTTATTCAGCAACAGGTAAACCGCAAAAACGACGCCGATAACAATATTGCTGACCAGTGAGATCAGGGATGTCGTGATATTTAATGTATTATAGAATAAAGTTGTTTTATTATTTTCCCAGTAGCTGTCTACAGCACGCAGCAGTTCTGACCATTGCGATTGCAGGTAATCCAGTGTGTCAGGCGAAAGGGCAAGTTCGGACCATCTTTCTTTAAGGGAGACGGTCAGTTCGGCAGATGCTTTAGGCAGTGTTTTTACGATCATATTAAAGCTTTGGTGCAGATCGGGGCCAATTTTGAGCCCGCCGATCAGAACGATGCCAATAATAAGAGTCAGGGTGAAGATCAGACAGACCGGACGTTTGATTTTTTGGGGCCAGTCTGAAGAAAAGCGTGCAAACAGTTTTTGCCAGAGGCGTTCGATATGCACCAAAGGAACATTGACGATAAATGCCAGGCAGCCGCCGATGATAAAAGGCATGATTAAATTGCAGAAGAAGCCGAGCAGGGCCAGCGCCGCTTCATAACGCCAGAGGACCCAGATAAAGATAATGACTGCCAGCAACGGCAGGAATCGTTGACGTTCCATTGTTTTTGCTCCCGTATAATATTTATAAACTGCTTTTATTTTATCACATAACCGGCAGGCTATAAAGGGCATTTGTCTTAGTATTGTGAACATTTGGCAAAGTTTCGAGCCTGGTGAGAATACATACCCTTGTGGTATCGTTTGAACACTTGGCGAGGTGTTTTCGAGCCTAGTGGAAATACATACCCTTGTGGTATAATAGCACTACGAGTTTAAAAAAGTTGGTGAAAAAATGATAGTTATCAGCAAAGCGATTTTGCATATTATGGATTTTAATTCAGGGGCTACCATCTATTCCGGTGCAGAGCTGGATATGGGCGCGCCTGGTACTTATGATTTTCTGGCGGGGCATATCGATAAATTATTCAAGGACGCCTCGGCTAAAACGGGTCAGTTCCTGCCTGAGAGCATTTTCAGTCAAACGGCATCAAATTATTTGGATGAGCATATCACTTTCTCTGATTTCAGCGCCGGCATCTGCAAGGATCTGGATACCTGCCTTACAGATGCTGGTGAGACAGATATAGTCGATGTCGTAGTTTGCGATTTTACGATCGAAACGGAGCGTTATTTGGGAGTGATGCTTTATGGCAGCCGGCCCGCGTATACCCATCAGGTAGTCAACGATGGCACTGCCGTACGCAATGAGATCATTCGCCACTATGCAATCCTGCCTAATCCGGTGCAGAAGGTCAATACCTTTGCTTTAGTTAATGTTGCCAGCGGCGAGCTGCGTTTTGCTGATAAAAAACGCAGTATAGGCGGAGAAGATGTCTATATTTTGCCGCAGCGTATTTTGCAGTGCAGCACTAATACCTCAACGAGGGAAACAGTGAAGCTAGTAACGGAAATGGCAGGACAGATCGCTGAAAACTACGGGTACAGCAGCACAGAAGCCGTTGCTAAGGTCAAAAGCTATCTGGCGGAAACAGCTGAAACTGACAGTAAACTGGAAACAGCAGCGTTGGTAAAAGAGGTGTTTTCTGATTCAGAGGTTCTGCAGCAGGAGCTGCAAAAAGGCCTGGAAGAAGCGAAGCTTCCTGAGCAGGTACCGGTTGATAAAAATTATGCTCTGCGCATGAGTAAGTCAATGAAGATCAAAACCGATACTGGGATCGAGATCATCGTGCCGGCTGAATGCCTGGAAAATAACGATTATATCGAATTTGTCAGCAACCCTGATGGAAAGATTTCTATTTCTATAAAAAATATAGGTAAAATCTTGAACAGATAAAAAAACCAGTCCATATGGACTGGTTTTTCTTATAACAGTTATGCTTTGGTTTCTGTTTTTTCAGTTTCAGCAG
>ERZ773277.2857-NODE-2857-length-10905-cov-2.709954_pt1 | contig 10905 bp, 8 predicted proteins | sample MGYA00511957_ERZ773277 | MGnify/ENA primary metagenome ERZ773277 (study PRJEB29015, sample SAMEA2737800) | human gut metagenome | biome: human gut; feature: human-associated habitat; material: faeces | place: China | collected 2012 ... | reverse complement strand
TGCTCCGGCAAAACTGCTTTGCACCTGTCAGCGATGAATTTTCGAGTGATTTTTGTTTTTTGAGGTGCAGGCGGGCTGACGCCCGTCAAGGCGAAAAGGGCAAAAAGCGCCGGAAAGACGCACTGACAGGCGTGTTTGCCCTTGTTAATTGATGGTCTGTTAGTCGCCGACCACAACGCCCATAGAACGGGCGGTACCGGCAACCATGCTCATAGCGGCCTCCAGGCTGCCGGCGTTCAGGTCGCGCATCTTCATCTCAGCGATCTTCTGAACGGAAGCCTTGGAAATGGTGGCGACCTTGTTCTTATTGGGGACGCCGGAACCAGACTCGATGTTGCACTCCTTCTTGATCAGGACGGCCGCGGGGGGCGTCTTGGTGATGAAGGAGAAGGAACGGTCAGCGTACACGGTGATGACAACGGGAATGATGAGACCCATGTCATTCTTGGTGCGCTCGTTGAATTCCTTCGTGAAAGCAGCGATGTTCACGCCATGCTGGCCCAGAGCGGGGCCAACCGGGGGAGCGGGAGTCGCCTTGCCTGCGGGGATCTGCAGTTTTACATAACCAGTAATCTTCTGTGCCACGGAGTAGCACCTCCTAAATCATAGATGTGGTGGCGGACGATGTCCGTCTTTGGCGGGGCCAATGGCCCCTCCCACTGTTTGCCGGGAATCCCGGCGGGAAAAATCAGTTCAGGACTTCCACCTGATCCAGCTCCAGTTCCACGGGGGTCTCGCGACCGAACATGGAAACCATGACGCTGACCTGATTCTTTTCGGGTTCGATGTCTTCCACAACGCCAGTGAAGCTGGCCAAGGGGCCATCCACGATACGAACATGGTCGCCGACGTTGTAGCCCACGACGATCTCGTGCTTTTCCATGCCCATGGCAAGCACCTCTTCCTCCGTCAGGGGGATGGGCTTGTTGGCAGTACCGACAAAACCGGTGACGCCGCGGACATTCCGCACCAGATGCCAGGTGTCGTCCGTCATGACCATCTTGACCATCACATAGCCCGGGAAGGTCTTGCGCTCGACCTCCTTCACCGCGCCGGATTCCGTGACCTCGGTCACCGTTTCCATGGGGATCTGGATGTCGAGGATCATATCCTCCAGATGGCGGTTCGCCACGAACTTCTCGATGGCGGTCTTGACGGCGTTTTCATAACCGGAATAGGTATGGACAACATACCACTTCGCGTTATCAGCCATTTCCTGCGCCCTCTTAGCCGGCGAACACGCCGAGCAGAGACTTGACGGCCAGCATAGCCACGGCGTCAAAGATCCAGATGCAGGCACCCACGCACAGGGAGCACAGAAGCACCGTGCCGGTGTTCTTCGCCGTATCCTTGCCGGTGGGCCAAACGACCTTTTTCAGCTCGCTTTTCATTTCGCGGAACCACTTGCCGCGATCCTTTTTCTTCTCTTCTGCCATTGTTACACTACCTTTCCTAACTTACTTGGTTTCGGTATGAACGGTGTGCTTTTTGCAGAAGCGGCAATACTTGTTCAGCTCAAGCTTGTCCGGGGTATTCTTCTTGTTCTTCATCGTATTGTAGTTTCTCTGCTTGCACTCGTTACATCTCAGAGTGACCTTCACGCGCATAACGGCACCTCCTTATTATGGCAGCTTCCCGTCCTGCGGGACTGCCGATTGCCTCCCTGCTCTTGAATTAAGAGCGGCTCTCCTTCGCGGCGCGAAAAGCGAAAAAGCGTACAAAAAGAAAGCCCTCTTTCACAGGTAAGTAAAATAGTAGCACAAGGCAAGCGTCCCGTCAAGCACAAATTGCTTGAAAAATGAGAAATTTTCGCTATAATGGTGTCACTACAAATGCTGAGAGGTTGTTGCATGAAAATTATGGCCATTGACTACGGCGACGCGCACACCGGCATCGCCGTTTCCGACGCGCTTTTGACGCTTGCGGGCTTCACCACTGTCATCACCGCCTACCGCCCCGAGGCGGTCGCGGCGGAGGTCCAAAATCTCATCGCCGAGCACGGCGTCACCGAGCTGGTGCTCGGCCACCCACTGAATATGGACGGCACGCGCGGCCCGCGGGCGGAAAAGGCGGAGGGCTTCGCGGCGCTGCTGCGCGAGACGACCGGTCTCCCCGTCACGCTTTGGGACGAGCGGCGCACGACTGTGGACGCGCACAATATCCTCATGGCCGGCGGCAAGAACGCAAAGCAGCGCAAAAAGACGGTGGACGCCGTAGCCGCGAGCCTGATGCTCGAGGGCTACCTGACTTTCAAAAAGCGGCAGAAATAGCGGAAAAAGGAAGCGCAGGCGCGCTTCCTTTTTTTCATCGTTTTTTCTCTTGTTATTTATCGGCATTTCCGATTACTTTTTGAATTTGCGGATCGTCTCCGCCATAATCGTCTGACGCAGCAGCAGGCTCACGCCGAGATAGACCGCGCAGCCTGCCACGCCGGTCAGGCCGCACTTGACGACCAGCATCAGCTTGCTCTCGTCCGCCGTGACGAGCAGCGCGTGCCCGCCGTAGAGCACGAGCGACATCGCCGCCGTGGCGGCAAGCCCTTTCAGAAGCGGCACGAGACGGACGATGCCCGTGCCGCGGAAGAGCTGGGCGATCATCGCCAACGCGCCGATCGTCAGCGCGATGGAGGTCGCCGCCGCCACGCCGGTATCGGTGCGGAACACGCGGTTGAGCACGATGTTCAGCGCCAGTACGCCGAGGTTGATGAGCAGCGGCACGAGCGTTTTCTTCATCGCGTAGTACGCCTTGTTCAAAAGGTCGAGCACGGCGAACGCGCTCATGCCGAGGGCGTAGCGGGCGAAGATGCTGCCCGTCATCTCCGTGGACGCGGCGGTGAAGCTGCCGCCCTCGAAGATCACACGGATGATGTCGGTGCCGAAGGCGCACATCATCGCGCAGACGGGGAAGATAAAGAGCAGCGTGTTCTCCGTCACATTCCAGATATAGCCGAGGTAACCCTTCGCGTCCTCGCGGGTGAACTCGCGGTTGAAGCGCGGGAACATGACCGCGCTGATGCTGTAGAGCACGCTCGTCGTGAGCGGGGTGAAGAGCTTGTCGGCATAGTAGAAGGCGCTCACCGCGCTGTCGTTGAACGAGGCGGCGGTCGAGGTGTCGATGAGGTAGCAGAAGAGAAACACCGAGGTCGTGAGGACGGTGACGAGCGCCGTTTTGAAATAGGTGCCGACGTAGTCCGCCCCGCGGTCGAGCACCGGCCGGTAGACATAATGCTCCTTCCTCGCGTATGGAATGCTCATGCCGAGCTGGAGCAGCCACGCGCAGGAGCTCGCGATGACGACGCCCAGAATGCCCCACCTTGCGCCGAGTGTCAGCAGGAAGACGGCGAGGAAGGCGTTGTAGGGGATGCTCATGCTGCCCTGCAGCTCGTAGTGGTCGGTCGCCTGAAAGATGGCGACGTTCAGATACGCCGCCGCCACGACCGGCAGGGCGCAGGTCATGATGCGGATATAGCTCACCAGCCGCGGAAGCTCCGATGCGTCGGTGTCCCAAAGCACGCCGACAAGTGGCGTGGAGGCCAAGATCTGCCAAATCGCGACCACGACCAGCGCGCCGAGCAGCGTCACGGTCATCAGGTTGTTCGCCGCGCGCTCGCCGCGCCGGCGGTCGGCGGCAAATTCCTTGGTGAGGATCGGCACCGCCGCGATGCACAGCGCGTAGCAGACGGTCGTGAAAAGGTAGAGCGTGGAGTTGTAGGACGCGGTATAGAGGTTCGCGTCCACACCGGTGCCGAAGATGTTCGCCTGCACCATCTCGCGCACCACGCCGAGGAGCTTGGCAAAGAGCGTCAGCAGGAACACGATGCTGATCGCGCCCGCCGTGCGCACGCCGGACTTCTCGTTCTTCTGCGGTGCGGACGGCTGTGTTTTCTTTTCGTCCTTCATGATCGCGCAGATCATCTCCTCATTCGTGTCGAGCTTTCGGGACAGCTCGTCCATGTGCCGCTTCACGCAGGCGGTCTGCTCCGCTCCGTTTGCAAGCACGCGCGCGGCCTCCGTCTCAAACGCCTCGGCTGTGTAGCCGTCCCGCGTGCTGAGCTTGTCGAGCCCCACGGAGTTGAGGAACGCCGTACACTTGGGGTCGTAGGAGATGCCGATGAGCGGCACGCCCATGATGGCGGCGTAGATCAGCGAATGGAGCCGCACGCCCACGAGCAGGTCCATGCAGCCGATGATCGAGAGCATATCCTCGGAAAGATACTTTTCGTCCAGACAGACCGCCGTATCGTCGGGAAGCTGCGAGGCGATGTGGCGGCAGACCTCGCCGTCCTCCTCATAGTGGAATGGGATGAGCACCGACTGCGCGTTGTAGGTCTCCTTCAGCCATCGGATCGAGCGCAGGACCTCCGCGACAAAGCGGCTGTCCCGGTTCCGCTCGCGGATGGCCCAGCCGACCACGGGGCGGCCGTCCTGCGTCACGCCCGCGCGGCGGAGGATGGTCTCCCCCACCGCCCTGTCCGTCTTTTTCATGCGGATGACCGGGTCCGCCGTGATGACGACCCGCTCCGCCGGAACGCCGATCTCCGCAAGCAGCGCCGCCGAGCGCTCGTCGCGCACCACGATGCCGTCCGCGCGCCTGAGCGCGCGCGCCGTGGCGCGGCGGTCGGCGTCCTTCTCGATCGGGCCGATGCCCTGCGAATAGATGAAAACCTTCTTGCCCAGCAGCTGCGCGAAGCGGATGATGGCAAGGTAGTAGTGCAGGCTCTTGCTGCTCGTCACGTCCTGCAGCAGGCTGCCGCCGCCCGAGATGAGCATATCGCAGCGCCGCACCGCCCGCGCGATGGCAAGGGGCGACATACGCTCCACCGCCTCCACGCCGTATTTTTCGCGCGTAGCGGCGGGATCGTGCGAGAGGACCGTCAGCGAGCAGTCCGGGATGCGCTCGCGCAGCGAGGTGACGAGCGTGCGCAGGATGGACTCGTCGCCGATGTTATCAAAGCCGTAATAGCCGGAAATGAGAATGTTATACATGCTTCTCCACCCCGCAGATATGGCGCACAGCGCGGTAAATGAGCTCGGCGAGCAGCACGAGCGCAAGGCCGATGAGCAGACCGAACAGCACGCCCCAGCCGGTGCGCAGGAGACTGATGAGGAACGGCGTGCGGATGTGCAGGAAGGTATTGACGACGCTGACCAGGCCGATGGTCATGCCGAGGCCGAACACCATCGGCAGGAATTTCATGCCGCGGCGCAGCGACCAGACGAACAGCAGCAGCATCGGCCAGCCGACGATCATCTCCTTGGTGCGCGGGCGGATGACGAGCGTATTTTCCAGGAAATTACGGAACGCCAGCTCGGCGCTGGAGGTCGTGGCGGAATTGCCGGTGCGGTAAATATAGTAGACGAACACCGCCAGCAGGAACACCGCCGCGACGGCGATGACCACGACCGCGAGGAACCAGCCGAGCTGCATCGGCGTTTTCATCAGCTCCGCAAAGTAGGCGTTGAAGCGCTTGATGCGCCCCTTTTCTCCGCGCGGCCCGACGTGGGCAAGCACGGCGTCGCGCGCGCCGGTCTCCTCGTAGGCGAAGACCAGCAGATAGGCCAGCGCAAACAATCCGATGGGAATGAGCTGCATGAGCTTCACGCCGCGGTAGAGGTCAATCTCCAGAATGTAGGAGAGCTGCGAGAGCGCGGCGGAGGCAAGCAGCGAGCCGCAGAGCGCCGTCGCGATGGCAGTCAGTGCCGTGACCGCGGCATCGCCCAGCAGCCGTCCAAGCCCCGGGCGCGGCGCCTGCCGGCGCTTTTCCAGCATCACGCGGCAAAGGCCGACCGCCGCGATGGACGGCATCACAATGCCGCCCGCCATCGACAGCAGCAGCGGGTAGGATGCGGGCTTGAGCACCGCAAGGCCCGTCATGCCGAGCGCGGCCAGCGCCAGCAGGAGCAGGCTCGTGCGGCGGCTGACGAGGAAGAACAGGTCAAAGAGCAGCACCAGAAGCGCCGCCGTGCCGATGCCCTGCACGATGCGCAGGAGCGCGGAGGGCGTCTCCAGCTCCATCGGCGGGACCGTGGTGCGCGTATAGCCCATCGGCTCGAGCCGCGCGTCGAGATCTAGGATCATCTTTTCATAGGCTGCGGGATCGGTGATGTAGGTCCACTCCGTCTGATCCGCGTCCCAGCTCACGTCGTTGTCCGGCTCCAGGATCATCTTGAGCCAGATCACCTTGCAGTTGCGCTCCACGATGGCGCGGAAGAAGGAGTTGGTGATCTCCTCGGGGCCGGTATAGCCGCAGTAGGCGTAGCGGTTCTGGATGTAGCCCCACTCATTGAACACGCGGATGCCGTGGTAATCAATACTGTTGAGCAGCTCCACCGTGCCGGGCCAGGTGATGTTCTGGCTCTGGTCGTTCTGCTCGACCATCGCAAGGCTCGCGCCGCTCTCGCGGAGGTACTGCGTGAGCAGCTCTCTGCCCTCGTCGCTCTCATGACCGATCAGCTCGTCGCCGTTGTTCATAAAGTACGGCGAAGCATAGTGCTCGAGTACCTCGATGTACGCCTGCGCGAAGCGCGTGCCGTTCATGCCCTTCATCGTCTCGGTGCGCGGCACGATCTGATAGCCGTGCTCCTCCAGCAGCGACGCGATGTCCGGCCAGATGCCAAGACGCAGGTTCAGCAGCTTTTCGCCCTTCGCTCCGTCGGGCTGCTGGGAAAGGAAGATAAAGCCCTTTTCCCCGTCGCGGCAGGTCTTGGCGGTAAAATTCTCCACGCGGGCGTTGAAGGCGTTCATGACCCAATCAAACGCCTCCGCCGTATCGGTGCAGATGATCGCGTCGCTCACGTCCGTGCTCGCGCGCATCCAGCCGATGACCTCGTCCGGATAGCTCGACTCCCACCCGAAGTCGCCCATCGCATCCTTGACCGTCATGGAATGGATGGGGATACCCGCGCTCGCGTCCAGACCGAGCGCGGTCGCCTCCGCGACCGTGACCTTACGGATGCCGAGCGAGGCAAACCGATCCAACCACTCGCCCTCCGACTGCGTGGACTGGCTCGCCATGTAGCGCAGGCTCGAATAATCGAGGATGTAATCGTAATACCGGTTGCTCTGCTCCGCCTTCGTGCGCGCCGCAAGCGGCGCCAGCGAGGCCAGCAGCCCGAGCAGGGCAATGAACACAAGAATACGGTCTTTCTTCAATATGCTCTTCATCTGTGTTTCTCCTTTACGCGGCGGCGTGCACGCTCCGTCGGGTCCTTCCCGCTCGGGAGCTGCGTTCCCGCAGCCGCAGGCTTTGCTTTCCGTTCGCATAATGCACCAGAATATCCTCTACTATAACACGCGTGCAGCAGTTTGTAAACATAAAAACAACGGCGGCCAGAGCCGCCGTTGCTTCCTCATTTCTTTTTCGCGCCGCGCTTTTCCGCCTTTTTGCGCTGCCGCTCGAGCTTGCGGCGCAGCGGCTCGAGATCGTTTTTCTGCACGTCGTTCGCCACGTTCTTCGCATACGAGCCCACGAGCGCCCGCAGCGAGCCGGAGAGGAGCTGACGCGTCTCGCGGTCGAGGTTCGAGTAGGTCTTGAGCATCGTCACCGCGCTTTTGAGCTTGTCGCCGTTGAGGTCGGAGAGCGTTTTCGCGCCTGAGGCGGTGAGCACCGTGTAGAGCGCGTCGGCAAACGCCTCGCGCTGTTTGGGGCTGAGCGATCCCTCCCACGACTCGAGCGTTTCGTCGATGACCTTTCCCTCGCGGGAGAAGCCGTCGAGATGGATGAAATGATCGCTCACGACCTGCCAGGAAAAGCCGTCGTGCTGCAGCATCCCCTCGGCGTCCGAGCGCACGATCTCCACATTCTGTTCATGCTCCAGAAGCTGCCCGACCACGCTCGACTGCGGCACGACCGTCAGGATGCGGTCGGCCACGCGCGTGTGCTCCGGCGTGCCGACGAGCGGCTTGGCAAAGCCCGGGCCGTCGTTGTTGTAGACCCGAATAATGCGGTCCTGCACGGCGGCGGGGGCCTTAACGGCGGCATAGACCGAAAGGTTGCCGCCCTTGGAGTGTCCGCCGATGCGCAGCCTCGCGTCCGGATACTGCCGCGTCATGCGGCCAAGGTATTCGAGCGCGCGCGTCTGGGAGGGGATGACCTCAAGGTAGCCCATGTTCAGGTCCTCCTTCCAGCCGACGATGGTATCGTCCGTGCCGCGGTAGGAAAGATAGATGCTGCCGTCGCCCAGCTCGACCGTCAGCGCCGCGAACTGCTGCTCGCGCGCGTCGTCCATCAGCTCGCAGTAGCCGTTCAGCAGCATCCCGCCGAAGCGCACGGAGTGCGCCATGCGGCACATGAGGTCGGGGATGCGCCCCGGGACCAGCACGCCCATGTCGATCTCCTGCCCGTTATGGCGGGCGAAGTACGTTCCTGCCGCATCGCGCAGCGGCACGCCGCGCCCCAGCTCCGGCGGCGGCACGATGCCCTCGAAGTTGATGAAGCTCAGCTCCGCCAGGATCAGGCCGTCCACCTCATTGAACGGTGAGACCGTCAGCGGCAGGTCGCCGCGCCAGTCCAGATAATCCATGATGTTCGCCATCGTTTCTTACTCCCTTCCGTCTGTCTCTCCGCGCCAGCCGCTGCGATACAGCCGCTCCGCGCGGCGCACAAGAGCGCCGTGTTCATTTGCCAGCTTCTCCGAGGCCACCTCGTCGAGCAGGCGCTGCTTCGCCCGCCCGACCGCGCGGCCCGAAAAGCCGATCGCCAGCAGCTCCCCGCCGCCGATGCGCAGCTCTGCGAGCGAGCAGCAGGCGTTTTCCGCCAGCAGTTCATTGTAAAGCAAAAGCGCTTCACGCCAAGGCTTCTGCGCTTGCTCCAGTCCGTCGGGCGCCTTAGCGGCGTTGTCCGCGAGCTTGGTCTGCAAAAGGTTCCACATCGTCTCGCGCCCATAGCGTGCCATCATGCGGTGCACCGCCGCGCGCTCGGGCGGAAACATCTCGTCGAAGCAGGCAAGCTGCGCCCGCACGCCCTGCGCGAGCGTGTGCTCGAAGCGCAGCCGCGCCATGATCTCCTCCGCCATTTCCGCGGAAGCGGCGGTGTGACCGTAAAAGTGTCCGATACCGTTCGCATCCTGTGTAAAGCATTTTGGCTTGCCAAGATCGTGCAGGAGCATCGTCCAGCGCAGCACCCGCGTCGGCGGCGCCGCGCCGACCGCGCGCGCCGTGTGCCCCCACACATCGTAGCAATGGTGCGGATTGCGCTGGTCGAAGCCCACACAGGGCAGGATCTCCGGCAGCACGACGCCGAGGATATCCGGGTACTCCAGCAGCACCGCCGCGGCGTGCTCCCCGCACAACAGCTTATTCAGCTCCGCATACACACGCTCGTGCGCGATGGCGCGCAGGCCGTCCCTCCGCTCCCGTGCGGCGCGCGCCGTGTTTTCCTCGACCGAAAAGCCAAGCACGGACGCGAAGCGCAGCAGGCGCAGAATGCGCAGCGCATCCTCGGCAAAGCGCCGCGCCGGGTCGCCCACACAGCGCAGGACGCCCGAACGCAGATCCTCCCGCCCGCCGAAGGGATCGACAAGCGTTCCCTCCGGTGAGAGCGCGATGGCGTTCACTGTAAAATCGCGGCGGGCAAGGTCCTCTTCGATGCTGCTTGTAAATCGCACGCTCTCGGGGTGACGGCTGTCGCGGTAGGCTCCGTCGCAGCGCTCGGTCGTGTGCTCGACGGCAAACCCGCCGCGCACGAGCGTCACCGTTCCGTGCATCAGCCCGGTCGGGTGCGCGTCCGCGCCGAAGAGGGCCATGACCTCCTCCGGCCGCGCATCGCTCGTCATGTCGTAGTCGTCCGGCTCCGCGCCGCGCAGCAGATCGCGCACACAGCCGCCGACGAGGTAGGGCGTATGGCCGCTTTCGCGCAGCAGCGCCAGCATTTCCCGCACCGGCTGCGGGGCCCTTTCCATCATGCGCCCACCTCCCTGAAAAAATCGGTCAAAAACCGGCGAAAAAATTTTTTCGCCGCTCAAAAATCAGCATTGTACTTTACGCCGGTTCGTATTATACTATATGGGATAAATTTTTGCAATTCACTTCCGCGCCGATTTCGGCAAATGCCGAAGGCTGTCGGAATGTGTGCTTTTGGGAAGGAAAACGCTATGGATATCAATTCCTATCTCGTACCCGGCAAGCGGGCGCACCTCGCCGGCATCGGCGGCGTGTCGATGAGCCCTCTCGCCGAGGTCCTGCATTCCATGGGACTCTCCGTGCAGGGCAGCGACATGAACGACTCCCCCGCCGTGGAGCACCTGCGCGCGCTTGGCATTCCCGTGGCCATCGGTCACGCGGCGGACAATCTCGGCGATGCCGATTTTGTCGTCCGCACCGCCGCCATCCACGACGACAATCCCGAGATCTCCGGCGCGGTCGCGCGCGGCATCCCGGTCTTTGAGCGGGCGCAGGCGTGGGGCGCGATCATGCACGGCTACCGCAACGCCCTGTGCATCTCCGGCACGCACGGCAAAACGACCACCACCAGCATGGCGACGCACATCTTCATGGCTGCGGACACCGACCCCACCGTGATGATCGGCGGCACGCTGCCGCTGCTCCACTCCGGCTACCGCGTCGGCCACGGCGACACCATCATCGCCGAGAGCTGCGAATACTGCAACTCGTTTCTGAGCTTCTTCCCCACCGTCGCGGTCATTCTCAACGTCGAGGCCGACCATTTGGACTTTTTCAAGGATCTGCACGACGTTGAGCACTCCTTCCGCCGCTTCGCGGAGCTCGTTCCCGCCGACGGCCATGTGGTCGCCAACTGGGACGACGCCGGCGTGCGCGAGACGCTCGAGGGCTACACCGGCTCGCTCTTCACGTTCAGCGAGCGCGGCGCGGACGCGCACTGCCACGCGGAAAACCTTGTCTACACCAACGGCCTGCCCTCGTTCGACGTCATCTGCATGGGGCAAA
>ERZ773277.2855-NODE-2855-length-10908-cov-2.901225_pt1 | contig 10908 bp, 10 predicted proteins | sample MGYA00511957_ERZ773277 | MGnify/ENA primary metagenome ERZ773277 (study PRJEB29015, sample SAMEA2737800) | human gut metagenome | biome: human gut; feature: human-associated habitat; material: faeces | place: China | collected 2012 ... | reverse complement strand
TAGTGTTTTAATTAAAGTCATCCACTTTTTTTAATGTGCTTTGCGGAAACTCAAGAAATCACAACTTCCAGAGCCTTTTGCAAACAGTTGTTCCATTGGATAATCAACAGTTATTTTCTTGCATTAATTGCCGCTTTGTGTCTTTCATCATCATTTAACTGAAAAATCAAATGATACAATTTCATTTTTTCTTTTGTTTCTGGAACAATATGCTCACTTACTATATATCGTATCTTGCCTTTTTCTATCCGTTCAATACTAATTGGTGGACATTGCACCTCCGCATTCTTGCTTTTTTCGCGCAATTTTCTCTCGATTATGTCAAAACCTTCTTTCATCGACTTATTCCTGTTCATTGACAATGTGATTCCGGCTTCAAAATTACAATTGAGATACCCTATCAATTGATCATACTGTCTTTCAAATTTTTCAATATATTTATTTTCAATAATTACACAATCCTCAACCCATCCATCTACTTCTTTATATATGTAAAGATCAGTTTCTCCTATTTTCTTTTCTGATCGCCCCATTGTATACTCTCTTGCAATATGCAAACCATATTTTGAATTCAACACATTGCCTATAGCATCCTGTATGTCTGCAGTAATTGTCACCTCATCTCTATCCCTTAAATCTACTATCCTTTTTTGATAGCTGTTCAATAGGTTCAAAAGCTCCTTCACCACATTTTCTGCATTAGATAATTGTATTTGCTGCTTTTTTTGCACGTTTCTTGCTTCTAAATAACGTTCTCTTAAATCACAGTCCATAAGATCCACATAGTCATCTAAATCATCATAATTTAAAAACAATGATAACTTTGCTGGATTCTGCAAATAAATCATTACCATCTGGTTTAATGTATCTGGCAAAAAATCTAAATCCTGAAAACAGATAACAAAATACTGATCAAAATCCTGAATTTCTTCCAGTACATCCAGTTGCTCCAATTCCTCTAATTTGCTTGCCAAATTGTTGTCCACTCGATCGGGTAATAAATCCTCTTCATTATCCGTACAATCTTTCCACCATTTTAATATCATATATAACAAATACTCATATTTAGGTTTTATGTAATCTCTGATCATTCTTGAACTAATAATCTCATATAACTCATTAATCGTATTTCTACATTCCTCTGTCTTCCTTGTCAGATAATCTCTTGGAAAAAAATCTTCTAATCCATATTCAGGATCATTTTCCATCATATCTATCAAAACCCTTATTATATCCTGCAGATTTTTATTAACATATTTTGTAACCTGTAAATCCACCTCTGACAATTTATGATCATAACCGACCAATTCTATTTGTATCATATCAACTCATCTCCTAAAGCTTCAATATATATCATATTATCATATTGCAGACACTCTGACCCCAAATTAAGGAAGTACAGTTTCTTTTTCTGTACTTTCTGTCAGCCCACATCGAGCTATGCCCGCTCTTTTATGTTATCCTTTGGATAATTGTATCTCCATTCGTCATACTCATCCTTCGTGATCACACCACTATCCCATTTTGTCTTCTGTTGCAATCACTCAAACAAAGCTTGTTCCAATGTCGCATGTAATGTTAAATTCGACTCCGACAACACAAGACTGATCTTCCTCTTTTCTTCTATAACGTTCAAACCATACCTATCTTCCAACGCAAAAAGCGTATGCATTAGTCTCAAAATATCTCCATTATTCTCCATAATACGATTTCAACATATTAATTATAGTATTTTCATTGATATTACCATCTTTATCTATAATTCCCATTTTTTTCAATTTATATATAGTTTTAATAGACATATTTGAAGTGTTATGATCTCTCAACAACCGTGTAAGAACACCACGTGATGGAATCTCAACATTTACATTTATATCGTTTAATTGATTCATTTGATACCTCAATTGCCTAGCTTCATATTCTGCTTCCGACTTATGTATCTTCAAACGCTCTATTTCAGCATCTTTTTCTTCCATCTCTTTTTTATATCTATTTCTCTCTTCATCTCCTAAATTTGCTCTATCCATCAGTTCATTCAAAAGATTATCCCTATCATATTTTTTATCTTCAATCTCTTCGCTCGTTTCATTACTTATTCTGTCTAGATGTGAAACTTTATCATTAAGACTGTTTAATTTTTCCCCAAATCTTTCTTCTATCTTTCCTAATGTTACCGAAATGTCTTTCATAAATTTATATGAGGAATCATAAAAGTTTGTACTAGTTTCATCCGCTTTAAAATAAAAGAAAATAGATATAAAAATAGAAAAGAATGCCAATAGAGTTGATAAAATACTTTCTAACGAGAATGAAAAACCACTTTTAAAAGCAGAATAACATAATAATAAAATAAACATAACACTCCCAAATCCGCCAACAATACATATTGTTATTTTAACTGGACTTGTCTTCTGCTTCTCTTTTTCTAATTCTAGCAATTTATCTAAAATTTCCTTAAGCTCTACCTGTTCTTTGTCATTTCCTTTTCTGTTAAACAAAACATTTTCCTCCTCGTTCTCAATGAATATTGCAATACCGCAAACTGTGAAGAAACAATTTTAAACAATCTACACAAAAACCATTAACCCACAATTTCATTCTTTGTCATATCTTTCTCCATTTCTCGCGCCAATAGTGCGAATTTTTACACTAACCAATGAATTGTTTTGCCCAATAAATCTTATGTCCAAGTTTTTTGCTTACAATTTGCTTACATCAAAACCAGGAAGCCCCTCCCACAAGGCTTCCCGCTATTTTCTTCCTATTCAAACTCAATCGTTACAGGCGGCTTACTAGTCAAATCATAGAATACCCGGTTAACTCCCTTAACCTCATTTATGATTCTCGTCATTACGGTCTGCAGCACCTCAAATGGAATATCTGCGCTTTCTGCGGTCATGAAATCAATAGTCTTCACGGCACGAAGCGCAACGGCATAATCGTACGTTCTCTCATCGCCCATAACGCCGACGCTGCGCATGTTTGTGAGGGCGGCAAAATACTGGTTGATGTCGCGGTCGAGACCGGCTTTTGCAATTTCTTCACGGTAAATTGCGTCTGCGTCCTGCACGATGCGGACTTTTTCAGCAGTTACTTCGCCGATGATACGAATTCCAAGTCCAGGACCTGGGAATGGCTGACGGAATACGAGGTATTCCGGAATGCCGAGTTCAAGACCGACCTTGCGGACCTCATCTTTGAAAAGGTCACGGAGAGGCTCGATGATTTCTTTGAAATCAACGTAATCCGGGAGACCTCCGACGTTGTGGTGGCTCTTGATGACAGCGGATTCACCGCCCAAGCCGCTTTCTACAACATCCGGGTAAATGGTTCCCTGTACGAGGAAATCAACAGCACCTACTTTTTTTGCTTCCTGTTCGAAAACGCGAATAAATTCTTCGCCGATAATTTTTCTCTTTTTCTCCGGTTCTTCGACACCGGCTAATTTTTCATAAAAACGATCCTGCGCATTGACGCGGATGAAATTCAAATCATAGTCGCCGTCCGGGCCAAATACTGCTTCTACCTCATCGCCTTCATTTTTACGGAGAAGTCCCTGGTCTACAAAAACGCAGGTGAGCTGGTCGCCGATGGCTCTGGAAAGAAGCACGGCTGCAACCGAACTGTCAACACCACCGGAAAGAGCGCAGAGCACGCGGCCATTGCCGACTTTCTCACGGATTGCCTTAATCTGATGCTCAACAAACGAATCCATGCGCCAGTCACCGGAACAATGACATACATTGTAAACAAAGTTGGAAAGCATTTTCGTTCCCTCTTTGGTGTGAAGGACTTCTGGATGGAACTGAATGGCGTACAGTTTCTCCGATGGATTTTCAGCGGCTGCCACCGGACAATCTGCCGTATGTGCACAGATATCAAATCCCGGTGCCACCTTGGAAATATAATCAAAATGACTCATCCAGCATACGGTGTCTTCGCTGACATCCGTAAACAATGCTGAATTGGTATTTACATGAACGTCGGTTTTTCCGTACTCACGAACCGGTGCTTTCTCCACCGTTCCACCAAGCACGTGCATCATCAACTGAGCGCCGTAGCAAAGGCCGAGTACCGGAATACCCATTTCAAATAATGCTTTGTCATAAGAAGGAGCACCATCCTCATAGCAGCTGTTTGGTCCGCCGGTCAAAATAATGCCCTTTGGATTCATTTCCTTTATTTTTGCTAAATCCGTTTTATACGAATAAATTTCACAATATACATTGCATTCACGGACTCTGCGCGCAACTAACTGGTTGTACTGACCGCCAAAGTCCAATACGATGACTAATTCCTTATTCAAAATTAGTTTCCTCCTTCTTCATTTGATTCTAATAATATTGTGTAAAAGCCTTTTCGTGCGGGCACGAACGCCTTTTGTACCTTTTACCCCTAGCATCTAACACATTTTATCACGAAACATCCTATGGGGTCAATGAAAACTCCTACAAATCAAAATACCCGACAAATTTGACATCATGCTTTCCTTTTGGAAACAAATAATGGTAAAGTGCGATAAAATAATCATCCGTCATGCTGGCAAGATAATCGACGACAAGCTGGTTTTTCTCCTGCTCGGCGTAAGGCTTTCTGACGTTGGATTTGACATAAAAATTGTTTTTCTCCATGTATGCCATGTGATGGCGGTAAAAAACAGAAGATTTGTCTCCGCTTTCTGCCTGACGTAAAAGTTCCTCATACAATTCACCAAACATTGGGCGGATTTCATTTTCATATAAATCGTTGAGCGACTTATTGTTATAAATCATTTCGTAGTTTTCTTTTTTCGCCTGCCGCAAAGCGTCGAAATACTCTTCATCCATTTTCAAATAATCTTTGCCATAACTATTTTCGATGATATTGACACTGAAATTATTGATAATTTCACCGTTGCTAGTGCCAATCGCACCGGCGGTAAATGGTGATTCTTTTAACAAATTCAGGCGCATTGCGTCCTGTCTGTCTTTGCCAAGATAGGCAATAATATCGCAGATACGCATCACACAGCCCTCTAACGTGCACGGAATCAACTCGCCGATTGCATTCTCATCGACATAGCACGCTTCCACCTTTTTATCGTATTCTACAAAGGTAGACATCTCGCATGGACGGTACTCTTTTAATTCCAATTCGCCATTGTGACAGAGGATTCCGTCTAAGGTCTGCAAACTGATATTCCAGTTTACCATATCGTCCAGCACGCGGACGCTATGTACATTATGATTAAAATAACGACCGGTATGCTCCTGATACAGACTGCTCAGAATCCGCTCGCCGGCATGGCCAAACGGCGTATGACCGATATCATGTCCCAGAGAAATGGCTTCAATCAAACTTTCATTGAGGCCTAACACACTGCCGATATTTCTTGCGATGCGTGACACGAGCTGAACGTGCAGGGCACGCCTTGAAATGTCATCATTCTGGTAAAAGGAAAATACCTGCGTCTTATCCGAATAACGGTTGTAATACGGCACATGCATAATTTTCTCCACATCCCGCACAAACGCCGGACGCCACAAATTCGCCTTATCGTGGTCCATGCGTCGTCTCACGATTTTCTCATCCGGAAATGCATACGGATTTTTCTTATGTTTCTCCCTGTCCTCTAAAATCCGCTCCTGCAATTCCTTTGATAATGAATGATACTGCGCCATAATTCCCTCCATTTTTCATTTCTTTATTCTTCCGAATCGTCCTCCGCCACAACGATTTCCGTCTTTAACCGGCTCAACCGTCTGGATATCGAAATCGTCACATACAAGTCCGTGATACCGCTGTAGACCAATGCAATTCCGAGACACATAATCAAAATCTGCGCTGCCTCAAATGGATTCATCAAAAGCACAATCCCGGCAACAATATTTACAATTGCCATCGCAAACGCCACGTGCCACGTACCATGTCCGAGGCGAAGCATATCGACCGAATTCTGCATTTTCATAATACCGCTCATCGTTACCAGAAAACCAAGCACCGCCGGAATCAAATCCGTCAGTTTGTCCACTTTCACAATCACGAGAATTCCGCCAAGGATTGCACACAATCCCACGACAAGGTCATAGCGGTAAATAATTCCACTGATGTCTTTTCGAAGATAATTAATAAGAGAAACCACTCCTATTGCCAAAAGCATCGCCGCCAGCAGATAGCAAATCGTTTTCATCGTTGCCCCCGGCCAGAGAATCAAGACAATACCAAGTGCAATAAAAATTACTGCGAGCAAAATCAAATTCCATTTCAACTGTTTTAATAAACTCATAATCACCCTCCAATCATTCAAAATAATATTCTGTCGTTACCATATCCACACCAACTTCATCCAAGAGACGCTTCATTTCTTCCTCTTTGTTCACCGTCCAGACATTGACAAAAAGCCCCGCCTTGTGAAGTTTTTCCACATCCTCTTTGGAAACGAGCGTGTAACGCGAATCGAGTGAAATCTCATTTTCGGCAAGCCATGCAATCAGCTCATCCGAAACTTTCGTCCACTTATTGCCGCCAACCGCCCCATAAACGTACTGAAGCCTTGACGCCGGGATTCCGATATCTTTCAAACGTAATAGTGCCAAAAGGTGCATACTGATAAAAACCGTTCGCTCAAGAAGTCCCTTTTGTTTCACCAGATTAACGATTTCTCTTAGTTCTACAGTTATATAATCCATCTTCAATTCCACAATTGGGTGAATCGTTTCACTCCGCGCCATAATGGACAAATACTGTGAAAAAGAAATCAAATTCTTTAAGGGATGCTCCTCTCTCTTTTTCCCCGCTGTCACCGGATAGCTGATTATTTCCTCAAAAGTCATCTGGGGAATCCAGCGGTCAATTCCGCACATTCTGCGCAAATGTCCATCGTGGCTGACAACGTAAACGCCATCTTTTGATTTCCAGATATCACATTCCACGCCATAAAAATCCCCTTCTACCGCCATTGCAAATGACGCCTGCGTGTTTTCCGGCGCCTCCGAACTGAAACCGCGGTGTGCAATCCTCTTGATTTTCATTTGGCATCCTCCTTGGTTTGAGATATGGTTTCTCATGTTTATAACGTAAGTATACTCATTTTGGAGGAAAAAATCAACTTTGATGCCAAAAGGGTTTGTTGGAATTTTTCAGTTTCCGTAATTGAATAAAACAGCTTTATGTCCCGAGGGCACTTTCGTTCGTTGAGTACGTAGCGGTATGGACACTGAAACTACCAGTGCCTCATACCGACGTACTCAAAACCCACGGGTTCACAAAGCTGTTTTATTAAATTACTGGAATACTGAAAAGATTTTCAACAAATACCTTTTCCATATTTACTTTTCTTCTATGTATCTCCCTATTATTCTTTCAACTTTCTTATCCGTTCCATACGACCGCACAATTTTCAAAAAGTCGTCTGTTGTTACGATTTGAAATTGATATGTCTGATAATATTTATGCAGCATTTGAAAGAATGTTTTATCGCCCATTGTTTTCCACAGTTCATACAGGAATAGTTTGCCGCCCTCGTAAACAGAGTTTGAGTATTCGTCCGGCTTGTCCTGATAATCGCTTACGCTTCGGTTGATTGCTTTGGTGCGGGAGGACTGGGGGATGACGATTTTTCGGAACCAGTGGTCCATGTCTTTGCGGGTGGAATACTTGTCGCTCCACAGTTTTTTCTGTAATTTTTTATTTGCATAATAAGGGAATAACACGTCTTCACAGAACTCGCAAAAGCCCTCGTCAAGCCACGGCTCCTTGTACGAGTCGTTGCCGATTGCAGCGTAAAACCACTGGTGGGCGATTTCATGCGGAACATGTGCTTCCAGTCCCCCGTAAGAATTCTTGTTAATTTTGCGAAAGTCCTTCACATCCGGCATGCCAATCATACAAAGCCCCGGATATTCCATCGCGCTGTTCATAAAGCAGTGCACGATTTTTAACTGTGAAAACGGATACGAACCTATTTTTTCCGAAAAAATGCGGACTGCCTCTTTCGCAAGCTGCATGGAATATTTGTAATAGCTCTGATTTTTCTCATAATTTGGTCCCAAAATTGAAATCGTTGTGCTGCCGGTCTTCGCATCCAGCCGGCAAAAATCATCCGACAAAACCGCTGCAAACTCTCTTAACTTTTTGCCGGTAATCGTTGTTCCATCCTGCACAGAGTGCTGCGTGCCGGTTGCTGCAATCGTGTATTTTTTCGGATGCCGGAATGTAACTTCATAATCTGCTGCCTCATACACATACGTCTCATCGTTGTCACCCACATAAGGATTTTCGTTCCACGCCCCCTTTTGATAGCGAGAGATACAGGGAAAACAAAACGAAAGCTGATACATTTCATGCCCGTCATAAGAGATATAGCCAAATCGGTTTTTCTGTTTTGGAATCTCGGTGCGGAATGAAAATTCAACAGTTACACACTCGCGGGCCGGTGCTAAAACCCGGTTCTTATCAGATAAATAAAGAACTGATGCATCTTCTTTTTTATCAATCTGCAAAGTATGTCCTCCGATTCTTGCCGAGGTTATCTCGGTTTTGCACGCTTTCTTTTTCTGGTTCGTTTTCTCCTGCAAAATAGCGGCTGCCCAGTTGCGCACGCAAATACTCTTCAAATCATCATCGGTCGCATTTTTTAGTTTCGCACGGACCGTTCCGGAAAGAACCTTGTTGTTGGTGTCAAGCAATATGTTCATCCGGTATTTGCCGGCATACGCTTTTCCTTCCTTTTTTATCTTTTCGTGTTTTTGTTCTACTTTTGTCGTCTCTGGATGCCCTGTGACAAAAACACCTGCGGTAACCGCCACTCCTATTACCGCCAGTATCATGACTGCTATACCTATTTTCTTCATTCGCTGCCTCACTTTCTATCAAGTTTACTTCTTAATTTCCCCTACAAAATATCCACACAAAACTGATACTTGGAAAGTTTTTTTGCTTCTTTCCTTGTTTTTGCGCGATACAATTTGAGGTTATCTGCCGTTGTGACATAACCATACAATTTCGTTATCACACGCCCTCTCCTTGCATAAATTTTCTGCTCCCATGGACCTTTTTTCTCACCAACTTCTTCAAAAGAAATCTTCTCGCCGTTCTGATCAAACAATGCAATCTGGCTGTGCACGCCTCCGCTCTCCTTTGTAAACACAACAATCTGATAAGGGGAAACAAACACACTTTTTACTGCCAAATGACTGTTTAGCTTTTTATTGACTGCAATCTCTCTACTCCCTTTTTTATAAACCGTATACGGGATTTCAAAATTCCATGAACCGCAGATAGACTGCTCTTTATCCTGAAGATAAACCGTCAAAATCCGAATCCGAAGAGTTCCGTCTTTCTTAATGACATCCTCTTTATCAAATTTCATCATTCCGATAAACGCATGCTTGTCAACACATTTTCCATCCATCAAAATGTCGGAATCTTCTTTTGACATCTGTTTTCCAAAACTATACTGTGCTTTCACACAGATTCCATTTCCTTCCTTTGAAAAATCCATCTGCTCTGCCTGCATTTTCATCGTAACATACACAGAAAATCCATCGCAGTAAACTTCCGACGCCTTCAGTTTGATTCCTTGGCTTTGTGCACTTAAATGGTTTTCCTTTTCCTGTGTAATCTTTTTCGCATCCTTATACTCACCGGAGTAAATAACTCCCTTCTCTACCTTTTGAAAAATGGTTCCAAGAATCGGAAGATTTGCCGCAAGTGACGGATTTACCGCAAGCACGCTGCCGCATATCAAAATAACAACACAAGCTGCCACCGCCAGACGTTTCCACGTGCGTTTTTCAATTTTTCTCTCCGGTGCATCCGGCAGATTCTGCAAAGTATCACAAACCGTCTGTTTTACCGCATCCGGCACCTCATCCGTTCTCCGAATATTGCCAAGCCATTTTGTAAATCTATCCATACTAAATCCCTCCAATTCATAAGCGTCCGTCGCTGTCAGGTGATGCTTCTTTCCCAATCTCATAAAATTGCTCCAAAGTCTTTCTCGCTGACTGCAGCCTGCTTTTTACCGCACTTTGTCCAATTTGCAGTGCCCCCGCAATTTCCCGGACTTTAAACTGCTGCCCGTAATAAAGCTCCACAACAATCCGCTGCTTTTCATTTAGAAAACCAAGCATTTCCTGCCACTCGATTTCTCCGTATTTATCCGAGCAGTCCATGACATCCGGAAAATTGTCTGCCGTAACCGTCCGCTTATTTTCATTGTAAATCGCATAACACCGGTGAATTAAAATCCGCGTCATCCATGTTTTAAAATACTTAGCATTTCGCAAAGAACCTATTTTTTCCCAGCAGATAAGAATCGTTTCCTGTATGGCATCTGCCGCATCCTCGTCATTTTGCAAAATAGCAATTGCGGTCTTATACATACTCACCTGATAATTCTCCACCAGTTTCACAAAGGCTTCTTTGTCGTGCTTTTTCGCTTGTAACACAAGTTTTTTGTCCATGGTATGTTCCTTTCTTCCAAGGCCTTGAAATTAAGTACTACAACTATTAGATAAAAGAATACCACATTTGGTCGGTTTTTACTTCAAAAAAAGCCACATCTACCTGTAAGAACAAGTAAATATGACTTTCTTTTTTATGATTTCCTATTTTCTACTCATACCGAAGTGCTTCAATCGGGTCAAGTCTCGCCGCTTTGTTCGCCGGATAGTAACCGAAGAACACGCCGATAATCATGGAAAATACAACGGAACCAATGATGGCAGCCACCGGAGCAGATGCCGCATAGCCTAGGAGGGAAGCGGCGACGGCTCCGAGAATAAATCCTAAGATAATCCCAAAGACGCCTCCCAGCAAGCAGAGGATAACCGCTTCTATAATAAATTGCAGGCGGATGGAGCTGTTCTTTGCGCCAAGCGCCTTGCGCGTACCGATTTCTCTGGTACGCTCGGTAATTGAAACAAG
>ERZ773277.2849-NODE-2849-length-10915-cov-3.512431_pt1 | contig 10915 bp, 8 predicted proteins | sample MGYA00511957_ERZ773277 | MGnify/ENA primary metagenome ERZ773277 (study PRJEB29015, sample SAMEA2737800) | human gut metagenome | biome: human gut; feature: human-associated habitat; material: faeces | place: China | collected 2012 ... | reverse complement strand
CTCGCGAAAGTGACCTTAAAAAGGCTGCATGCTGATTCGTATTCGTCAAATATCCACCAGCGAAAGAAACCAAAGGCATCATCATCAATGCCGCACCTACTACTACTTTTTTCTTCATGTTTTACTTTTCTTAATTACAAAACGGCGGCAAAGATAAATACTTTTTTCAAACATTGCACACTTTTAATGAAAATGTGCCGCACAAAATCACACATATTGTGCAATATATATTCTTCCCAATTGTCAACAATCAATTGTCAATTGTCAACAAAAAAGGTATCTTTGCACCCGAAAAGGAATGTCTCCTTTTCCGTGTGCTTGCTAAACCACGTACTAAAAACAAGAAAGATATGAAACATAAAAAAGAAGCCGCTTTGGTATGCTTCTCCGGTGGACAAGACTCCACGACCTGCCTGTTCTGGGCCAAGAAGCACTTTTCTCGCGTAGAAGCCGTATGTTTTACATACGGGCAAAAACATTCCCTGGAAATAGAGGTTGCACGAAAAATTGCAGCCGATGCCGACGTTCCCTTCCAACTGTTGGACGTGTCGTTGATCAGCCAGCTCGACCCGAACTGTTCGCTGACAAACACCGGCATTTCAATGGATCAGGAAAAACCGGCAGACAGCTACCCGAACACCTTCGTTCCGGGACGTAACATGGTATTCCTGACCTTCGCAGCGATCCTGGCACGCAGCAAAGGAATCTTCAACTTGGTAACCGGAGTGTCGGAAGCCGATTTCAGCGGTTATCCCGATTGCCGCGATACATTCGTCCGCTCCCTCAACGTCACCCTGAACCTGGCGATGGACGAACGGTTCGTGATCCACACGCCCCTGATGGACCGGGACAAAAGCGAAGTGTGGGAACTTGCGGACGAATTAGGAGTCTTCGACCTTGTACGGACCCAGACCCTCACCTGCTACAACGGCATCATGGCAGAAGGCTGCGGCCATTGCCCCGCCTGCAAACTACGCCGCGAAGGTTTGGAGAAATATTTAAAAAGACGCCGATAAACCATCGTTTACAAGAATAACAAAAAGACATCATGGATACAAGAAAAGATGAAAACGAACTACATCTGTTAGGCGGTTCAACCGTATACAAACAGGACTATGCCCCGGAAGTACTGGAAGCGTTTACAAACAAGCATCCGGACAATGATTACTGGGTACACTTCAACTGCCCGGAATTTACAAGCCTCTGTCCGATCACCGGCCAGCCGGACTTTGCAACCATCTACATCGATTATATTCCCGATGTAAAAATGGTGGAAAGCAAGAGCTTGAAATTATATCTGTTCAGTTTCCGCAACCACGGGGCTTTCCATGAGGATTGTGTCAATATCATCATGAAAGACCTTATCCGCCTGATGAACCCCAAATACATCGAAGTGACCGGTATCTTCACTCCGCGCGGCGGAATCAGCATTTACCCGTATTGCAATTACGGCCGGCCGGGCACTAAATATGAGAAGCTGGCAGAACAACGGCTTTTCAACCATCATGCAAAATAAAAAAGCACGCACAGCTTTTCCATTAACCAGCCAATTAGATGTAAGCGTATTTTATCCCCGACAACGCCGGGAACCGAATACACTTACATCTATTTTTTATTTCTTAATTTCCTGTTTTCAATTTTATAGTCTTAATTAATCCATTACCTTTGCAAGCAATAAATTCTAAACCTATATATAAAACAATTTAGACCATGAACAAAAGTATTACAATGAAGACTGCTTTGGCAGCATTGGCTTGTACAGCTTGTGTCAGTGCAAGCGCGCAAAAACAGTACCCCGAACAGGAAAAAATGAAACCGGGAATGTCTGAATACTGGACTCCGCAACCGAAAGTAGTCACTCCGGGTGACATCAAGACAAACAGCGCCCCTTCCGATGCCATCGTCCTGTTTGACGGAAAAGACCTTTCCGCTTGGCAAAACGCTAAGGGCGGCCCCGCCGAATGGATCGTAAAAGACGGCGTTTTCACTGTAGACAAGAAGAAAGGCGACATCCTGACAAAACAGAAATTCGAGAACTTCCAGTTGCATATCGAATGGTGCGTACCGGAAAACATCACCGGCACAAGCCAAGGACGCGGCAACAGCGGCATCTTCCTGCAAGACATGTATGAAATCCAGGTGCTGGATTGCTATAACAACGAGACATACGTGAACGGACAGACCGGCAGCGTCTACAAACAAACGCCTCCTTTGGCAAATGCCATGCGCAAGCCGGGTGAATGGAATGTTTACGATATTATCTATTCCGCTCCTATCTTCAAGGAAGACGGTACTTATCGTGTTCCGCCGCGCGTTACAGTCATCCAGAACGGCATCGTATTGCAGAATAACACGACTATCCTGGGTACAACGGAATACATCGGTTTCCCAAAAGTCGTAAAACACGGAGCAGGCCCGATCCGTTTGCAGTCTCATGGCGACCCCAGCGAACCGATCAGTTTCCGTAATATTTGGATCAGGGAAATGTAAATTCAGGTGAAAGGTGAAAGGTGAAAAGAAATATAAATCAAACTTTCAACTTTCACCTTTCAACTATTTAGTCGAGTGTCAGATTAAACTCATCCTTCAACTTTGCCAAAACCGGATTTATGTTCAGTAGGTGTTCATACTTCTCTGCCGACGTATAGGCCAAATGCTTCTGGTTCGTTTCATCTATACGGACACGCATCTGAATACGGGTATTCTTCAACTGCATCCGCAGATAACTCAATATATCGATACAATTATTCGTCAACTCATCCTGTTGGCCGGGGTTATGCACACAGACTTCAAAATAATAATTATCCTGCAAGGCCGGCTTGCAATTGATCATCGTATTTTTCAGATATACCTTCTTGTCGATAGCGTACGCATCCCAATAATGAACCAATGCTTCCTGGCTGAAAGGACTTTGCATTTCCTGTACCACGGTAGCAGTCTGTGTCACAGCCTGCGCTTTCGGATGCTCTACGCCAATCTCCTTAATGGATGTACCGAACTGGGGCGGACGCGCCACTCTCTTGGGCGCCGATGCCGGAGGGGCCTGCGGAATAAGAGTCGGAGAAGGCGGCACATGAGTGGAAACGACCTGCTGGCGGGGAGTCGCTCCGGTCATTTCCTGCGGAGATTGTACCGGACGTTGCAAAGGAGGGGCAGATTGTACGGTATACGTCTGCTGAGCCGTTACAACCTGTCCTGATTGAGCAGGGGCCTGGCCCGGCCCGTTGGATGCTATCGGCTCAATCAGCCCTTTTTTTTTATCATCGGCCGGTTGTCCGGCACTGCTTAACTGACAAAGCTGGATAAGCGTAAGTTCCAACAACAGGCGCTTATTCCGGCTGGCCCGGTAATTCAGGTCACAGGTATTTGCCAGCTCGATCGCCTTGAACAACAGCCCGTCGGAACAGCGCTTCGCCATCTCCTTATAACGTTCACGGATAGAAGCGCCAACCTCGAACAGGATCAAAGTAGCCTCATCCTTGCAGACCAGCAAATCACGGAAATGCGATGCCAGGCCGGTTATGATATTCTGCCCGTCAAATCCTTTGCTCAATATATCGTTCAAGATCAGGATGGCAGACCGGACATTTCCGGAAAGCATTGCATCCGTCAACCGGAAATAATATTCGTAATCCAGGACGTTCAAGTTATCGATAACAGCCTGATAGGTAATATTCCCATTTGTAAAACTGACTACCTGGTCGAAGATGGACAACGCGTCGCGCATACCGCCATCCGCTTTCTGGGCAATCACATTCAGGGCTTCCGGTTCAGCCGTCACTCCTTCGCAGGAAGATACGTATTCCAGATGCTCCACCATATCGGCAATCGAGATACGCGAAAAGTCGTATATCTGGCAACGGGACAGGATGGTCGGCAACACCTTATGCTTCTCCGTCGTAGCCAGAATGAACAAAGCATGATGGGGCGGTTCCTCCAATGTTTTCAGAAATGCATTGAAAGCCGCCGAACTCAACATATGCACCTCATCGATAATAAAGACCTTGTATTTTCCGATAGGAGGCGGAATGCGCACCTGGTCGATCAGGGCACGGATGTCATCGACCGAGTTGTTGGAGGCGGCATCGAGTTCATGGATATTATAAGAACGCTGCTCGTTGAAGGCCTTGCAGGATTCGCATTCGTTACAGGCTTCCCCGTCGGCAGTCGGATTCAGACAATTGATCGTCTTGGCAAAGATACGGGCACAAGAAGTCTTGCCCACTCCACGGGGACCGCAAAAGAGGTAGGCATGAGCCAGCTTGTTACTCTGTATTGCATTCTTAAGTGTAGTTATCAAGGACTTCTGTCCTACCACACTACGAAAAGTAGAAGGACGGTATTTCCTTGCCGATACAATATAATTATCCATTCTCTGCTTTTTTATTAACAAGACAAAGATAAACAAAATAATTCATTTACCTTTGCAAAAACGAAGTTCCTATGTCACGCATAAAAGACTTTTACAACAAGTATCTATCCAGGATCAATGCCTACTGGCTGGTAACCATCGTGTTCTTCGCCCTGACATTCGTAATGGGCGATAGCAGTCTGTACAAGCGTTATACATACGATGAAAAGATTCGTAGCCTGGAAAAGGAAATCAAGCATTACCAGAAGGAGATCGAAATCAACAGCAAAAAGCTGAACGATCTGCATACGGATAAGGAAGGACTCGAACGCTTCGCCCGTGAAGAATATTTCATGAAAAAGCCGAACGAGGATGTATATATTATTAAGAACAAATAAATGAACGAAAAAGCAAGAACGATCGTTTTCAATATCTCCGCCCTGCTGTTGCTCGCCGGTGCGGGATTATATCTGGCATTGCCGGTTGCAGCTCCTTACCTGTTCGCCGTCGGGGCTGCCGGTATAGCGGTCAGTTATCTGACAATGCCTACCCAAGATATGGATTTTCGCAGGCGCAGATTGCACCGCTACAACATATTTGCCGGGTTGCTGTGTATATTCGCCTCCGCCCTGATGTTCAGCGGACGGAAAGAATGGGTGATCTGCCTGACCATTTCAGCCCTGCTTCAGTTATACACGGCATTTGTCACCCCTAAAAAAGAAAACTAAAAACGAAAAATACCTACATATAGTTAGAAGTATTGTCTAAATTACAATTACAGGGACAATAAAATTACCTAAAATCCGCGATTGATGCGCTTTCTATTTATAAGGAACTTTGCAGCGTTTTATTAACGATACAAAACTCTTTATAAATTGAAAGCGACTATTCTAAAAATTTCCGGCTTATTCATATTCCTCTTGGCTGTAATATCCGCCTCTGCTCAGGACAGGGCGATGATCTCAGGTAAAATCATATCCACGGAAAAAGAAACCGTTGATTTCGCAACGGTCTACCTGAAAGGTACCACATACGGCGGAACAACCAACGAACAAGGTATTTACCATCTGAAAGCTCCGGCTGGCGACTACACGTTAGTCGTATCTGCCATCGGTTACAAGACTGTTGAGAAACCGGTGAAACTTACCGGTGGAGAAAGGACCAGACAGAATATCACCATTACTCCGCAATCGACGGAGCTGGACGAAGTGGTCGTTGTCTCAAACGGAATAAGCCGTTTGAAACGTTCGGCATTCAATGCCGTAGCACTTGATACGAAAGAACTGCAAAATTCCAACAAAAGCCTGAGCGAGGCACTGGCGAAAGCTCCGGGAATGAAGGTTCGTGAATCCGGGGGTGTCGGTTCGGACATGCAACTTACGCTGGACGGTTTCAGTGGCAAGCACGTGAAAATATTTATCGACGGTGTGCCGCAGGAAGGTGTGGGAAGTTCGTTCGGGCTGAACAACATCCCGGTTAACTTTGCCGAACGCATCGAAATCTACAAAGGCGTGGTCCCAGTAGGCTTCGGTACGGATGCAATCGGAGGCGTGATCAACATCATCACTAAAAAGAAGCGGGACAGATGGTTTTTAGATGCCTCCTATTCCTATGGCTCTTTCAATACGCACAAGTCTTACGTGAATTTCGGACAGACGTTCAAAAACGGATTCACTTACGAAATCAATGCCTTCCAAAACTATTCGGATAATGATTACTACGTGAACGCTCCGGTAGAAAACTTCGAGACCGGAAGCATCGACAGAAGCAAGAAGGAACGGGTGAAACGTTTCAACGATACCTACCACAATGAAGCCGTCATCGGCAAACTGGGGATCGTAGACAAGAAATGGGCGGACCGCCTGTTGCTGGGTTTCACCTATTCGAATATGTATCAGGACATACAGACCGGTGTACGCCAGGAAATCGTTTACGGGCAAAAACACCGCAAAGGACACTCTCTGATGCCCTCACTGGAATATGGCAAACGCGATCTGTTCACAAAAGGGCTGGACATCGTGTTGACAGCCAACTACAATAAAAACCAGACAACCAACGTAGACACCTCTTCTTATGAATACAACTGGCGTGGAGAAAAGCACCTGATGAACTCCGCCGGAGAACAGTCAAGACAGCATTCACGGGCAGACAACAATAACTGGAACGGCACATTGACACTCAATTACCGGGTCGGTAAAATGCATACATTTACCTTCAATCATGTGCTGAACACTTTCCATCGCTCCAATACCTCCCTGCTTGCAGCCGAAGAGATGAAAAGCGCCATTGCCAAAGAAACCCGTAAAAACATTTCAGGCCTTTCCTACCGGTTGATGCCGTCCGAACACTGGAACTTTTCCGCTTTCGGAAAATACTACAACCAATTTGTAGCAGGCCCGATGGCAACATCAAGCACGCAGGACGAATACGTACGCAAAACACGTTCTGTCAACTCATTCGGATACGGGGCGGCCGGAACCTACTTCATCTTGACAGGCCTGCAAGCCAAGCTGTCTTACGAAAAAGCTTATCGCCTGCCGACCATCGAAGAGATGTTCGGTGACGAAGACCTGGAAATGGGCGAACTGAGCATCCGACCGGAAAATAGCGACAATATAAACCTCAACCTGAGCTACAACAAGACATTCGGAAAACATACCTTGTATGTGGAAGGTGGAGTGGTCTACCGCAATACGAAAGACTACATACAACGTAACATCACAGATCTGAGTGGCGGCAAGCAAGCGGCAACCTATATCAACTACGGCAAAGTCGAGACAAAGGGATTTAATCTGTCCATCCGCTACAACTTCGCAAACTGGGTGAGCGTAGGCGGTAACTTTACCCAAATGGACGTACGCGACAAAATGAAAACCTCCATTACCAGCAGTGCCGAAAACCTGGCCTATGGAGAACGGATGCCTAACCTTCCCTACCGGTTTGCGGATTCCGACATATCGTTCTACTGGCGTAATCTTTGGAAAAAAGGCAATGTGCTGACTGTTACTTACGACAATCAATACCTGCATAGATTTACTTACTATTCGTCTGCTATCGGATCGAAAAACAATGACTATGTCGTACCGAATCAGTTCTCCCATAATCTAACTCTTTCCTACAGCCTTCAGAACGGACGGTACAACGTGTCGTTAGAGTGCCGCAACTTTACAAACGAAAACTTGTACGATAATTTTAGTTTGCAGAAAGCCGGACGCGCTTTCTACGGTAAAGTAAGAGTTTATTTCGGAAATTAATTCAATTATCACAGTTACTAAATATAAATACATTTATTGCAAGATGAAAAAGAATCATTTATTAACCGGTATTGCCGCAGTTATGCTGACGGGTGGACTGTTTACTTCCTGTAGTGACAACGAGATCCCGGCACCGGACGAAGGAGGAAAAGGTGAAACAAAAAACACATTCGTAATCCCTGCTTCTACAACGGCATCCGGAAATACGACCAACGTACTGCTTACAGCCGAGAGTGTGGACGAAGGGACCATCACGACATTGAACAACGGCCTCGTGAATGACGGAGCCACACAATGGGTTTTCTATAAAGACCAGTATTTGTACGGCCTGACTTACAATCAGGGAAATGCCGGGGACACACGCTCGTATATCCTGAATGCGGACGGAGAACTTGAAACCCGCTCACAAAGCTATAAGGTCAAACGATTTACGACTTACGGCATTTATGACAAGTATATCATGACTCTTTCTTCGGGTGACGGTCCGACGGAATGGGCGGACGAGAACGGCTACGTCCCCCAGTCATTCCTGGTCTCTCTTTTAGATGTCGCAGCCGAGACAAAAACGGACAACGACACAAAGAACAAAGCCTACCTGTCCGAAAACTTCCTGGGCAATGGCGAATATGTAACGCTGGCAGGTATCTTGGAACATAACAGCAAGATCTATAGCGTAGCCGTACCGATGGGATTAAGCCAGTATGGGACAAAAGACGGAAACGGGAAATGGATTCTGCCGGGTAACGAAGACTTGGTGAAAACCGAATCCGGTGGTTCGAACAGTAGCGCTTACGAAAAAGACGAGCTATTGTGGACACAGTATCCGAATTCCTGTTGGGTCGCCATCTTCGACGATGAAACATTTACAAATAAGAAAATCATCAAGACTGATAAAATCAGTTACGCTTGCGGCCGTTTCAAATCGCAATATTACCAGATGATCTGGGCCGCCGATAATGGCGACATCTATGTATTCTCACCATCATATGCCAAAACGATGACCGACCCGCGCCAACAAACCAACTTGCCGGCCGGTGTGGTGCGCATCCCGAATGGAAGCGAAGATTTCGACGATTACTACTGCAACCTGGAGGCACAGAGCAACGGCAACTCCTTCCTTCGCAGCTGGCATATAACAGAAGATTATTTCTTGTTGCTGATGTATGACCGTCCTTTCAGTGAAACAGGCTATACAGCCAATCAGTTGGCCGTATTCAAAGCCGGAGCCGAAAAATTGACTTACGTGAGCGGACTTCCTTCAACCGATATAATTTCCGGTTTCGGAAACACGATACATGTTGAAAACGGCAAGGCTTACATCGCTGTAACGACAACCGACGGGAACCCTGCAATCTACAAGATCGACCCGACTAACGCCAGTGCTACGAAAGGTGTAACAGTCGAAGCAACCCAAATAACCGGTATCGGCAAACTGACAGCCCAATGAAAAAATTCTTTGCGAAAATACATTTATGGTTATCGATACCCTTCGGTATTATCATCGCGATCGTCTGTCTGACAGGAGCCATCCTGGTATTCGAAACAGAGATACTGGAGCTTTGCTATCCTTCCCGTTATTTTGTCAAAGAGGTAAAAGGCGAAATGCTTTCGCCGGCGGTGCTCATGGGCGCCGCCGGTCAGCAACTTCCCGATTCCATCAAAATAAACGGGATACGGGTTTCCTCCGACCCCAAACGGACCTACCAACTGATTTTACCCGGAAAAAAGGCTGCTTGCTTTATCAATCCCTACACCGGAGAAATTACCGGTATAGACGATGGAAAAGGGTTCTTCATGAAGATAATGCGCCTTCACCGTTGGCTGTTGGACGAATATAAACGGGATGGAAGTTTCGCTTGGGGTAAAACAATTGTCGGATATTCAACCCTGGTACTGGCCATTATTATCATAAGTGGTCTTGTCATCTGGTATCCGAGAAACAAGAAAGCACTGAAAAACCGGCTCAAAATCAAAACAAAAGCCGGCTGGTTCCGCTTCCTGTACGATCTACATGTCTCCGGAGGTTTCTATGCAGCTTTACTTTTGCTTATCCTGGCATTGACTGGTCTAACCTGGTCGTTCGGTTGGTATCGTGACGCGTTCTATACCGCGTTCGGCATCAGCACAACATCTAAACAGACGCACGCTCCGACATCTGCCGTCCCCCAAAAAACAGCAGGCGAAAGAGGTTCGAAGAAACATCCCAAAACCGATTACACACAATGGGCCGAAGTCTTGGCCGATTTACAAAGCCGTTATCCGGAATATAAATCGATCTCCATCCAAGACGGATCGGCAACCGTTTCTACCGTTACCTATGGAAATACAAGAGGAAGCGACCGTTATTCCTTTGACCCGGCTACCGGCAAGATCACTGAAATTCAATTATACAAGGACCTCCCTAAATCCGCCAAAATAAGAGGATGGATCTATTCCGTTCATGCCGGAACATGGGGAGGATTGACAACCCGGATATTAAGCTGTCTGGTTTCGCTCTTAGGGGCTGTCTTTGCCATAACCGGTTACTATTTCTGGATCAAGAAGAAACTCCGGAAGTCCAAACAAAGGTAAACAAAAACAAGCATGCTTCGCTTGCCGTAAAGCATAGCTTTGCAATAGCTAAAGCATAGGGTTACAAGGTCTAATGCATAGCATTATCCCCCCCAAGGAATCCTTAGGGCCACAATCAAAAAGGGCTGCCCCCTGCGGGACAGCCCTTTCGTATATATCTATATGTTTTATTCCTTACTTACCGGAAGAGTAGTTCTTATTCAGCACTTCGAGAAATTCGGCAGTGATGTCGTATGCCGGATTAGATAACAAAATGTTGTCACCCATTGTATTGCTGAAAATGATCTGATAACCTTTTGTCTGGTTGAAAGTCGTCAACTGGGCGACGATCGTATCGCGAAGCTGTCCGTTCAGTTCCATCTGCTTGGCAGCCAACTCTTGTTCTTTCTTAGCCGCATAGTTCTGAAGTTCCTCCTGCTTTTTCTGCAAACGGTTTCCTTCCTGCTGCGCTCTTTCCGTAGTAAGGAAAGCATTGGCTTCATATTTACGTTGAAAATCATTTAATTCTGTCCGTAAGGCATTTGACCGCTGAGTCATATCTAAACGATAGTCTTCCTGCATCTTGAGAATACGTTCATTCAAATCTTTCGAATAGTTGTAATTCGATAAAAGAGAGTCTACATTTACATATGCTACAGGGAGCAGATTGGTAGAATCTCCCTCCGTTGTGAAAGCCGGAGCTACTGTGGATTCTTTTTTACTGGAAAACTGCATAACAAACAGGATTATGACAGCTACC
>ERZ773277.2845-NODE-2845-length-10929-cov-5.688063_pt1 | contig 10929 bp, 10 predicted proteins | sample MGYA00511957_ERZ773277 | MGnify/ENA primary metagenome ERZ773277 (study PRJEB29015, sample SAMEA2737800) | human gut metagenome | biome: human gut; feature: human-associated habitat; material: faeces | place: China | collected 2012 ... | reverse complement strand
ATGTATGAAAACACTTGACAGAAAGGCGGCGGAGATTTTCCGCGCATTGTTGGCTCTGCAAACAACCAAAATCGACAACTCGGACGGTATTTATATGCCCGTCTACCTTGAACTGATCGGCCGCATTGACAACTACAACTTTTTCTCGCTGGCTCATTACGGCCAACAGAACGGAGATGCCATGCGCGACCCCGAAATGCTCTTTGCCCTGCACAAAGAAACACAGCAATTCATCCCGTACTATTACCGCAATGACTACTGCGGTATAGAGCAGAACAGCGTCAGATGGTCGGAAGATGGAATAGCGTTGAATCCTCGCTTGCAGGCAGAACACACCACATTCGCTAATCAATGGTTACGCAATATAGCCGCACAACAAGGAATCCTATGACAGCACGGCGATTAGTGGAGAACTGCGTACTGACGAATCAAACCGCAGTCGTGGATGAAATGCTGAACAAGCACTTGTTACCAGAAGAATATATCTATCCGTTCTTGGGTGATGTGATGGAATGGTGGCTGATTGATAGCTGGTTGGCAGAACATCTGAAACGAGAGGGAGAGGTAATCATTGAGGAATACGGTTGCTGTTGGTGGGGCAGGTTAGCGAGTGGACAAGCAATTTGCATGGACGACGTGATACAGAAGATTGCAGGAGAGTAAAACTCTGCCTGCATATCTACATAGTAAAACTGCAAATTACAGAGATTAGGGGCTTTGCAATTCAGTAAAGAATCTGCAACCTCTAATTTCTGTTTTTATGTTGGCGTAAAGTCAAGAAATGCAGAATCAAACGACCTGCAAACCACGATTAAAGAGTTTATACAGGCTTAACAACAAAATCTTCTACTCCAATTTATAAAGAACAAAGTTTTGAATCCATAAGGCGAACTATTGCATGGGAACTTTGTTTTAGAGAACTTTGCACAATAAAAGTGCGGCAAATTTTCATAGAGTGTTCTGTCTTTCAGAAACATTTTCTATCTTTGTGTCGTTACCGAACAGGTAGCAGACATATTAGTAACGTGAAAGTGTTTCGCGTTTACTCTCACATAGAAATCTGACAGTTTCAATAGGTACGGGAGTAAGCAAGACAGACACTCTTCATTTGTGTAGCTATATATCATCCCGATATATACTGCCAAGTGTGGGGATTTGCTTATTTGTACCAAGGTTTTGTCAGAACCTCTATGTGGATAAGCGAACAACTCCACACTTTCTTTTTTGTATTAATCCACCGCAGTAGGAGTTGACACGGTACAAAATATCGTAGCTCTATGGAGTATCTGAATATTCCGCTACCTAATAATCGTATTCTAACATTAGGTTACAACCATGCTGACTCGACATATGTATTTGAGCGGGATATTGAATTTAATGGGTGGATTATATCCAAAATCATAAAAGTCGGGGGACCCCAAATAAGTCATTATAAATATAATTACGACAATTACTTTGAGTTGGCGATTACTGATTCCAAGAACTTTCAGCGAATAGAAAAATATTTTTACAACTGTAAAGATATTGAACTGTTAAGAGCACGGCAAAACCCCATTGATGATTTATCTGATTTTATTCAATCGTCTTTGATTTTTCAGTGTAAAGATTGGGCAGACTATGATATCTGCAAAACTTTAGCAGATATAAATGAAGTCATAAATACGGATATTTCCCAACAAGAGCAGTTAGAACGGATAAAACAGATATTAAACAATTTATAACTTATTACCTATATGAAGAAACTACTATCTCTATTGGTGTGTGGCTTATTGCTATTCGGTTGTGGCAAGGATGCGGAATCTGATGAACAGCAATTCAAAGAACCTGAATTTCTTGTAACACCGACAATGTTCAATTTCGAGAAACAGGGCGGAAACGCACTATTCTCTTGTCAATGTACAGAGGGCAAATTTGAACGATGCTATGTTGATGCCAGTTTAGCTAAATTTCAGTTTATGCCGAAGGAATGGACTGGGCGAAATCAAACTCTGTCTGTAAGTTGTTCAGCCTTACTTTTTCAAGTTTCCTCAAGAGGTATTTGCGGAACAATATATGCAGACTATAAACGCCCTGATGGACGAATAGTAACTAAACACATATGTGATCTCTATTTTCACCAAGAATAAACTAACCCTTTAACAAAAATAAACTATTATGAAAAAGCTGTTTTTTATTGTGGCCGCTATGTTTGTGGCAGTTTCTTTCTCGGCTTGCTCCGATGATGATGACAATGGCGGGAAAGCGCCTACTCCCGAAAAATGGGTTAAACAGATCGTCTTTCGTGCTGAATGGGACGAATCATGGACAACCTCTATAACCTATGATTCCGAGAATCGTGTTAAAAAAGTAGACGGTTTGAGAAATGATTCTTATGAATTTACCTACAATGGAAATTCGTTAACTGTAAAAGGTAGCGACATAAATTATACATGCAAATTGAATTCATATGGTTATGTAACAGAAGTTACAGAGGATAATGATGAAAAGGATGGAGCAATTTATTATAAACTTGAATATGATAAAAACGGTTATTTGCAACATGTTGAAAAACGTTATAGTTATAATGAATCTCGGATACGTGTGAGCGAATGTACATGGAGAGACGGAAACCTTGTAGAATATACTGCAAAGGATTACAATGAAGATGATACCGAAATAGAGACGGCCAAAATCTCTTATTCTAAAACAGCTACACCCATTAATATTGACCTACTTTATTTTTCGGGCTATGTTCCTGTTGATATTTATCCACTTGATTTGCTCGGATTCTGTGGCAGGCAAAGTGCTAAATTACCTGATAAGGTTGATGTCGTTTGGGGATCAGAATCGGATAGCGATGATCTTGGCGTCTACACATTAAATAACGATGGTACTGTTGCAAGAATAGACGGTGGTGCTTGGTCTTATGAATTGATTTACTAAACAAAATAGTCAGAGGGACAGACTTGTGCAAAAGGGTTAACATTTAGACCCTCCACACAAGTTTGTCCTTTCTATTTTACTTGCATATTTCATAAATTTTTCGTATATTTACATCATAATCAAAGATTTAATAACAACATAAATTTTAGCTAAAATGTATAAAACACCAAAAATTGATTGAGAAGCAAAGACCGAGACTGTCGATGATATTCAGTACTCCTATGTTGCCAAATCCGTAACTTACGCACGGGATTATAATGTCTGTCTGTTTGTAGGACGCAAAACAGCAGAACCTACACCATTGAAATTCACTTATTATTTAGAACTCGACATCGACCCTGAAAAGGATATGTCAATTTGATTCCGCAAACGAGGGCAGGACATAGCAGGATTCTCCTTTCGGTTAGACCCGCAAGATTGAAAAGCAGGGATTCTCGTGCTTCCATGGCCCAACCTTATAACATTTCCCAAGTCCAATCACACCCTCAATTTGTTTGAAACCCATATCAAGAGCGATGCAGTCGTATTTGGCTACACATCATTAGAGGGTAAGCAGAAAGAATTTCGGTTCCCGTTAGCTGGGTTCAAAGAAAAGTATTTAGAGCAGTTCATATAACAAGATATATCCTCGGCCTTTCGGTCGGGGATTTTTTTATAGAATTCTTCGCTGCTAAATATGCTATAATTAAGCCTAATATTCGCATAAAGAATAGCTGTATTTATAATAAATTAGAACCTAACTAAATAGAGGCTATTTATGAATGTAGAAAGGCTCAACCTTATAACCTATATATCACTAATTATCATAGTAATTGCATTCTTTTTTTGCCTGTTCTATGTTAGCAGGCAAAGAAAGACAGGGGCACTTATTGCCAAACGACGTTGGATTGAGCAATTACCCTCTATGATTTCTACTTTGGGAGTTCTTGGTACATTTGCAGGTATTACAATAGGTCTTCTTTATTTTGATACGGAAGATCTTGATGCCAGTATTCCGATACTTCTTAGTGGATTAAAGACGGCTTTTTTTACCTCATTAGCAGGTATGATTGGGTCTCTATTTTTATCCAGGCAGGTTAATTCGGCATTAGATGAAAAAGATGGCGGTATTTCGGATATAGATATGGCCGCAGGTCAAATTTGCAAGGCCGTAGATGCGATGAATACTACAACAAAAGAAGCTTTTGAAGAACTGAGGAATCAAAATAAACAGCAATTAGAGGCTCAATTGCATTTTTACCGAACAATAAGCGAGACGGTTTCTTCTTTAACAACTAATATCGGAGAATTGAAAGGGTTCTCCAAAAAGTTTGATAATGTCGATGCCGTTACAACCTCAATCAATAGCTTCATTGGTGAATGTCTTGAAATTACAAGTGGTATTGCAGGTGCTCAAAATGAAATATCGGATGAAATTAAAAATTTCAGTATGGTGTTGCGTAGCGAAGTAGACGAGATTGAAGAAAAGATGAAAGAAACGAATAACCTGCTTGTTGGAAAATTTGATGAATTTTCGGAACTCCTCAAAAAGAGTAATACGGAAGCCCTTGTAGATGTAATGAAAAGCGTTACCGAAGAATTCCAAAAGCAGATGAATTCGCTTATAAATAAATTGATTCAGGAAAATTTCGATCAACTCAATAAAAGCGTGGAAAGTCTGAATGTTTGGCAACAGGAGAATAAAGAAATGATAAGCTCCTTAACTAAACAATATAAAGAGATGACTGCCAATTTTGAGCAAACATCCACAACGTTGACCAAAGTATCTGGTGATACTCGTTTGCTTGTGAGCGATGGTGGCAAATTGAGGCAATTGATTGATGCGCTCAATCAAGTTATTATTGAAGATCAAAAATTCGTTAAGATCGTTGCTCAAATCGAAGAGACGGCTACATTGAGTAAAGACAATATGTTGCAGTTTGAGGAATCGACAAAATCGCTTAATGAATGGGTTCGTAAACAGCGAAATTTCGTTGATGGGGTACAGATACTCATTCAGAAGTTAGAAGAACTCAATAAATTGCGCGATTATAACGAACAATTTTGGCAAAATACTAAACGCAGTTTAGAAGAGGGCGTGGGATTCATTACACAGGGTTCGAGAACACTCAACACACAACTTACGGCATTGGACAAACAATTTTATGCCCGATTGAGTACCACGCTGGCTGAACTGGATGCTTGTATTCAAGCAATGATTAGAAAGAACTGATTATGGCTAAATCCAATGTGTGGATGTCGGTTTCTGACCTGATGACGGGGCTGATGATTATTTTCCTCTTCATTGCCATTGCATATATTAGTCGTGTGCAACAGAATCAGACTGTGCTTACAGATTATATCGAGACAAAGAATAAATTGTACGACAAATTAGTTTCTGAATTCAAGCAAGATACCGTTAAATGGCAAATGGCAATCGGGAGGGACTTATCCATGAAATTTAATAATCCGACAGTTTTGTTTGCACAAGGTAGCGCATATTTGACCCCACAGTTCAAATCAATTCTCGATGAATTTTTACCGAGGTATTTCGATATTTTGCTTAACGATAATTTAAGAAGCAAAATTCAGGAAATTCGTATAGAGGGTCATACAGATAACGTCCCATATCCTAAAAAACATGCAGATCCCTATATTGCAAATGTTATTCTCTCTCAAGAGCGGGCTCTTAATGTGTTAATATATCTTCGACAGATGCCCATATTTCAACAATATACAAAAGAGCAGAAAGAGTTGTTGGAATTTTGGTTCACGGCCAATGGCCTTTCGTATGGAAAATCGCTGGACAGTAACGGTAAATATACCTATAAAACGAAGAATGAGATTGATCCGACTGCATCCCGTCGTGTGGAATTCCGCATCGTGACCAGCGGAGAGGAAGTGCTTGAAAATTTTGTAAATAAAAATGCTGAATACGATGGCCAATGACGAACCTATTTACAAATTTGAAAGGTTGAAGTCCTTGCTAAAATCAATGGGGTATCGCATTGATAAAGCCATTGGCTATAAACCCTTAAAAATTGAGGACGTTGATATAAATGATATTCGTAAAAATATCAAATTTACAGACAAAGGCATTTTTTTAATTGACGAGGAGGATAATCAAGAGCGTCAGATTTTTCTATATAAACGAAATTATCGTTTGACAAAATACGGGAAACCGCGTTTTCATATTCGAGAGTGCCAGACAATTCAAGATTTCATAAATTCAGGAACATTAAAATCTGAATATCGGCGAGCCAATACGGACCCAGTTTCGGTTAAAGATATGGATAATAACATGCAAGAGGTAGAGATTCGCAATCTTCCTCTTTGCAAATACTGTATGAATATGGCTTTAGGGGAATACTCTGCAAATATGACATCTGCTGATTTTGTTGAAATATTGAAGCGGGCAGATGATTCATACGAGGAGGCCCAAAATAAAGATATAGAGGTTGATATATTTGGTTATACAAAAGATTGGACAAAAATTAGTCTTGCCTACCGAGAGTTGCATGAATACACCTGTGAGAAGTGTGGATTGCATATAACAAATCCATTCGACCAATTATTTATGCAAACACATCATAAAAATGGAAATAAGGTAGATAATAGACAGTCTAATTTGCAATGTTTGTGTATTCGTTGTCATGCAAATATAGACGCCCGACATAAAGCTAATTTTGCCAGAGGAGGCAATCGAATTACTCTGGAAGATTTTAACACAAAGTATCCTCAATAAAACAAAAGCAACATACACTCTCTTAAAAGGAGAGAACAGGGAGGAGGGGAAAATTTCTCGCGCGTTTTTCTGCCCAATTCCCGTCTTTTTTCATAACTTTAATTAATTATTATTAACCCTGCAACTTGTGTAAACCGCTGTGTAAACCGCAAATATCGAAAGGAGTTTTCTGCAATGGAAATGTGCCCCACAACGCACTCTTACGCACATTTAGCCCATAGCTCAGTTGGTCAGAGCAGCGGACTCATAATCCGAAGGTCGTGGGATCATGCCCCTCTGGGCCCACAGAAAAAGAGGTTACGAATTGCCGTAACCTCTTTTTTCGCACTCTTCGGGAGCGGCGTTATTCCAGCTTCGCCGCGTCGGAGGCCAGCTTTTCGTAGATGGCGACCATTTCGCCGAACGATCCCTCGCCGCGTTTCAGCTCGTACATGAAGACGCCCTTGTAACCGGCCTTCATCAGCGCCCCGTACAGCGCGGGCCAGTCGATCTTGCCCTTGCCCGGAAGCCAGTGACGCTCATCGACCATGTCGTAATCCGAGACATGGACGGTCGCAATCCGGTCGCCGCACGCCTCGACGAAGTGCAGCAGGTCCTCCGAAAGCAGGTGGTTCGTGTCGAAACAGATTTTCACCTCGGGATAAGGGGCGATGATGCGCAACAGCTCGGCCGAGTTCCGCCCGAGGCACGTGCGGGGCAGATCCTCGATGCACAGCTGCGCGCCGATCCGCGCCGCCTCCCTGCGCAATATGCCGATCGAAGCGATGCTGTTCCGGATACGCTGCTCGCGCTCCCCGTCCGCAATCGGTTCGGAACTGGGATGCAGCACCAGTTTCTCCGGTCCCACTTCGCCGCAGATCGCGATCATTTCGGTCAGGAATTCGAGGTTGGCCATGCGGGCGCTGTCGTTCAGCACCGAGATGTCCAGCTTGCGGGAGAACGGGAGGTGGCACGACCAGACCTTCAGACCGGCCTCGTCGGCCATGCGTTTGGCGTGCAGCGCCTTCTCGCGGATTTCAGCCACGGTCCCGCGGCCGCTGATGCCGATTTCGACATACTCCACGCCGGCCTTCGCGGCGGCGGCCATCTCCTCGGGGCTCATGCTGCTGGTCGAGCTTCCGACGCCGAGACACTGGGCCGTCAGGTTGGCGGCGCACACCAGCGCCGCTGCCGTAAACAGAATTCTTTTTTTCATCGCTTCCGGTTATTTGGTGTAGTTTTTCACGCAGCGGACGTTCAGATAAATATCCTTGGCCGCCTCCTGATTGGTCTTGGTCTGAAGGTTCAGACTCGTACCGCTGATGACCAGCGAACGGGCCGTCGAGGCGTTGGTTTGCCCGATGAACCACACGTAGCCCCATTTGCCCAGCGCGCCGCTGTTGAAACTGCCGTCGGCCTTCTGATAGCCCAGCGGATACCAGCCGAAACCGATGCTTTCGGCCCCGTCGACGAATTGCAGGAGGGCTTCCCCGGCGTCCGTGAGCGTCATATTCGCCTGATTCCAAATACCGCCGTCAACGATACGGCCGTTGCCGCCGCGCAGCCATGCGCCGACGTTGCCCGTATTCTTGACCGTGCAGCCCGACTTGTAGAATCCGGCCTTCGTAATGGCATTCTCGGGTTTCCCGTCGTGACCGCCGGAGAAGGTGTATCCGCCCTGCGCGAAATCGTCGGGAATGGCATACTCGCTTTTGATAGCCATCAGCATGTTCCACCAGTCGTTGGCGTTGGCCACGTGCCAGCCTTCGGGACAGCAGCCGCGTATCTGGACGCCGAACTCGCCCTCCTCCGTACCGTCGAGTTTGAAGGCGTTGCCCACGTCGTCCACCCCTTCGTAATTCTGCACATAGGGACACTGCTCCGCCGTACAGCCCGATATGCCGGTCATCGCCTCATACCAGGTGTAGTAACGGCCCTTTGCGTCGTTCAACCGCTGCAAATGCGACGCCTCCAACCCCGCAACCGAGAAAGCCGTCAGGTCGGGCGCAACGCCCAGGTTGCCGTCCTCGCCCGCTTCGTGGCAGTTCTCGGTCATCCACCAGCGTTTGCCGTACTTCTTGATCGTATAGCCCGGCAACTCGATGGGGACCGACACGGTGATCGCCGCGAAATACTCGCGCACCTTGCTCGCGCCCAGTTCGTTTTTGGCCACCACCGACACCGACTGGGCGGGAATCACCACGTCGTCGTTGACCACCCTGACGGTGATGACGTTGGTTCCCTGACCGTCGATGATCGAGATTTTCGACTTCTCCTGCTCGGCGATCGTCCATTCGTAGGTCTCGGCCCACTGAACCTTCGAAACCGAGAAGGTGAACTCTTCGCCGCCGTTGCAGGTGAGCGTTGCCGGCACCTTCGTGATCGGCCCGGGTTTCTTGGGAACGGTCATCTCCTGGATTTCCTCCTCGGTGTCGCGTTTCACGGCCTCGGTGCAGGCGACCAGCGCCGCAGCGGCGGTCATGCATGCCGCGGCCATCATGTATTTTCGGATGTTTTTCATCGTTTTTGCATTTTAAGTTTTACAAAGTGTGAACCTCGGGATACCCGAACGGATTCTCCACATACCAGCGGGCCTTGTAAATCTGGTAGCCCGCGCGGTTGAACAGCCGGTTGCCCTTCATGTCGCACACCTCGGCCGACCACCAGTTGCTTCCGCCCGACGTGGGGCGCATGACGATCGTGGAATAACCTTCGGGCCCCGTCGAAAGGCTCTTGATGTCCTTCTGCTGGAAAATCTGTACGTCAGAGAACTTCGCCGTCTTGCAATCAAACTTATAGACGTGCTCGACCGTAGTGACGTACATCGCCTCCTCGCCGTAAACCGGCGCGAGGTCGTGTGCCATGGTATTTCCCGTCCCCATGTCATAAGAATAGACCTGCGAGAGTTCAGGAGCCGTACGGTTGCCATTGTAGGAAAGTTTCAGCAACTGGGCGCCCGTCGCCGTCCACAGACAGTTGCGCGTGCGGTCCCAAACGACGTTGTGGGCCGAATAGACCGGCATAGTGAAGGCGGGTTTCGAAACATAACTGGCGTCCTCATTGTAGACGTAGACGCTCAGCAGGTTGCCCGTGCTCGACGCCACGACGATGTTCTTATCGGGAAGCACCTCGGCCGAGTGGGGATTTCCACCCGGCTTGGCGTAGAAAAGCACCTTCTTGTCCGCAATGCGGATCAAGGCTACGCCGCCGCCCGAGGCCGTAACAAGTACACATGTGCGGTTGTAGACTGGCTTGGCCTCGTCGGGCGTATTGAACCACGCCTGCTCAGAGACCGAAAGTCCGCTGTCGGCAGCCTTCCACTCCCAGGCGATCTTCCCCGTCGGCTGGTCGATCATCAGGATGCGGTTCTTGCTCTGCTCGGTCAGGATCATCACCTTCGTGGCCTTGTCCAGCTCGATCGTCTCCTCCGTCTGATCTCCGGGCCTCCAGGGCACATAAGGCCCCTCCTCCTCATCCTTGCTACAAGCCGAGAGGAAGCATACGGCCACCAGCATCCACAGATACTTTTTCATAATCACAAATTACAGTTTATCGGATTAATAATTGGGGTTCTGTTCGAGTTTCTTGTTCAGCAGGATCTGATCCGCCGGAACAGGCCACCAGTAGTCGCGGTCGGGATCGAACGCACGCACGGCGATGTCCGTGCCCGCATAGTCCTGAATCACGGCGTTCATCACCCGTTCTGCGGTCATCCAACGACGGATGTCGTTATAATAGAGGCCCTCACCGGCAAACTCGATCCGACGTTCATGCCGGATGATCTCACGCATCTCCGCCTGACTTTTCGTTCCAAAAGTGTAAGTAGGCATGCCGACACGCTCGCGCACGCGATTTACCGCGTCGTAAACCTCCTTCGACGGCGTGGCATCGACCTCGTTCTGCGCCTCGGCAAACATCAGCAGCACGTCGGCATAGCGGATGAACATGTAGTTGGTCTCGCCGTTGCCATCGTCCGAATCCCGCTTCTGTTCGTCATAAATCGTGAGCTTTTTGTGTGCAAAGCCTGTGAACTGACACACCTCCGAGGCCGGGCAGTTGGCTTTGCCGAGGAACGTGCTGCCGGGATAGAAGTTCGTTGCAGCGAAACGCGGGTCGAGGTTGTCATACTTGCCCATCGTGGCCGCGCCATCGGTCGTCGTCCGGTAATCCATTACCAAATCAAGCAGCGGCGCGTTGTTGCGATACTGAACGCTATAGACATTGAACGAATTGACAGCCGTGTTCTTGGTCTTCGAAAACTCAACATTGAAGACACACTCGCAGCTGTGCTCGTTTGCCGGCAG
>ERZ773277.2843-NODE-2843-length-10932-cov-213.082376_pt1 | contig 10932 bp, 13 predicted proteins | sample MGYA00511957_ERZ773277 | MGnify/ENA primary metagenome ERZ773277 (study PRJEB29015, sample SAMEA2737800) | human gut metagenome | biome: human gut; feature: human-associated habitat; material: faeces | place: China | collected 2012 ... | reverse complement strand
GTGGTGGCAAGTGCCTATTATTGCGTTCATAAACTGTGTTTTAAGTTGTGTTTTGATCAAATTGTAATAATTATAAATAACGCTTTGTTTTTAATTCTAAATAAAAATAAGGTTAAATATTCATTTGGGTATTCTGCGCTTGGAGTATTATTTTTCTTTATTTTTGAGACAGCGTATAATTTTATATTTGAAACAACTATTGGGTTTGATGCAATAGGTGTAAATCGAGATGAAAAATTAAAAATATTTCTATTGATTATTCCACTTAGAATTATAGAGATTTGCTCTATATTTATTTATAAAAAGATAACGGAGAATAAAAAATGAAGATTGTTATTGGTTCTGGCGTAGTGCGCAAGTAATTGCACTTCCAAACGGTTTTCTTATTGGCTCTTTTCCTTATAAAGAACCAAGGTACATAATAAATATAATAGGAGCGTGATATGTTGTTAGAAAAGATACAAGATTTTATCATTGATAAGACAGGGAATCACGATTTGGCATATTATATTACCTGTTGTATTTATCTTATCTGTGCCTATGCACCGATAATTTTTTTGGGGTTTATTTTTAGAGTTTTACCATTCGTCATAATTAGCGCATTTGTATTTAATATTATTAGAAAATATTGTGGCGGTTTTCATTGTACAACAAACGGAAAGTGCATAACCATTTCAAGTATTTTAATTATTCTTTGTGGATATGTTGCACAAAATTGCTTGAATATGTTATGGGCTTCAATAGTGTTATGTCTTTTTGCAATAAAAGATTTGTATATAAAAGCGCCATTTGATAGTCAAATTATAGATGTTCCACTAAAAGATAGATGGTATAACAATAAACCTTTTTCAATCGTTTTTAAGAGATTAAATATAAATACAAAGAAATATGATATTCCTTATGATAAGGAGTGGTATAGAAAGGGTATGATTAAATGGATAGTCATATCCTTATTTTTTGTGCTTTTATTTTTATATCTTAAATTATATTTATATACATCTTGCATTTTGTGGAGTATTATCCTTTGCGATATAACACTCTTTCTTAATAAGGATGATTTTCTATAAGGGGTAACTTCAAATGGCAATGACTGATGAAAACATTAGAGTTGAACTAAATAGACTTGATAAAGATATGGTAGATACAAATAAGCGTATAGACCACATTGAATATGATGATATTAAGGAAATTAACCAAGAAATCAATAATGTTAAAATTGAATTAAACACTAATAATTTACTTGTAAAACAAGCGACAGAAACAAACAAAAGTTTGGCATTAACTATGGATTCAATGAAAAGTGCTATGGTTGAATTAGCACAGAGCATTAAGTCACAAAATGAAACATCGTTAAAGCAAACGGAAGTTATTTCAAAGTTAAGTGAAAAATTAAATACTGTGGACTCTAAGGTCAACAGCGTTGAAACAAAAGTAAATAGTGTTGAAACAAAGGTTGATAATGTAGAGAGTAGATTTGATGATGTTGACACTGAAATTCAAAGAGTAGATAATAAATCTAAGATTGATATTACAGAAACACAAATATCTTCTATAAAATCCTTTTTAGCAAAATATGGTGGTTATATTGTAGGTGGTGGCGGGCTTGTCGCCATTATAGTTGAGTTAGTTCAAAAACTATCTTAATAGGGGTTTTATTACCCCTATGTACATAATAAATTAAACAGGGAGGTAACTTCTTTGATATATTCATTTAGTGTGAATAAATTAGATATTTCTTGTAATAATGCAAGAAAAATTATATTGACCGACTCTGTTCAATATCACATTGCGAAGTTCAAATTTGACGATAGCTGGGACGGCTTTTCAAAAACAGTTTGGTTTAAGAATAAAAGCAGCAATGTGGATGATGAGGATGTTGTAATCCCTGTTATTCTTGGGGATGGAGATACATTTTGTGAAATTCCTTGGGAAGTAATAAAAAGAAAAGGTCTTTTTGTTGTTGCCGTACAAGGTATTTCAGGTGATACAGAAATTTGGACAAAAGATAAAAAGCCGATTATTATAGAGGAGAGCGACAAAAGCGGAGATACAACGCCGCCAGAGCCTACTATCCCTATTTATAATCAAATTATAAACCTGTTAAGTAATAAAGGAGACAATTTACAATATTCGCAAAGTATTTTATCATTAAAAAGCGGAGATAAAATGCTTTCAAGCGTTATTGTTGATACAGGGAATAAAGAAATCCATATTGGTGATGATGAGCCACAAGATATGGAAATTTTATGGATTGATACAGACGAAGCGGATAATGAATTAAAAATAGACCCAAAGATTGTAGATGGGGCTATTGGTGTCGCTGCAACACAAGCGGTTTATGATTATGTTAATGAAAACAAACAAGGATTGTCTGAGAATATTAGTGATGTAAATAAACACTTAGAAAATGTGGAAAAATCTGTCACTAAGAATACTTCCGATATTGCAGACATTAAAGTTGTAGATGAAAATTTAGCTGCAAAGACTGCGGAGATTAAAAATAATTTAGACAACAATTATTATAATAAAGATGAAATAAACAATTTGGTATCTGGTGCATTTCATTTTAAGGGTACGGCAGATAGTTTTGACGGAAAAGATATTATTATAGATGGTCAAAAACTAACAAGTATGCAAAATGGTGATGTTTACCAAGTTGATGATAAAGAATATGTATATGATGGGTCGAAATGGGTTGAATTAGGCTTTAATATTGATTTGTCTGCTTACGCATTAAAGACAGATGTTTCAAAAGATATTAAAACCGCAAAAAGAGAAATGGAAATTAGGATGGATGAATCTATCAATATGAGCGAACAAGTCTATATTGGAACAGAACCTCCAGATAAAAATCAAATATTATGGATAGACCCAAGTGATATGGAAGGAGTTTAATGATTTGAGTATTAAATTCAAACAGAATGGACAATGGGTAAAAATTCCAACTCCGAGTCAAATTGATGATAGTGCTGCAAGCGCAGCGACAACATATAGTAGTAATAAAATAAATGAGATTATTCCACAAAATATTGCAAAATATTTATTGGAGCATAAAGATGAGTTAGGTACGGATGATTTTACTAAGTTAAAAAATACTCCATACACTTTAATTGGTAAAGCAGATACAAAGTTTACATCTATTGATACAATGTATAGTTATGATACAGAGTCATCTTCACCGAAACAAAATGTAGATAATGGTTTATATTTACTAAAAGAGGATATAGACTTTAGTGCTAAGCATACTATGAATTTTTATGAGTATGTACCACTTAGTATGTCAGGGAGCGAAGAATTTTCTTATACTAATTGGGTATTTACAATACCAAAAGGTTCTACTTTGTCTGTTAAAGATACTTTTGTTACTATTGTATGTCCAAACAGTATAGATTATGAAATAAAAACTGCATCAGGCAGTGGTGGAGACCAAGCAAGAATATTTATGTTTATTGCTACAAACGGAGATAATAATGTAAGCTCTTTTTGTTTAACAAAAGACGGATTTGAAAGTCCATATACATATTATGATGCAATCCTTTATAATATATTCTCAAATGTAGAAAACTTTAGTGAAGGTCAACCTATTGTAACAGCTAATTCTTATCAAGGCAGTGGCTCTATGCCATTTTTCAAATTAGGAGAAGCAGGGGCAACAACTACATCAATTACTGATGATAACTATACAGATTACACAACAACAGAAAAGTTAGCAAAGTTGACTGCTGGATTATATTATGTCAATACAGATAAGTTGTCTATTAACTTAAAAGGTGTAGACATTAAATCACAGATTAGCACATTATTCCCACAAACTAATGTAGATGATACTATTGATGTTGAAAAAGGTTCACAGATTACTGTTACAGTTAGACAGTCTGGTAGTCCAGAAACAGGTTATCAAACACAGAAACTCGTAAATATTTACAACACTCTGCAAGGAGTTGGTTATCCTTATTCAGTTTTCTTTTTAGATGCTGAAAATAATCCAAGTGCAGCTTTTATATCTATGGGCAGTGACTTAATCAACAAAGCATTAAGTAATGCTTATTCTGCCACTAATCAGATTAGTGAAATAATGAATACTTGTATTATAGATGAAAGTCTCAGAGGTAAAGTTCCTGTAATTTCTGTTCCTGATACACAAACTGCTACTGGTGTTAAAAATGTGTTTAAGGCTATGGACTTGGCAGATGTTTTTGGAGATAAATTTCAAGATAATGAAAGCACATCAGTTGTATTGAACAATCATACCGAGTATAGATGTAAAGTTATGGCTTCACTTAATCTGTCGTTGCCTGAGACAATACCTGATGATTATAATTCAAGAATAGTATTTGAAAGCGGAGAAACTGCTACTACTCTGTCTTATACTGCTGGTTCAATAAAGTTTACTGGTGATGACTGTGATAGTGCTGGAGCATTTATTCCTAATAAAAATACTTCGTACGAGGTTGATATTAAATACTTAGGACTTGATAGTTCAGGTAATAAAAGAATTATTGCGAGAGTTGGTGCATTTTAATGAATCGAAGAAGAATTTTACTTAACACACAAGATTATGATTCTGACCAATATTTCAAAGTTCCGAGATACGCTGTAAGCATTGCTGGGATGTTCAGAAGTGTTAAACAATTAACAGATTTCACACTCGATTTGAGTGAGGCTGAAAACTTAAATTCTCTTAACAATTTCATTATGCAAACAACAATGACAACATTGCATATCATAGGGGAATTTCCTACAAACAAAAATGTGCAAATGCGTGATGTATTTCGAGAAAATCCTAATCTTACGGCAATCACGGGAACTCCTTTGAATTGTTCAAAATGGACTCTTGCAAAGGAAGCATTTTTATATACCCCAAAGCTGGAATACATACGATTTGTTCCGAGTACCATTAACTTCTCAATATCGTTTCAACAGTCATCAGTCCTTAGTGATGAATCAATCCAATCAATAATAGATGGTTTAGCAACTGTTACATCGTCTACTGAGTTGACTCTTCATCAAACTGTTAAGAATAAATTAACAGAAGAGCAGAAGTCAGTAATTGAAAGTAAGGGATGGACGATATTGTGAGTACAGTTAAAAAGATAGCGCCATATAACTCCTTTACAGCAGGAGAATTTATTATAGGAGAGGAAGTTTAATTATGTTAGCAAAGTTAGTTGACGGTCAATTAGTCGTGGAACCTAAAAAAGTAGTAATTGCTAATCCAGAAGAGAGTCTATTAAAGACTTATCTTGGATTTAAGGATTATGAAGAGGATAATGTCCCCGATTATAACCAAGAGTTACAGTATGTTGAAGCGACCTACGAAGATACTGAAACTAAAGTCATTAAGCACTATACTATTAAAGACATTCCTCAAACGGTTGAAGTTTAAGAGTAGTATAAAGGCGTATTTGCATTATTCATTACACCTAACTGTTAGTGCTTAAAATTAGTAAACATTTAGCTTTTAACTTAAAATATTTAATTTTAATATAATTAAGTTAATAATATATTTGACAGCCGCTCTGAAATATGGGCGGTTGTAGTACATAGTTCATTAAGGAGAAAATTATGAACATTAAATTAAAGAAAGATTATTTGAAAATTGAGGAAATTGGCAATATTACAAATCAATGTGCAGACTATAAGCTAAGTTCTTATAAAAGAGAAATGATTAAAGTTGTACTGGTGGCAAAATATTGTTTAGATGCTGATTTTGGTGATAAGGCAGACATTGACATTTATAACGAGTTAGCAGAGCAAGGATTTACGGCTGAAACTTATTGGCAGATTAAAAATGTTGATGTTCTTGAAAACTGCATTGCACAGGATTTAAGCCTTGCCACGGCGTTTAGTGATTTCTTTAATCATATTAACTCAAAGATTGACGAGTTTGGCGAAAAGCTAAATTCTAAAGATTTTATGACGCAAATGGAAACAATGTTAAAGCAAAATGCAAATTAAATCAGAAGAACAATTAGAAAAAGTCTTAATGACCCGACTTAAAAAGGCACTCAGCAGAACACTTGATAGATGTTTGAGTGAATTGCAAGATATTATTGAACGAGATGTTTATAATTCTTATTATGGTGGATGGGCTGAAGCAGGACTACGAACATATCAATTTGAGGAGTCTTTTGTTAAGCGTAGACTAAAAACATCAAAGAATGAAATAATGGGCACGATAGACCAAAATTTGTCTAAAATGACGATTTATAGATTTTCCTCTAATGCAGGAGGAAATCTTAGTGATATTGGCGTGCACTATCCTGACCGAAAAACACTGGCGCAAATAATTGAAACAGGTGTTGGTTATCATTTTGGATATGCACCCGCAAGACCATATTGGACAAATTTTAAGTTATGGATGAATAGAAATTTCTATACAATATTTCACGAGGAATGTGCTAAGTTGGGCGTAAAAGGCGTTATCACGAACATACAAGGGGCAAATTTTGTATGGTAGTATGTGGATTAGATATGAGTTCCAAGAAAAGTGGATATGGGCTTTTTAAGGATGGTAAGCTGGTCGATTATGGAGTATGGGAAATACCCGATACTAAAACTGACTGGCGTGATAAAGTATTGTGGATGGGAGATAGATTAAAGGAATATATTTCAGAGCATAAGATTGATAAATTTTATGTTGAAGATGTACCGTTGATATTGAAAAATCCACAAACATTAAAGATATTATCCTGTTTACAGGGTATTATCTTAGGAATAACCTCTGCTCTTAATGCGGAGGTTATTTTCGTCCCTGTTGCTAAATGGCGAACAGATTTGGGTCTGTTTGATGGGAGCAGAGATGGAATGGAAAGAGAAAAAATGAAGCAATCAAGTGTTGAGTATGCAAACAAACATTTTGGGCTTGACCTAAAATGGGTTAGCAAATGTAGTAAGAAAAATCAAGATGATACTGCTGATGCTATAAATATTGCATATTCACAGATAAAACCAAAAAATACTTTTGGTAGAAAATCAAAGGTAGGTGGTTAATAATTGGCTGAATTTTACATAAATGCGAAAGTCAAACTTGATACAAAAAGCGTACAAGAGCAATTAAATAAGGTTACATCAAAAGCCTCTAAGTCAATGCCAAAGATTGATACAAAGCAGTCTACGGCGGCTGTTGGTGGTCTTATAAGTAATGTAAAAAGCCTTGGTTCACAGTTTGTTGAAACAACGAAAAAGGTTGCAGAATTTGGCTTGAGCACATCGGCAATCTCACTTTTTACTAATGGAGTGCAGAGTGCAGTAACAACAGTCAAAGAATTTGATGATGCTGTTACAGAATTAAAGAAAGTTAGTGATTTAAGTGGCGATAGTTTAGACTCATACACTCAAAAGTTGGGTGAAATGGGTACAACTGTTGCTCGTACAAGAACTGAAATGACAGAAGCCGCTACGGAATTTAAGAAGGGCGGTTATTCTGATGAAGATGCGGCAACGCTTGCTAAAACGGCAAGTTTATACCAAAACATTGCAGACGAGGAGCTAAGTGCTTCTGATGCTTCTGCGGTTTTAATTTCACAGATGAAAGCGTTTAATATACAAGCGCAAGATAGTACACATATTATTGATGCTATCAATGAGGTTTAATTTGTAGACCTCTTAAAACAGGGTGAATTGCTGGAAAATCCTTAGAGTTGTACATACTACAACATAATAAGAAATTATAAGTGTGAATGTTTGAAAAATGTACAAATTGGACAATCAGCAGGGAAGTCTTATTTGATATAATAGGAAACCTTCAACGACTATCGAAAACAATCAAGATTTTTCTTGACAAATGTAACTAATTATGATATAATATAATTAGAATAAGCCATAGAAAATGGACGAAGTGAGTAGAGTACATCATAATTGCTTAGTGATGGAAGTGCCCTGTGCCTTTTTAGGTGAAGATATAGTCTATTCTATATAGAAATATATAGTTGTTTTTATTTATTTTAAGAAAAGAGATATAATGGAAAAGAAATTTATTGTATATGAACATTTATTTCCAAATGGCAAGAGATATATTGGTATAACAAGTAAAAATCCAAATCAACGATGGGAAAATGGAAGTGGATATACAAAAGAACACCAACCTGTTATGTATTATGCAATAAAAAAATATGGATGGAAAAATATACAACACAATATATTGTTTGACAATCTTTCTTTTGATGATGCAAAAAATAAAGAAGTTGAGTTAATAAAAGAATATAATACATTTGTACATAGCGAAAATAGTAATGGATATAATATGACACTTGGTGGCGATGGCGTTCTTGGTAGAAAAGTAACGAAAGAACAAAAAGAAAAAATGAGAAATGCAAAAATTGGAAAAACAGGAAATATGTGTCCAAACTCATATAAAGTTGTTGCAGACGATAGAATATATGACTCTATTACTGATTTTTGTAAAAAAAATAACCTTTGTAGAGCTACTGTGGAAAAATGGTTAAATGGCAAAAGTAGGATGCCAAAATATTGGTTTAATCAAAATTTAAGGGTATTAGATAAAGAAGATAAGAGAATAATGATTCCACAAGAAAAGCCACATAAAACGAAGGTTCAATATGATGGTATTATATTTGAAAGTCAAAAAGACTTAGCGGATTATCTTAATATCAGTACATCCACATTGTGTTGTTGGTTAAGCGGTAAACAATGTGTTCCTATGAAATATAAAGATAAAAATATTGGGTTCCTTGATAATAAATTAAATAATAAAATAAAATTTTCTAAGAAACAAAAATCAAGAACAAAAGTATTTTTTGACGGAGTTATTTATAATAGTCAGGCAGAACTTTCAAGAATTACAGGAATTAAAAAGGCTACAATAAATGCTTGGCTGAAAAATAAAAATAAAATGCCAGTTTATATACAAGAAAAAGGATTAAGATATTATAAATAAAAACAAATCTAATTTAGCGAATTAGATAAATAAAATAAGTCAAATAATTTTGCTGTTTCATCTGGTGATATTGGTCAAGGTTTGACAGCCGCTGGTGCTGCATTAAATACATATGGAAACAGTTTTGAAGAGACAATAGGTCTCGTAACTGCGGGTGAAATGATTTCTTGCCCGTATAGGCTAAATTGCTGGAAAGCCGTTAGAGCCATATATACTACAACATAATGGGAAACCATAGGTGTGAATGTTTGAAAAATATATGGATTTGGTAATCAGCAGCCAAGTCTTACTTGAAATAGTAGGGAAGGTTCACAGACTATCGAAAGCAGTTAATACTAAAAGGGTATTGACAAATGTAACTAATTGTGATATAATATAATTAGAATAAGACATATAAATGGACGAAGTGAGTAGAGTAGCGAAAGCGAAAGAGCCTATGCCATTTGGCAAAAATATAGTCGATTTTTATATGAAAGTATAAAAGGAATAAATTATCAATTATGAGTAGAGAAATTACAAAAGAAAAGGTTATAAGTGCAATTTACAAAAAGGGATATAAGCCATTAGAGTTTGATTTTAATGGATATAAAGATTATGTTCTTTTTATGGATAACAACGGATATAAATACAGAATTCAATGGTCTAAGTTTATTGTTGGAAATAATTTTCAACCATTTTATTCTGCAAACCCGTTTGCTTTAGATAATATTAAACAATGTATTCAAAATGAAAATTTGCCAGTTGAATTATTGTGTCACAAATATAAAAATTCAACAACAAAAATGCTATTTAGAGATAAAAACGGACATCTGTTTAAGAGCGACTGGAATAGCATTTATAATAGGCATAATTTTTTGTGCCAAAAGTGTTACCTAAAGAATAGGGGTTTGGCACAAAGGTTAAATGTAAGCCAATATAAAAACCTGTTTGAAAAGTTTGGATTTACAATTCTTGATGAGTCTCAAATATTATATAATGATACATTGATTGATGTTATAGATAATAATGGATATAAAGGTCAAATGTGTTACTCTAATCTGAAACAGAGAGAAAACACAACATTTATTCCATTTATTAAATCAAATCCTTTTGTAATTGAAAATATTAAACATTTCATTGATATAAATAATCTTAACATAAAGTTATTAGACACAGAGTATATTGGTTGTAATATACCAATGAAATTTAAGTGCTCTTGTGGAAATATTATGTATAAAACTTGGGACACAATTAAACAAATGAAAAGTATTTCTTGTGATAAGTGTCATAATAAATCAATTATCGAAAAAATTGTTGGAGATTATTTAGAGAATAAAGGCGTTAAATTTATTTCACAATATTGCTTTGATGATTGTGGAAATCATCGACCTTATCCGTTTGATTTTTATTTACCAAAATATAATGTTTGTATTGAAGTTCAAGGAGAGCAACATTATAAACCAGTTAGATTTGGCGGTGTGGATAAAAATATTGCTGAAAGTCAATTTGTTGCTCAGATTGAAAGAGATAGAATTAAAGAAAAATATTGTATTTATCATAACATTGGTTTATTAAAAATTAAATATGATATTATTAGAAATGGAAAATTCAAAGAAATAATTGATAATTTAATCTGTTAAAAGACAGAAATCTTCCACGGAAAATCACAACAGGTTGCCCGTGGCTTAAATACTATTGCTTCTCGTATTTCAACGGCAGATGAAGCACTTGGAAAATATGGGATAACCGTAAAAGATAGTAGTGGCGAATTAAAATCCACCTATGATGTTCTTGCAGAACTTAAACCTAAATGGGATGAAATGACTTCTGCTGAACAAACTGCTCTTGGTAAAACATTGGCGGGAGTCAACCAATACAAGATTTTATCAGCCGTTATGCAAAATTTCAGCACTGCTATTGATGCAAATAATACGGCGTTAAATAGTTCTGGGTCTGCCACTCAGGAAAACGCTGCATATATGGATTCTTTACAGGCTAAAATTACAAATCTGAAAGCGACTTATGAGAATATTATTCTTGGCGATGGTGGCATA
>ERZ773277.2840-NODE-2840-length-10943-cov-3.104611_pt1 | contig 10943 bp, 9 predicted proteins | sample MGYA00511957_ERZ773277 | MGnify/ENA primary metagenome ERZ773277 (study PRJEB29015, sample SAMEA2737800) | human gut metagenome | biome: human gut; feature: human-associated habitat; material: faeces | place: China | collected 2012 ... | reverse complement strand
CGGAGGCGTCCGTGACGGATGGCTGCATCGATATCGTGATAGCGCACCATATGTCTCCTTTGAAGGCGGTGTGGCTGTTGCCGAGAGCGTTTTTTGGGAAACATACGGGAGCAAAAGAAATTACGATCATTCGGAGTCCTTCGGTATCGGTTGAGGCGCAGCGAAGCCTTCCGATCCATACAGACGGAGAGGCGGCGTTTTCCCGATATAAGGCATCGGTGGAGATACTGGAAGAAAAATTGCATATCATTGCAGGATAACAGCCGGAAAATTTAATAAATGTTTCCTAAATGTTTTATGAAGAAGGTTGTTGTACATTTTAAATCGTGCTATAATCGTTGCAATCGCAAAGATTAAAAGATTGCATATGAAAAGGGGCAGTCGTGTAATGGGCAAAAAAGAAAGTGGTAAATTCGGAAGCTGGCTGAAAAAGTATAAACATGCGTGGGTATTTTTGTATATTTTTATCTACATGCCGTGGTTTTTGCTTTTGGAAAAGCATGTAACGACAAACTATCATGTGATCCAGACGCAGTTTGATATGTGGATTCCGTTTGTTGAATATTTTATTATTCCGTATTTGATGTGGTTTGCGTTTATCGCGGCTGCATTTGTGTATTTTTTCTTTACGGACGTACCGGGATTTTATAAAATGGCGAAGTTTATGTTTACCGGTATGACAATATTCTTGATCATATCGACGATATTTCCGAATGGGCAGGATCTTCGTCCGGTCGTATTTGAGAGAGATAATGTATTTGTGGATATGGTGCGGATGCTGTATCGTGCGGATACATGTACGAATGTATTCCCGAGTCTGCATGTATTTAATACGCTGAGCGTGTGTATCGCTGTCCATGAGAGTGAAAAACTGAAAAAACACAAAGCTGTCTGCAATGCGGCGTACATATTGGCGGCGCTGATCATTCTTGCAACGATGTTTTTGAAACAACATTCTGTTCTGGACGTATTCGGAGCGGTGATTATGGCGTATGTACTTTATAAAGTCGTCTATGAGCCGGAAAAGAAGATGATACCTCAGCTCTCAAAACAAAAATTTTCAAAGCAGAAGCGGATTGCCGCTCATAATAAATAAAAGAGCAGCGGTAAAGATAAACAGGATAAAGATAGATTAATTTTAACAGGAACATTTTCGACAGGAGCGAAAATGGGAAATGAGAGGGAATGAACATTATGAGAAAAGTTATGCTTACAGGTGACCGTCCGACAGGAAGACTTCATGTGGGACACTATGTAGGATCGTTAAGAAGACGTGTGGAGCTTCAGAATACGGGAGAGTTCGACGATATTTTTATTATGATCGCAGATGCTCAGGCGCTGACGGATAATGCGGATAATCCGGAAAAGGTGCGCAGCAATATTATTGAAGTCGCTTTGGATTATCTTGCGTGCGGACTTGATCCGGAAAAATCGACGCTTTTTATCCAGTCGCAGATTCCGCAGTTATGTGAACTGTCGTTTTATTATATGAATCTTGTGACGGTGTCAAGACTTCAGAGAAACCCTACTGTAAAAACAGAGATTAAAATGCGTAATTTCGAGACGAGTATTCCGGTAGGATTTTTCACATATCCGATCAGTCAGGCGGCGGATATTACGGCGTTTAAGGCGACGACTGTTCCGGTCGGCGAAGATCAGATGCCGATGATCGAACAGACAAAAGAGATCGTTCATAAGTTTAATTCCGTATATGGGGATACACTTATAGATCCGAAGATCCTTCTCCCTGAAAATCAGGCATGTCTGCGGCTTCCGGGAATTGACGGAAAAGCGAAAATGAGCAAATCGCTCGGGAACTGTATCTATCTGTCGGAAGAGCCGGAGGAGATTAAGAAGAAAGTGTTCAGTATGTTTACCGATCCGACTCATATCCGGGTGGAAGATCCGGGAAAACTGGAAGGAAACACAGTATTTACTTATCTTGATGCATTTTGCAGACCGGAATATTTTGCAGAGTTTTTGCCGGAATATTCGGATCTGGACGAGCTGAAAGCACATTATCAGCGCGGCGGACTCGGAGATATGAAAGTGAAACGTTTTCTGAATAATGTACTTCAGGCCGAGTTAGAGCCGATCAGGAACCGCAGAAAAGAATTCAGTAAAGATATTCCGGCGGTTTATGAGATGCTTAAAAAGGGAAGCGAGAAAGCGGAAGCGGTTGCGGCACAGACACTTGCAGAAGTAAAAGCTGCAATGAAGATCAATTACTTTGACGATACAGAACTGATTAAAGCGCAGTCAGAACAGTTTGCAGAATAAGAAATGATATCAAAAAACTCAGGAGAAAGTTCTTCTGAGTTTTTTTGTCGGCGACGGGGAAAATCCGAGCCTGATCAAGAATTATTTTACAATAAAAAAGATGCTGCATAAGCAACATCTCTTTTCGTACGTGCGATAGAAGATTCGAACTCCCGACCTTCTGGTCCGTAGCCAGACGCTCTATCCAGCTGAGCTAATCGCACATTTGCTGTTTCGTTCACAGCGAAATTTATTATATTATAGGTTTTGAAATATGTCAACCCTTTTTGGAATAAAAAATGAATAATTTTAAAGAATGATTTTCAAGGGGTTCTCAGGCAAACAATCTTGCCATGTCTTCGGGCAGATCGGCGGTAAATGTCATTTGTCTTCCGGTTATCGGATGGAGAAAGCGAAGACAGTGAGAGTGAAGCGCCTGCCGGTCGATCAGTTCCATATCCGGATTGTACAGATAATCTCCGATCAAAGGAAATCCGAGGTGTTTCATATGGACTCGGATCTGATGTGTGCGGCCTGTTTCTAAAATAAGAGAAACGAGTGAAAGCCCGTTTTTTTCAAAAACTGTGTGGTAATGGGTAATTGCATGTTCGCCGTTTTCAAAATCGATCTTCCGTTCGATGAGAGAACTTCCGGTTCGTCCGATCGGAGCATTTATCGTTCCTTCAAAAGGAGTGACGTGTCCGCGTACAATGGCGAGATATTCCCGTTCGATCTGATGCCGGGCGGTCATGGAAGATAAGATATTAGAGCTGACCATATGCTTCGCAACGACAGTCAGACCGGAAGTGTCCCGGTCAAGACGGTTTGTACAGCGGAAAATAAAAGGTTTGTTTTGTTGTTCATAATACCACATCAGCGCGTTTGCAAGAGAGTTTCGATAGTTGTTAAGAGAAGGGTGGATCGGCATTCCGGCAGCTTTGTTTATCACTATGATATCTTCATCTTCATAGACAATATCGATCGGCAGATTGACAGCGGGAATATTCGGAGAGGAAGTTTCTTCCTGAATGCGGACAGTCAGAATATCTCCTGCCTGAAGTGTTGTTTGCATATAAGACCATTCTCCGTTTTTTAAAATGCTTTCGGGCATTTTTTTAAGAAGTGTCAGATTTTGCATGGAATATCCGTGCTTTCGGAGAAAACTGTCAATACGGATGTTTTGTCCGCTGTCGGTTATTTTATATGTGATCGTACGTTCCATAACTTCTCCATTTCGTTTCGGCGCGCAAAACGAGGCGGCAATTTTTATATGCCGGGTTTCGCATGTCTGTTTTTGTATTGCGTCAGTTCAGTCATATATTATAACAAAGACAGACAAGACCGGTCAATAATGTAAAGCAGTCGTGTAAAGTTCGCGGGAAAAGGTGGAATGGAATGTACGTGTGTGGTAAACTATGTATAATGCTGTTTGTGAATTAATTTAGAGAGAGGATTTTTATAAATGGATATCAATCAAAAACTGACAGAAGAACTTGATGTGAACCGCTGGCAGATTGACGCGGCGGTAACTTTGATCGATGAAGGGAATACGATCCCGTTTATATCGAGATATAGAAAAGAAGCGACCGGGTCACTCAACGACGAGCAGCTTAGGAAGCTTCATGAAAGACTTCTCTATCTGAGAAATCTGGAAGAGAAGAAAGAGCAGGTGATCTCGAGCATTGAAGAGCAGGGAAAGATGACAGAAGAACTCAAAGAGAAGATCCTTTTAGCTGAGACGCTCGTGACAGTGGAAGATCTGTATCGGCCATATCGTCCGAAGCGGCGGACGAGGGCAACGATCGCGAAAGAAAAAGGATTAGAGCCTTTGGCAGCGTATATGATGCTGCAGCAGGCAAAAGAACCTTTGGAAGAAACCGCAAAGCAATATATTTCGGAAGAAAAAGAAGTAAAGACAGAGGAAGAAGCAATCGCCGGAGCAAAAGACATTATTGCGGAAATCATTTCCGATAATGCGGATTATCGTACATGGATCAGAAAAACGACGATGAAAAAAGGAAAAGTCGTTTCTACAGCAAAAGATCCGGAGACAGAATCTGTTTACGAGATGTATTACGAATTTGAAGAATCGGTTGAAAAGCTTGCCGGACATCGGATTCTTGCGCTGAACCGCGGTGAGAAAGAAAAAATACTGACGGTCAAAGTAGAGGCTCCGGAGGAAGATATTCTGAGATATTTAGAGAAAAAGACGATTGTAAATGATAATCCGTATACGACTTCGGTCTTAAAAGAAGTTGTCGAGGACAGTTATAAACGTCTGATCGAGCCTGCGATCGAAAGGGAGATAAGAAATGAACTGACGGAGAAAGCGGAAGACGGAGCAATCGACGTATTCGGGAAAAATCTGCATCAGCTTCTCATGCAGCCGCCGATCGCGGGGAAAGTAGTGCTTGGATGGGATCCGGCGTTTCGTACGGGATGTAAACTGGCAGTTGTCGATCCGACGGGAAAGGTGATCGGAACTACGGTCATTTATCCGACGGCTCCGACGACTCCGCAGAAGATCAAGGCAAGTAAGGACTTGCTAAAGAAGATCATTCCGAAATATCATATTTCACTTATTTCGCTTGGAAACGGAACTGCTTCCCGTGAATCAGAACAGTTTATCGTGGAACTTTTGAAAGAGATACCTGAGCAGGTTCAGTATGTGATCGTCAATGAAGCGGGAGCTTCTGTCTACTCGGCAAGTAAGCTTGCAAGTGAGGAATTTCCGAAGTTTGATGTAGGTCAAAGAAGCGCGGCGTCCATCGCGAGAAGACTTCAAGATCCATTGGCCGAACTTGTGAAGATCGATCCGAAGTCGATAGGCGTCGGACAATATCAGCATGATATGAATCAGAAGAAACTGGGAGAAAAGCTTGGGGGAGTCGTAGAGAACTGCGTTAATAAAGTCGGCGTTGATTTGAATACGGCGTCTGCGCCGCTTTTATCGTACATTTCGGGAATCAGTTCGGCGATTTCTAAAAATATTGTAGCCTACAGAGAGGAGCACGGAAAGTTTACGAGCAGAAGAGAACTTCTGAAAGTGCCGAAACTTGGGCCGAAAGCGTTTGAACAATGTGCGGGATTTATGAGAATCCGCGACGGAGAGAATCCGCTTGACGGTACGGGCGTCCATCCTGAATCATATGAAGCGGCAAAAGGCCTTTTGCAAAAGCAGGGGTATTCACCGGAAGATGTGGCGGCTCATAATCTGGCGGGATTATCTCTTACGATAAAAGACTATAAAGCGACGGCAGAAGAATTAGGAATCGGCGAGATCACCCTGCGCGATATCGTAAAAGAGTTGGAAAAGCCTGCGCGCGACCCGCGTGACGAGATGCCAAAACCGATTCTTAGAACGGACGTACTGGAAATGAAAGATTTAAAAGAAGGAATGATATTGAAAGGAACGGTGCGAAACGTCATTGATTTCGGCGTGTTTGTGGATATCGGAGTTCATCAGGACGGTCTCGTACATATTTCCCAGATTACAGACCGTTATATCAAACATCCCCTTGAGGCAGTGAGCGTCGGAGACGTTGTGGATGTAAAGGTGATGAGCGTGGATATGAAAAAGAAGAGGATACAGCTTACGATGAGAGGAATTTCCTGAAAAACGAAAAAAGAAAGAAGAAAAAAGATTTGAGAAGACAGCGGGAGGTATAGGAATGGCAAAATACAGACATATTGTCTTTGACGTGGACGGAACACTGATCGATACGAGAGACTGCATATTATATTCATTGCAGGAGATGCTCATGACGGTAAAAGGAGAGCGGTACGAGATAGAAGATCTGAAGTTTGTGCTGTCTAATACATCTGTGAAAAATATGCATCTTCTCGGGGTGGAAGAAGAAAAAATCCCGGGCGCAGTCGAAATGTGGGTGGCAAATGAAGAGAAGAACATCGATATGATCCGCATTTTTGACGGAATAGAAGAACTTCTGGAAAAACTGGAGAAAAAAGGAAGTACGCTTGGTGTCGTAACATCAAGAACACGCGAGGAACTGGAGCTTGTTCTTGATCAGCTTCCGATACGAAAATATTTTTCGATATGCATATGTGCCGATGACACGAAAGAGCATAAACCGTCGGCACAGCCGCTGCTGAAATATATGGAACTGTCAGGAGCGCGGAAAGAAGAAACCGTCTATATCGGAGACAGCGCTTCAGATATGGCATGCGCCCTCAATGCGGGATTGTGTTCATGCGGTATGGGGCGAACCGGAAACAGAAGCGGATGCGACTTATCGCGCCGGGAAACCGGAACAACTTGAGGAAATATTTTTATAAAAATTGTTTGACAGAACCGGCTTTCTAAAGAGCGTTTTGTAAATTAGGTTTATTGAATCACAGCGCCGGATTTGTTATGATGATAGAGAAATCAATTTTATTGTAAAGAAGCATGTAAATAAAATAAAGTGGAAAAGAAAAGGAGAAGAATATGAAGATCGGAATCGGAAATGACCATTCAGCATTAGAATTAAAGGCGGAAATCATTAGTTTCCTGAAAGAAAAAGGACATGAAGTAGTAGATTACGGAACAAATTCAAGCGAGAGCTGTGATTATCCGGTCTACGGGGAAATCGTGGCAAGAGCAGTGGCAGCAGGCGAGGTTGAACAGGGAATCCTGATCTGCGGAACAGGTCTTGGAATTTCTCTTGCGGCAAATAAAGTAAAAGGAATCCGCGCCGCGGTTTGCAGCGAGCCGTTTACGGCAAAGATGGCAAGAGTGCACAATAACTGTAATATCCTGGCGTTCGGAGCTCGTGTGGTAGGAGCGGAGCTTGCGAAAATGATCGTAGAGACATGGCTTGACGCTGAGTTTGAAGGAGGACGTCATCAAAGAAGAGTTGACCTGATTACAGCGATTGAGGAGAAATAAACATGCAGTCATATCATCTGACACAATGGGTATTGTTCTTTTTCATTTACAGTTTTATCGGCTGGGTATGGGAATGCTGCTTTGTTTCTGTGCGGAAACGCCGCTGGGTAAACCGCGGATTTATGTACGGGCCGATGCTGCCGATCTATGGATTCGGAGCGCTTGCGGTCTTGATCAGTACGATCAGAGTCAGAGACAGTATTCCGTTGATCTTTTTATTCGGCATGGTTGGAGCAACGCTGTTGGAATACGTTACAGGGGCGGTTATGGAGAGACTTTTCAATGTGAAATACTGGGATTACAGCAATCAGAAATTTAATCTGAACGGATATATTTGTCTTACCTCGTCTTTGGGGTGGGGATTGTTTTCCGTTTTACTTGTTAAGTTTGTTCATGTACCGATCGAGGGAGCGGTGCTGAAGATTCCGACGATTATTGCGGAGGGTATCGCATTTGTGCTGACTGTTGCGGCGGCGGTCGATGTGACGCAGTCGTTTAATGATGCGATGGATCTGAAGCGGATTCTTGCACAGCTTGAAGAAAGCAAAAAACAGATCAGGAAGATACAGGAGAAATTAAAAGTCGCTTCTGAAGAATTTGTGGAAGATTATCGACAGCGCGCAGGTGAGTTTGTGGAAGATTATCGACAGCGCGCAGGTGAGTTTGTAGAAGATTATCGCAGGCGTGTAGAAGAACATGTAGAGGATTACCGCGGACGTGCGGAAGAAATGGCGGAAGATTACAAAAAACTGGCAGAAGAGCATATGGACAGTTACCGTCAGCGCGCAGAAGAAATGGTAGAGGGATACAAAGAAGAGATCAAAGTTCAAAAGAAGAAACGCCGCGAACAAATCAATTCACGCAAAGAAGAATATCTGGCGCGTGTTCATGCAAGGCGCGAAGAGAGACAGCGTCTTCTTGCAAGATTGTCGGAGAGGGCGGAACTGTTGATGAAGGAAGAATTTACATCAAAGGTTGACGAATTGATCGGCGAAGATAAACGGGAAGAATATGCGAAGATCAAGAAAAATATTTCCCGGGAGATGACGAAGATGCACGACAGAACAGACAGAAGCTATATCCGTGCAGCAAGACATTTGAAAGGCAATCCGACGGCTGTGTCAAAAAGATTTTCAGAAGCTCTTGCCGAACTGAGAAAACATATGGATGAGAAGTGATAGCGGAGGGATACCAAAGATGACAAAAAAGCAGCGTGCGTTACAGGTGATCGAGCGGCTGAAAAAAGAATATCCGTCCGCCGGCTGTACGCTTGATTATGATCAGGCATGGAAACTGCTTGTCAGTGTGCGGCTTGCGGCACAGTGTACAGATGCCCGTGTCAATGTAGTGGTGGAAGGGTTATATGAAAAATATCCGACAGTGGAAGCTTTGGCGGAAGCGGATGTAGATGAGATTGAGAAAATTGTGCGTCCGTGCGGTCTTGGCAGAAGCAAGGCGCGCGATATCAGCGGCTGTATGAAGATGATCCGGGATGAGTATGAAGGGAAAGTGCCGGATGATTTTGACGCGCTGATGAAACTTCCGGGAGTCGGAAGAAAAAGCGCAAACCTTATCATGGGTGATGTGTTCGGGAAACCTGCGATTGTGACAGATACGCATTGTATCCGGCTTGTAAACCGGATCGGACTCGTAGATGGGATAAAAGAACCGAAAAAGGTCGAGATGGCATTGTGGAAGATCATTCCTCCTCAGGAGGGAAGCGATTTCTGTCACAGGCTTGTCTTCCACGGGCGGGATGTGTGTACGGCAAGGACAAAGCCGTACTGCGAGAAGTGCTGTCTGGCGGATATTTGCAAGAAAAACGGAGTTTCATAAAAAAGAAAAAGAGGAGGCAGAAAATGAAAAGTTTGAAATTAAGAGATGATTTTTATTGGACAGGTATTATTGACGATCAACTCAGAGTATTTGATATTATCATGTATACGGAATTCGGTACAACTTATAATTCTTATGTGATGAAGGCGGGGGACAAAACAGTTCTTTTCGAGACTGCAAAAGCGAAGTTTTTTGACGAATATTTGGAACATCTTCAAGAAGTGATCGACATTCGGAAAATCGATTATCTTGTTGTAAGTCATACAGAGCCGGATCATGCCGGAAGCGTAGAACGCCTTCTCGATTATAGTCCGCAGATGAAGGTGATCGCTACGGGATGTGCGCTCGGTTTCCTGAAAGAGATCGTAAACCGGGATTTTGTCGGCATTCCGGCAAGGGATAAAGAGAAGATGACGATCGGAAATAAGACGCTTGAGTTTTTGTTTGTTCCGAATCTTCATTGGCCGGATACGATGTACACTTTTATTGAGGAAGAACAGATTCTTGTAACATGTGATTCTTTCGGTGCACATTACTGTCTCCCGGAAGTTGTATCAAGTGAGATTAAAAATGAGGCGGATTATCAAAGTGCTTTGAAATATTATTATGACTGCATTATCGGACCGTTCAAACCTTTTATGCTTAAAGCTCTCGACCGTGTTGAAACAATGGATATTTCCATGATCTGTACGGGGCATGGACCGGTTCTCGTAGGAGATCGGATCAGACAGGTTATGAAGCAATACAGAGAATGGTCGACAGTGGTCAATCCGAATGAGAAAAAAACAGTTATTATCCCGTATGTGAGCGCATATGGCTACACGAAGATGCTTGCGGAAAAAATCGCGGAAGGAGTCAAAGACAGCGGCGATATCGACGTCAGGTCTTATGACATGGTTGAGGCAGACGCAGAGAAAGTGAACGAAGAACTTTTGTTTGCGGACGGAATATTGCTTGGAACTCCTACGATTGTCGGAGAAGCGCTCAAGCCGATATGGGATCTTACACTTGCAATGTTTCCGGCTACTCACGGAGGAAAATATGCCGGCGCATTCGGAAGCTACGGTTGGAGCGGAGAAGGAGTGCCGAATATTACGCAGCGTCTGAAACAACTGAAAATGAAAGTATCGGAAGGATTCCGCGTTCGGTTTAAACCATCGGAAGCGGATCTTGTGAGCGCTTATGAGTACGGATATCAGTTCGGGTGCATCGTGCAGAACAAAGAACCTGTAAAGCCGAAGAAAAAAGGCGCCAGAACGCTTGTGAAATGTCTTGTCTGCGGAGAAATTTTCGATTCTTCGATCGAGATATGTCCGGTGTGCGGAGTCGGAAAAGAGAATTTTATAGAAGTTGAAGCAGAAGAAAGCGCCGTTTTGAATAATACAGAAGAATATTATGTTATCCTCGGAAACGGAACGGCAGGATTTAACGCTGCCAAGGCGATAAGGGAACGTGATAAAACGGGAGCTGTTACGATCATTTCTGATGAAGAGTATCCGGCATACAACCGTCCGATGCTGACAAAGTCGATCGTGGCAGGATTGAGCGCGGATCAGATCGCGATCGTAGATCCGTCATGGTATGAAGAAAACAAAGTGTTCCAAATGTTAGGAAAGAAAGTGGCGTCTGTCGATGTAAATGAAAAAGAAGTGATTCTTGAAAGCGGAGAGAAAGTGCATTTCACGAGACTGATCTATGCACTTGGAAGCGAGTGCTTTATACCTCCGATCGAAGGAAGTTCTTTGCCGGAAGTAGTTGCGATCCGCCGCCTTGCAGATGTGGAAAAACTGGAAAAAATGATGGAACATGCGGCGAAAGCGGTTGTGATCGGAGGCGGTGTGCTTGGTCTGGAAGCTGCCTGGGAACTGAAAAAAGCGGGGATTGATGTACAAGTGTTAGAAGCTGCTCCGATTCTTATGGGACGTCAGCTTGACGAGAACGCTTCGGACATTTTGAGGAT
>ERZ773277.2836-NODE-2836-length-10950-cov-3.053786_pt1 | contig 10950 bp, 9 predicted proteins | sample MGYA00511957_ERZ773277 | MGnify/ENA primary metagenome ERZ773277 (study PRJEB29015, sample SAMEA2737800) | human gut metagenome | biome: human gut; feature: human-associated habitat; material: faeces | place: China | collected 2012 ... | reverse complement strand
CGGCAGCGGAAAGGTTTAGAGGAGAAAATGCAGGAAAAGCGCCGTGTACGAGCACAAAGCGCTTTGCAGACTGTATATTTTCAAAGATTATGCCGAAAATGAGGGCGCAGATTTTAAAAGGTATTTGCTGGACAAAGCTGAAAAAGATTGCGAGGGAAACGAATGAGTTGGCTGGATAAGTTAGATCGTAAATTCGGTCGGTGGGGTATTCCGAACCTGATGTTGTATATTGTTATTACCATTGCGGCGGTTTTCATTGGTGATGTGCTTTTTTCTGTACAGGGCATGAGTCTGAGCGGATACTTAGCGCTGTTTACACAAGCGGCTGTGCATGGACAGTTCTGGCGATTTGTCACTTTTATTTTTGTACCGCCCACCACGTCGATTATTTCATTGTTTTTCTTTTTGTATTTTTATTATTTTCTTGGCAGTACATTGGAGAATGTCTGGGGGACTTTCCGCTTTAACCTGTATTATCTGGTTGGGTTAATTGGGGCTGTTATCGCTGCTTTTTTTACAGGTTACGGTACCAGTACTTATTTGAATCTATCACTGTTTTTGGCGTTTGCGTTCCTGTTTCCGGATCATGAGATATTGTTGTTTTTCTTTTTCCCAATCAAGATGAAATATTTGGCTTATGTGGATTGGATTTTGTTTGCGGTTCAGTTGATTTTCGGAGATTGGTCCACTAAAGCGGCGATTATCGCCTCTTTGATAAACTTTTTCCTGTTTTTTCCAATTATCCAAAGCTTTCTCAACTTTATCAAACGCCTCCTCCAGATACGCTCTGGGGCAGGCGAAATTCACACGGATAAAACCGGGAGCAGAAAAAGACTCTCCGTCATTAAATTTCACACCTGCTTCTTTCATAAAAAAGCCGGCAGGATCACTTAATCCGGTTTCTCTGGCATCGATCCAACCTAAATAAGTACCTTCACTGTGGCAGATAGAAAGCCCCGGGATCCGGCTGATCCGTTCGTCCAGCCATTTTTTATTTTCCCTCAGGTATTCTAACAGTTCCTGCCGCCATTCTTCCCCTTTTGTAAAAGCTGCCTCAAGGGCAACAAAAGAAAGAGTATCAAAAGGCGCATGCATCGTTGCTGCTACTTCTTCGTATTTATGTCTTAACTTTTCATTTGGGATAATGGCAAATGCCACCGGAAGACCGGGTATGTTATAGGTCTTGCTTGCAGAATGATGAAGGATCACTCTCTGTCTGGCTGCTTCATTTAAGGTAATCGCAGGAATATGTTCTCCTTCCAGGATCAGGTCACTGTGTATCTCATCTGCAACCACCACAATGTCATGTCTGGCAGCAAATGCAAATAACTCCTCAAGTTCCTTTCCGGTAAATACACGACCTACCGGATTATGAGGATTACACAGCACAAAGGTGGTCACATCCTGTGTAACCGCTTTTTCCATTGCCTCAAAATCAAAGGTATACAGCCCGTTTTCCTGTTTTAAAGGTACACGGATCACCGGCTTTCCCGCTTCCTGGGGCAATTTCTGGTTAATATGGGGATACATAGGAGTTGCCACCATAATGGTGCCGCCTAAAGCTCTGGCAGCAATATTATTTCCTGTATTAACTCCATGGTTAAACAGGATCCATTCTTTTTTTACATCAAAATCATATCTTCTCTTATAATAGGAAATAACTGCCTGATAAACACTTTCTCCGGGAAATGTATATCCGAAAAATGGATGTTCCAGGCGTTTTTTCAGTGCTTCTAAAACAGGCTCTGCCACAGGAAAGTCCATATCCGCAACCCACAGCGGGATATAATCTCCTCCCTGGCCGTCCCATTTAGAGCAGTCTGTATTTTTTCTGTTTATCTGTCTGTTAAAATCAATTTTCATTTGGGGGACTCCTTTCGCAGCCGCTTGTTTTTCTTTTGGACTCCTTAAACTCACAAGCCCCGCGCTGGTGCGCTCCACTGCCTGCTGACGCAGGCGGCTTGTTCGTTAATGGCTTGCGAAAAACAAATGCCGCCTCGGGCGGCGCTTGTTTTTCTCTGCGCTCATTATATCGTATACGACCACTTAGGCAGTACACGCTCTAAGAACTGCTTTGTTCTTTCTTCTTTTGGATTGGAAAAGATCTCATCCGGCTTTCCTTCTTCCACTACAACACCACCGGCCATAAAGATCACACGATTGGCTGCATCAGAAGCAAAGCTCATTTCATGGGTCACTATGATCATGGTGATCCCTTCTTTTGCAATATCTTTGATAACTTTTAATACTTCTCCCACCAGCTCCGGATCCAGGGCAGACGTAGGTTCGTCAAAAAGGATCACATCCGGATTTAACACAACAGCTCTGGCAATTCCCATTCTCTGCTGCTGTCCGCCGGAAAGCTGGGACGGATAATAATCTGCCTTATCCTTAAGACCTACCTTTTCCAATGCATCAAGAGCGATCTCCTTTGCCTTTTCTTTTGATACGCCTCTTGCCTGGGTCAGTCCTTCCATTACATTTCCAAGGGCCGTTTTATTGGCAAACAGATTATAATTCTGGAAAACCATGGCAGTCCTTAAACGGATCTCATGGATTTCTTTCTTCTTTGCTTTTGCTGCGTCTACTGTAATATCTCCTACTGTGATCGTTCCTTCATCTGCTCTTTCCAGGAAATTAATGCACCGCAGTATGGTGGTCTTTCCGGAGCCGCTGGGGCCGATCACTACCACCACATCTCCTTTATTTACAGTAATATCAACACCTTTTAAAACCTGGTTCTGTCCAAATGCTTTATGTAAATTTTTAATCTCGATCATATCTTACCTCCTGCCGCATATTTATACCGTTTTTCCATTACATAAAACAGCTTTTCCACGCAGACGCACATAGCCCAGTATACGACAGCCACTGCAATATATGCCTCCAGATAACGGAAATTCACAGCTGCCGAATTGATGGCCGCTCCTAAAATATCATTTACAGAAATAAGATATACAATGGATGTGGACTTTAAAAGACCGATCACATTGTTGCACAGAACAGGAAGGGCTGCAGGAACAGCCTGTGGAAAGACCACCCGAAACAATGTCTTTGTCCTGGTAAGTCCTATGGAATACGCAGCTTCATACTGTCCTTTTCCCACGGAAAGGAGAGCGCCAAGAACTGTTTCTGTGATCTGCACCACTGCATAAATGCTTAACGCAGCAATACCTATATATATTTTATTCATAGTCTGCAGCGGCTTTGCCCACTCATAGCTTAACGCCAGGTAATCAATAGGCTTTAAGATCAGGTAATTGATCATAAGCACCAGCAGTACCGCCGGTATTCCTTTTAAAATATTAGACGCATTTTTTAAAAACGAAGCTGCAAAAGGAACATTGAAGCGGCGGATCACCGCAAAGGGAACACCAAAAAGGAAACCTATAAACAGGGGAGCAAAAGTCAGCAGCAAAGTAACCGGCATAGCTTCCCATATTTTCCCGATCACTGTAAAAACATACGAAAACTCAAAGGGCGATGCCATTTTCCTTCCTCCTTGTCTGACCATTAAGCCGGTGCTCCATCCAGGTAAACAAACGCTCCAGTAAATAGGAAACGATGATAAATATGATCGCTGCATCTACATAGCCTTCCAGAACACGGTTGGTACGTGTTCCAATAGCTTTTACCTGACCCATGATATCAATAATTCCCAGTGTAAATGCCATTGCAGTTGCCTGGAAAGATCCGACCACACGGGTTCCAAATGCAGGCGCTGCTATTTTAAATGCCTGTGGGATAATGATCCTTTTATAGGTCTGAAATGTGGTAAGTCCTACAGAAGCTGCCGCTTCAAGCTGGCCCTTGGGAACACTTTCAATAGAAGACCGGATGATCTCCGACATAAATGCCCCATCATTTAAAAGATATGTAACCAGTACAAAAAACAGCTTACTCCAATGGTTAATATCCACTCCTAAGGGTGCTACAAGAAGTGGCAGTCCATAATAGACTACAAATAGCTGCACCAGGATCGGGGTACCTCTTACAAAAGAGATATAAAGAGCTGCCAGTTCTTTTAACACTGGTATTTTAAAGATACGTGCCGCTGCCAGAATAAATCCCAGGACCAGCCCCCCTGCAACGCTCACTACTACAATAAGAAGCGTTACAGGGAAACGGGATAAGATCTTTGGGAAATATTCCACCATATCGCTGAAACGGAAAATGCTGGAAAGATCCATGTTTTATGCTCCTGTTCTGTTACTGTTCATGTTATAAGATCATTCATAAAATACGTGTACCGTAAATTTATTCTTCTGAGTTATAATCACTTCCTGTGTACTCAATAGAAAGCTTTGTAAGAGTTCCGTCTTCTTTCATTGACTTTAAAGCAGTATCCATGTCATCCCGGAGCTGTTCCTCTCCCTGTGCCAGCATGAAATAGGCCTGTGACTCGCTGAAATAGCTGTCTTCGTTAATATCATAGCCACCGCCAAATGCTTCATTGTATTTTTTAAATGTCTTCTTGGTTGCAACAATGGCATCCAGTCTTCCGTTCATTACATCATCATAAATACTTTCATTGGTAGCACCATTGGAATATACAATATCGATTTTATTGTCATGTTCTGCATTGTATGTTTCCAGAATCGCTGCTGTGTTGCTTCCCTGACCGGCACTTACTTTCTTTCCAACCAGATCATCAATAGAGTGGATATCATCTCTTCCTTTTTTGTATACAAGACGCTTATTGTAAGCGGCAAAACCTTCATTTGTAAACAGATACTTCTTCTCTCTTTCCGGGTTCTTCTCAAACTGCTGGGAGCCAATGGAAACCTTCTTTGCATCCAGAGCAACAGAAATGTTGGCAAGTTCCATGTTTTCAATCTGGAATTCATACTGTGGAAGGCGGTTGTCGATCTCCTGTAAAACAGCCACATCATAGCCTGCAGGCTGGTTATTTTCATCTATGTATGTATATGGTTCAAAGGTAGCGCCTACTGCCACATAGACTTTTCTTACTTCCTGGCTGTCTGAATTTCCCTGGGCTGTATTCTGTCCTGCATCCTGAGCTGCCCCACTCTCTGCTGTTTTGCTGCTGCAGCCAGCCAAAACTGCTGCCGCAAGTACAGCTCCTGCAAATATTCTGATGCCTGACTTCCATTTTCCTCTCATAATTGCTGCCTCCTGATCTTTCATGATCTCATCTATTCTGTTCTCACTTTTTCCAACCTATCTAATCTGTTATTTCTCTTCTTTTTTGTCATCCTCATCATCCCATAAGGGCTGCTGTAAAAGCCGCTTATAATAAGCTCTTGTCTGATACAGCGCACCTACCGGATTGTGGGCCAGAACACGGTCCTTTGTGACCAGCGTAGTTGCCAGAGCCTTGGAATATTTATAAAATAAACTGTCATGGCCTACACAAAGCCCCACTACTACATTTAACTGGGTCCCCGCTTTATTTAAAAGCTTTGCCTGTAAAATAGGATTACACATCACCGGTCCGGTCTTACATGTATATTTGGGATCCAGACCAATATCTGTTTTATCTACAGAACCTACTTTACATGCCACTCCGTATACGTCAAACCCATTTAATTTCAGTATCCTTGCGAAAATACGGCTCTCTTCGATCAGGCCTACGCAGGTTGCGATGCCGATCTTCTTTGCACCGATCCTTTTCGCTACTTCCATGATCTCCTCTACACGGGTATATTTTCCATAAAAGCCACCTTCCACTTCAGCTGAAGCAATGGCTATCTTATTGTTTTCTTCATTTTCTGTATAAAGCTTAACTACTTTTTCTAATTCTTTTTCAGTAAGACAAAATTCCGGATAAGAAGCGTTCCGCTTGGAACAGTTAAGCACACCACAGTCCGTACAGCTGTGGGGAAATATCTTTTTCTCTGCACTTACTGACACTTCCTGAGTTTTTTCCACATTTTTCTTAGCCTTACTGCTTTTTACCTTGCTATCTTTTTCTTTCTTGTCACTCATATGCTTTCTCCTCACCTTTTATTAACCAATCACATCGGTATGTTAATGGGTATTATAGAGATGATGAACATTTTTGTCAACATGTGATTTTCTATTGCCAGTTATAAAAGAAGACTATAGCAGAACAATTGCACAAAATGTCTGTTCCACATAAAAATCACAAATTTCTCTGGTATACTCACAAAAACAATGAAAGTAAAGAGAGGTACAATGTTTATGAAGATCCTCAGAAAAACACTGCATATCGGCGGCATGAGCTGTGTAAACTGTGAACACAGGATCCGGTACGTCCTGAAAACCGCACCCGGGATCCAGGACGCTACTGTAAGCTACAATACCGGCCTTGCCCATGTTACTTACGATACCGATACCATTTCCTTAAAACAGATCCGGGAGATCATTGAAAAAAACGGCTATACCATTTTGCCGGAAACAGGAACATCCGATTATGATATGAAAAAAAACTTTGTCTCACTGGCTGTTATCCTGTTTTTATATGCCCTTTTACAGCATTTCGGCATTCTCAACCTGCTGGCACCAGGGCAGCTGGCAGATACAAAAATGGGCTATGGCATGCTGTTTGTGATCGGACTTATTACATCTGTACACTGTATTGCCATGTGCGGCGGCATCAACCTGTCCCAATGTATTCCACAACCTTCAAATGCCTCTGATGTTTCCGGAAGCAGCCGCGCTCTTGACATTTTTCTTCCGGCTCTTCTTTATAATACAGGCCGTGTGATTTCTTATACAGCGATTGGTTTTCTTTTAGGTCTTGTTGGCATGCTGTTAGGCGCCGGTACACAGACCGGGATTTCCTATTTTCTCCAGGGTAGCTTAAAAATGATCGCCGGAATTTTTATGGTGATCATGGGCATCAATATGCTGGGGATCTTTCCCTGGCTTCGTCCACTTACCTTACGGATCCCACGTTTTTTATCCACAAAAGTCCTTAAAAAGCGTGCTTCCAGCCGACAGCCACTGTTTGTTGGACTTTTAAACGGCCTGATGCCCTGCGGTCCCCTTCAGTCCATGCAGATTGTGGCTCTGGCCTGCCAAAATCCATTTTCCGGTGCTTTATCCATGTTTTTATTCAGTCTTGGAACCGTTCCCCTTATGCTTTGGCTTGGCTCTCTGGTCTCCGTTCTTGGAAAGCGTTTTGCAAAAAAAATGACCACTGTTGGCGCCATCCTTGTAGTTGTCCTCGGTCTTGCCATGTTTTCCCAGGGAACTGCATTAGCCGGTATTTCCGAAGGCCCGGAAAATTCTCAAAATACAGCAAATCCTCAAAATACGGGAACTTCCGAAGATCAGGGAACCTCGACAGATACCACAGATTCTTCCAATGCTGCCGATAAAACACCCCAGGATGAAAATGCAAATAACATCCAGGTCATCTACAGCACCTTACAGCGCGGAAGATATCCTGATATCAAAGTTCAGACCGGTGTTCCTATAAAATGGATCATCAATGCTCCCAAAGGCTCCCTTAACGGCTGCAACTACAGAATGTTGCTGCGCTCCTTCGGAATTGAACATACCCTTTCAGAAGGAGAAAATGTGATCGAATTTACTCCTTCTAAATCCGGAACTTTTCAATATACTTGCTGGATGGGAATGATACGTGGTAATATCACTGTAACAGATACACTAGAAACTTCTCCAACTGATCCAGATACAAGTACAGGAGCGGAAGAAACAGATCCTGAAACAGAACCATTTTTTAACGGCTCCGGTATGGGCTGCTGCGGAAGCTAAAAACATCTGGAATTGTATGGCGAAAACTTGTAATGAGGATGTTTAAGAAGGAATGGATGATTGATATGATGGAACAGAAAACGATACTGATCGTCGATGATGAAAACATGATGCGTGAGGCCGTTGCCTCCTATCTTGAAAAGCAGGGATATCATGTGCTCCAGGCAGAAACAGGAACGCAGGCACTCAGCCTTCTGGAAAAAGAAACGGTTTCCTTTGTAATCCTGGACCTGATGCTTCCAGATATATCCGGTGAAGAAATCTGTTCCAGAATACGCAGGCAGTCCCGGATTCCCATTATCATGCTCACAGCCAAAACCATGGAAGATGATATGTTAAATGGTTTAAACCTTGGAGCAGACGATTATATCACCAAGCCTTTCAGCCTGAAAAACCTGTATGCCAGGATCCAGGCAGTATGGCGCAGGTCAGACCATGACCTGAAGCCTCTTGCAGAAAAATTTTCATGGAATGCCGGGGATCTGGTGATCGACTATAACCGGAAAGAAGTGTTAAAAAAAGGGGAAACTATTTCACTTACCCCCATTGAATGGAAGATCTTATCTGCATTTACCAGATATCCTCAAAAAGTATTTACAAGAGACGAACTGATTGCTTCCGCTTTCGACACGGATTTTTCCGGATATGACCGGGTGATTGACACCCACATTAAAAATCTGAGAAAGAAAATAGAAGATGACCCCAAAAATCCCATTTATCTGTGTACAGTTCATGGAATTGGATACAAGTTCGGGGGAAATATACAATGAAGCAGAAAAAACATAAGATAAGCACACAATTATCTGCCGGATTTGCAGTAATCGTCCTGATCACTATTTCCGTAATCAGTCTCACTGCCAATCTGCTGATCAGCCATCAGTTTGAGAAATATGTAGCCAGACAGAGGGAGACCTTTGCCGAACAGCTGATCACCACACTTCTGTCCCAGTATAACAGCAGCAACCAGACCTGGAACCTGGATTATATCCATGGTGTGGGAATGTATGCTTTAAAAGACGGATATATCATCAAAGTGTATGACAAAGATAAAAATATCATCTGGGATGCCGAAAATCATGACATAACCCTATGCCACCAGATCATGAAAGACATCCATACAAATATGGAGAAGAAGCGGCCCGGCCTTAAGGGCAGTTTTTCCACTTATCACTATACATTAAGCCAGGACAATAAAATTGCCGGTTATGCAGACATCAGCTACTACGGCCCTTATTATTTCAGTGAAAGTGACTTCCAGTTTCTGGACTCATTAAACCAGATCCTGTTTATCACCGGTATTTCTTCTCTTATCCTTGCAGTGATCGCCGGTATGCTCCTTGCAAAACGGCTTTCTGTTCCTCTTACAAAGGCAAAGGAAACGGCCGAAAAGATTGCTGATGGAAATTATCAGATCCGATATGGCTCAGATAAAGCCAATACAACTGCACTGGAACTGGCACAGCTTGGTCAGGCTATTGACCATATGGCTGAAAATCTTGAAAAACAGGAAGAAGTCCGCAGACAGCTAACCTCCGACGTAGCCCATGAACTGCGCACACCGGTGGCAAATGTATCTTCCCAGCTGGAAGCTATAATCGAGGAAGTATGGGAACCTACAAAAGAGCGGCTTCAAAGCTGCTATGATGAACTCGGCCGGATCTCCGGTATCATTTCTGACCTGGAAAAACTGCGCCAGATCGAGGCTTCCAATATGGTTCTGGAGAAAGAACCAGTTGACCTTTTAGAATTGGCTCAGGCAGTAAAAACTGCTTTTGAACCGGAACTGGCAAAAAAGAAACTCACCTGCATGGTAACAGGTGAATCTGCTATTATCTCCGGAGACCAGAAACGGCTCCACCAGGTGATCTTCAACCTGGTATCCAATGCTGTTAAATATTCCACCGAAAGCGGTCAGATCCTGATAGATATCCACAATTTAGGCAAAAACGTGCAGCTGACCGTCAAAGATCAGGGCATCGGTATCGCTAAAGAAGATATTCCTCTGATCTTTGAACGCTTCTACCGTACCGACCGCTCCCGCAACCGCAAAACCGGCGGCGCAGGTATTGGTCTGACCATTGTAAAAGCCATTGTGCTGGCACATGGTGGAAATATTTCTGTGGAAAGTGTAAAAGGCTGCGGAAGCTGCTTTATGGTGGTATTACCGAAAAAATAAATCCCGCTTTTATTTATCCTAACACTGATGTTCCCCACAGTGATGTTCTCCGCAGGAATGTCCCGCTCCATGCTCATGATGAGTGCAGTGCACATCCGGGTTATAGTCTAATTTTCCTTCTGCATATGCTTTTATTTGTCTGGCGGAGCTGTCGGCCCTTTTACAGCTGCCGGTGCAGCAAAAAGCCGCCGGAAAAAGCTTTTACACTTCTTCCGGCGGCTCTTATTTATAACCTTATGACCTTATTTAGTTGACCAGCTCCCGCTCCCTGTTTCATATTAACCTTCAATAGAAACATACTTCTTCTGCTCTACTGCCGGCTTTGCTTCCTTCTTCGGAACGAACAACTTCAGGATACCATGTTTGAACTCACCCTTGATATCTTCTTCTGTGATGTCTTCGCCTACATAGAAGCTTCTCTCACAGGATCCTGCGTAACGCTCTTTACGGATGTAACGGCCAGATTTCTTATCCTGTTCGTCTTTATCAAGTCCCTTGGCTGCACTGATGGTCATATAACCATTCTCCAGGGATACCTTGATCTCATCTTTTGTAAATCCAGGCAGATCCATTTCCAGCTCATAACCGCCTTCGGTTTCCTTGATATCAGTCTTCATCAGGTTTTTACCTCTGCGGCCGTACAGCTTCTTTTCTACATTGCTTTCTGTGTTATCATCGAAAAATGGAAAATCCTTCATAAAGTTATCAAATAAATCTTCTCCAAAAATACTAGGCATTAACATAAGTCATCTCTCCTTTTCCTATACTCTCTATGTTTTATTTTACTTGTTATCTTCTGGAACCGGGGATGTCTGGAAACTTCCTGGAACCTTTGGCATCTTACTTCTTTGCCTCTTTGTTCCTTTCTGTTTCCCTTCCTTTGTTCTAGCTGTAATATAACACTTATTATTAGCAATGTCAAGAGGTGAGTGCTAATTTTTTATAAAAAACTTCCACACCGAGCTGGTCACGGAACAGCTCATAATCAATGGATAAATCAAACCATCGAGAAGTTTTATCCTCTGCTGATTTGGTCGTTTCAATCAATACGCTACATTCTTCCATCG
>ERZ773277.2833-NODE-2833-length-10966-cov-2.384474_pt1 | contig 10966 bp, 8 predicted proteins | sample MGYA00511957_ERZ773277 | MGnify/ENA primary metagenome ERZ773277 (study PRJEB29015, sample SAMEA2737800) | human gut metagenome | biome: human gut; feature: human-associated habitat; material: faeces | place: China | collected 2012 ... | reverse complement strand
TGAAACTCATGACCACTAGCACAGGAGCTAACATCATCACACGAATCATTTTCACGATAATAGCCGTATCCGAAATTTCCTTTCCCATAGCGTTACCGGCTCCTACCACATGAGCTACCTCATGCAAGGTCGCACCCGTATAAAGTCCCATTTGCTCCGGGTCTAAATCAAGAATACCCGCACGGTACATCACCGGATAAATAAACATAGAAAGCGTACCGAAAATCACGACTGTCGATACGGCAACCGCCGTCTTATGAGCCTCGCACTTCACGACCGGTTCAGCGCCCAATACCGCAGCAGCCCCGCAAATAGCGCTACCCGTGGCAGTCAGTAAAGCAAGGTCTTTATCCATTTTCATCAATCGTCCCACCCAAACACCGATCAAGATGGTAAGCACCACGATCACCATATCGATCAGGATTGCCGGAAGGCCGATCGCAATCACGCTCTGGAAGGTCAGCTTAAACCCATATAGTACGATACCCGCACGAAGTACTTGCTTAGTACAAAACAGGATACCCGGAACCCACGTCTCCGGCAAATGGTTTCTCAGGCTGTTGGCGTATAACATACCTAAAATAATACCGACAATCAGCGGACTGAATGACATTTGTTTAACAAACTGGAACTCCGCGATATAGAATGCGGAACAAGAGAAAAGGGCTATCAGCAAGACACCATGTAATACGTTACCTCGTTTTTCGCTAAACATAATTATTGATTTATTTAGTACAACATATCATTATTTGATTTCGTTCGCGAAAGTACATATTTTCATCCGATCCCTTACTTCACAAGTTTTTATAGCGAATAACCTAAAGTTATTGCCAATGTTGACTGGCAAAACGCATGAAACTTTCTTCCATACCGCTGTTCTGTCCCTGCGGCTCCACAAAGGAGAAAGTCCGTTCGGCCTTAAAGCCCTCAATATCTATCACTTTCAAACGTCCAGCCATCAGCTCACGTGTCACCGCCCGAATAGAAAGAATTCCCAAAGCATCGGAATTTTCCAAGAATAATTTGATACTCTCCGTACTACCTAGCTGCAATAATACGTTCAATTGCGACAGTTTGATCTGGTGTTTTGCTAAAGCCCCCTCCAAGACCTCAAGCGTACCGGAGCCGTTTTCACGAAGTACTACGGGCAAAGCACAAAGTTGTTCCAACGTCAGTTCGTCATAAGCAGCCAACTTAGACCCTACATGAGTGACAACCACTAACTCATCCTTCATAAAAGGTATATAATGCATCGTATTTTGACGGGTAGTCCCTTCCACCAATCCTAACGTTATTTTTCCATCTCGCAAAGCCAACTCTATATCCCGGCTATTCCCATTCAATACAGATACATGTATATCCGGAAACATCTTAATGAATAAAGCAAGCACGGGCGGAAGAACATATTGGGATATTGTCGTACTGGCACCTAAATGTAAATCCCCCAGAAAATTATTTGTCAACAGATTCATCTCGAAATCCAATTGACGATACGAAGCCAATAAGGAATGGGTATGCGAAAACAACAACTCGCCCGCACGAGTTAAACGGATCTGGCTACCTGTTCGTTCAAAGAGAGGCGTCTTATACTGAACCTCCAACTCATGGATATGCTTACTAATAGCGGGTTGACTAATGAACAACTCCCGGGACGCTTTCGTGAAACTTAGGTTACAAGCTACGCTATGAAATACTTTTAATCGAAAATCCATGATATTCTATCTTTTGCCGTTTTAATTTAACAAAGATAAAAATAATACTATATATTTGTGGATTGAAACATAAATATATGAATGAATATGAAATATCTATATGTTTTATTGTTGACGTTGACCGTCAATGCATGCAGTGGTCAACGCAATCAAAAAACGGAAGAATCCAATGTAGCGCCACCCACCTTTGAAATGGTCTCAGTCCCCACCCTAATCACAGACCCGGTGGAAAGGGCCGAATATTTAGTGAAACATTATTGGGATAAATTCGACTTCAAGGATACGACCTATATCCATGAACCTCAAGTGACCGAGCAGGCATTATCCAACTATATAGATTTGATGAACTATGTCTCGCCTGCGGCTATGTCTTCTTCCGTAAAAGCGATGATGAAACAAACAGAACAAGACAGTGCCATGTTTCAGTACTTTTCCGAGATGATGGAGAAATATCTATACGACCCGAACTCCCCCTTAAGGAATGAGGAAATGTATATAGCGGTATTGGAATATCTTACCGAATCCTCGTCATTAAGCGATGTGGAAAAGATACGTCCCGCCCATTTGCTAGAGCTCGCATTAAAAAACAGAATCGGGACGCCTGCGACCGATTTCACGTACACATTAGCGAACGGACAAACCGGGAAATTATACAATATAAAAGCGGATTATCTATTATTATTTTTCTATAATCCGGACTGCCATGCTTGTCAAGAAATAACCAGACAAATGGAATCGTCCTTCTTGATCAATGAATTTTCAAAAAGCAACAAACTAAAGATCTTAGCCGTTTATCCGGACGAGGATCTGGACGCATGGAAAGAACACGTTTCCGTCATGCCTAAAGATTGGATCAACTCATACGACAAAAGTGTTTCGCTTAAAAACGACGAGATCTACGACTTAAAAGCGATACCCACATTATACCTATTGAACAAAGAGAAGAAAGTATTGTTGAAAGATGCTACTTTTCAACAGATCGAAAATTATTTATCACAAACAACTAACTAATTTAAAACATGAAAAAAATCTTATTGTCCTTGGCTTTTTTAGCAGGAGTGAGCCTAACGGTTTCCGCCCAATTCAAGATTGGCGGCAAGACCATTAATACGAAAAAAGTGATTAATGCCGCGACTGATGTAGCGCATGCCGCTACTCTATCCGACGAGGATGTAGCCAAAATGGCAAAAGAGTACATCCAATGGATGGACACTCATAACGAGGTAGCGGGCCCGGATACGGAAATGGGACAACGCTTGGAACGCTTGACCGCCAATGTAAAAAAAGTTTCCGGCCTAGACTTAAACTTTAAAGTATATAATGTAGTAGATGTAAACGCTTTCGCCTGTGGAGACGGAAGTGTACGCGTATGTGGCGGATTGATGAAAATCATGGACGATGACGAGGTATTCGCCGTTATCGGTCATGAGATCGGGCACGTCGTTCATTCCGACTCTAAAGACGCCATGAAAAACGCTTACTTGACCTCCGCCGCTAAAAACGCCGCCGGAGCCGTAAGTGGAACCGTATCCAAGCTGACCGACTCTCAACTGGGAGACATGGCACAGGCATTGGCTGGCGCTCAATATTCCCAGAAACAAGAGTATGAGGCGGACGAATTCGGTTTCCAGTTTTGTATAGATTACGGGCGAGATCCGTACGGAATGTCTAACTCATTAAATAAATTGTTACAACTGAGTGAGTCGGAAGCTAAATCGTCCAAGTTTATGCAGATGTTCTCAAGCCATCCCGAGACTCAAAAACGTGCCGATCGGGTAAAAGAGAAGGCCGATGAGTACGTGAAAAGCAAGCAATAACTGTTAACGGTCCTTTAGCAGGACGGACTATTATTAAAATAAAGCTAACGTATCAAGGATTTACGCCACGAAATCATGCTGTACAACATAAAATACTATATATTTGCACCGTGTTTTTCATGGTATTAGATTTAAGGTTAGCAATGAAGATTGGTCGTCCGTGACGGATGACCATTTTTTTTGCTTTGATAGTCAAAAAAACTTCTACCTTTGCAAAAGATCTATCTATTAAGAATCATGAAACACACACATAAATATTTAATTTTTGCCATATCCATATTTCTTGTCTCTTTGTTAACCCTAGGTTGCCAAGAAAAAGAAGAAAAGAAAATCGTGCTTATCCATTCTTTTGAGCAAAAGAAAGATACCTACCCGATTTTTAATGAAACACTGAAACGAACATTCGATAAACCGGACTCCATTGAACGCTATTGTCGGATTCTCGAATCTTATGAACACAGACATCGAGCTCAGTAAGGCAGAACGGGAAAACTTTACCGAGTTAATCAATACGAACAGCGATCTGTTATTGAACCTTATCAATGATATCTTAGATCTTTCCCGTATCGAATCGGGCCGTATGTCATTCTCTTTCCAGCAATATTCTCTAAATGAATTAATAAGCACGATTTACCAGACTTTCCAAGTTTTAATGCCGGAGAACGTAGAACTTCGTATGCAAATACCGGAAAAAAGCATATCCATTCCCACGGATAAGCTTCGGTTGACACAAGTGATTACCAACTTTCTTAGCAACGCTATCAAATTCACGCAAAAGGGATATATATTGATTGGTTATGAATACCGAGAGGAAGGGCGGCATGTACATATTTTCGTAGAAGATACCGGCATTGGTATCCCGAAAGAAAAGCAAGACGCCGTTTTCAATCGTTTCACGAAACTGGATGAATTCGCCAAAGGTACCGGCTTGGGACTATCCATTTGCAAAGTGATAGCCGAACGTTTCGATGGGTATATCGCCGTAGAGTCCGAAATAGGAAAAGGAAGCCGTTTCTCCATTATCCTTCCCCTTAACCCCAAACACACTGAAAGTGATTAATCACATTTATTCGCAATAATCCCGAAAATAATATTACTTTTGCTTTTGTATACAATTTTAAATTTCAGATCTGTGAGTACAAGAATAAAATTAAGGGTTCAAGGATTAGCGAACAGCCAAATTCAATCCGGGGCCTATGCGTTAATTTTGGCAGAGGAAAATGGTCCACGGCGAATTCCAATCATCGTAGGAACCGCTGAAGCACAGTCTATAGCGATCGCTTTGGAGCATATCGTACCTCCTCGTCCATTAACACACGACTTATTCGCCACTTTTGCGCAAGCCTTCAACGTCATTCTTAAGGAAGTCTACATATACAAATTCGAAGATGGTGTGTTTTACTCAGAATTAGAGTTTAGCGACGGTGAGCGCTCGATAAAGCTGGACTCTCGCACTTCCGACGCGATTGCCATAGCGCTTCGCGTAAATTGCGACATCTTTACTTCCGAGGAGATTGTAAAGGAATGCGGTGTCGTACTGGAAGACACCCTGTCCATCCCCGCTGACGAACCGGAGGAGGATGACAATTTATTAGAATTAGAACCGGATGAGATTAAGGACGAAGCCCAGTTAAAGAAATGGTTAAGCCTATTGGATATCCAAGAAATAAACGAGCGATTGGAAGACGCTATAGCTGACGAAAATTACGAATACGCGAAAATGTATAAAGACGAGTTGCGCCGTCGAGAAGAAGAGGAGGACACAAACAAATGATTGGAGAACAAGGAGGATTCGGACTGGTCTCACTTTTAAGAGGTCTGCTTGGGATCATTACGATTTTAGGTATCGCCTATGCGATGAGTTATGATCGTAAACGGATCGATTGGAAATTAGTAGGTGGAGGTTTGTTCATGCAGATCGTATTCGCCTTGGCGGTTTTATATGTGCCGTTCGTCGGAAGCCTATTGGAAGGATGTGGCAAGATATTTGTTAAGTTGATGGACTTCACGGATGCCGGTCTTACTTTCTTATTAGGCCCGTATGCCTCTAAAGCGGCAGGATTCAGTTTCTTGCTTCATTCGCTACCGATTGTTATTTTCTTCTCCGCCTTGGTTTCCATGTTTTACCATTGGGGGATTATCCAGAAAGTAGTCGGTGCCTTTGCGTGGGTATTGCGTAAATTCATGAATATATCCGGCTCGGAGGGATTAGTGGCCGCCGGTAATATTTTTATGGGAATGACAGAATCTCCTGTGTTGATCAAGAATTACCTGCCGACGATGAATCGTTCGGAGATATTTTTGGTCATGGTATCCGGAATGGGTACGATCGCCGGTTCCGTAATGGGTACTTACATAGGTATGTTGGGAGGAACAGACCCGGCGGCGAAGGTTTTATTCGCCACTCACTTGCTCTCGGCTTCCGTAATGGCAGTACCGGGTTCAATCGTTTTAGCGAAAATGCTTTGTCCGCAGACGGAAGAAGCCACGGACCATGTAGCTATCTCCGGCAAGGAAAAAGAGAACTCGAATATTCTAGATGCCATCTCATCGGGTACGGTTACCGGCGTAAAGTTGATGACGAATATTGCCGCGATGTTATTGGTATTCATATCCCTTGTAGCGTTAGCGAATTATATTACGGAAGGTGTGATAGGGCGTTATACCGGACTGAACGACTGGATTGTAAAGATTACGGACGGTAAGGAGCAGGGCTTGACCTTCCAATTTATACTGGGCGTAATCACCTCTCCTTTTATGTGGTTGATCGGGGTTCCCAGCCAAGACATCATGTTAGTTGGTTCTTTATTGGGACAAAAGACCATATTGAACGAATTTGTCGCCTATTTCCAATTACAGCAATGGAAAGATGCCGGATTATTCATGTATGAGAAATCGATCTTGATGTCTACTTATATCCTTTGCGGATTCGCTAATATATCGTCTATCGGTATCTTATTAGGCGGATTGGGCGTATTAGCCCCGGAAAAACGAGGATTAATTTCACGTATCGGCGTACCGGCTATGATCGGCGGAGCCTTGGTCTCTGTGCTATCGGCTACTATAATTGGTATGATCCTTGGGTAATTGAAAATTGAGAATTGAAAATTAGATGGTCATGCAGATTTTTTATACACCAGATATAGCTATCAAGCCGGAATTACCGGAAGAAGAAGCAGGACATTGTATACGGGTACTTCGTCTAGGTGAAGGCGATGAGATAGTATTGACGGATGGGCAAGGCTCTTTTTATAAAGCGGCTATTAGCCGGGCGCATCCCAAACATTGTGAGGTGACCCTCTTAGAGAGTTGGAAACAACCCGATCTCTGGAACTTCAATCTCCATATAGCCATAGCTCCTACCAAAAACATGGACCGGATGGAGTGGTTCGTGGAGAAAGCGACGGAAATAGGGATCAATGCGATCACCTGTTTGAATTGTCGTTTCTCGGAGCGTAAAGAGATCAAGCCGATTCGATTGGAGAAGATATTGGTCAGTGCCATGAAGCAATCCCAGAAAGCGACTTTGCCGGCGTTAGAAGGAATGACAGATTTCAAGAAGTTTGTCGCCACTCCCTTTGATGGGCGTAAGTTTATCGCCCATGGCGAGGAAGGCGAGAAGCCACTATTAAAACATACGTATCAGCCGGGAGAGAATGCCTTAATCCTCATCGGACCGGAAGGTGATTTTAGCCCGGAAGAAATCAAACTGGCTCAAGAGAATGGCTTCGAGCCGATCTCTTTAGGAGAGAGCCGGCTGCGTACGGAAACGGCCGCGCTAGTGGCTTGCCATACGATTCATGTGTTAAATCAATAGAATAATCCTATTTCCATTAAAAATACGTTAATCCTCATAAGGGTTATTAAGCAAATTGCTACATTTGTAATGATATTAACAAATCTAATCTAATAACAATTTAAGTAACATGAAAAAGTTGTTCAAATCATTCTTGATTCTTTCGGCCATAGCTATGGCTATCCCCTGTTTCGCTCAAACTCCGAATACATTGACTAAGATGGAAAAAAAAGCTGGCTGGGAATTATTATTCAACGGAAAAGACTTCTCTGGATGGCGCCAATGTAACGGTACCGCTATGCCCGCAAACTGGGTTATAGAAGACAATGCCATGAAAGTATTTACCGGCGAAGGTAAGAAACCGGGACAAGGCGCTAATGGCGATATCCTTTACCAGAACAAGAAATTCAAAAACTTCGAGCTTTCGGTAGACTGGAAAGCCTGCAAGATGGGCAACTCCGGTATCTTCTATTATGTACGCGAGGTACCCGGTAAACCTATTTATTATGCGGCTCCCGAAGTACAGGTGCTAGATAATGTGGACGCAACCGACAACAAATTAGCGAACCACCTAGCAGGTTCTCTATATGACATGCTTCCCGCAGATCCGAAAACAGTTAATCCTGCCAGTGAGTGGAATACGATCGTAATCCGTGTAAAAGATGGAAAAGTAACGCATACCCAAAATGGCAAGAAAGTTGTTGAGTATACTTTATGGAGCAAAGAGTGGGATGATTTGGTAGCTAACAGTAAATTCAAGAACTTCCCGGGCTTTACCGAAGGTATTTCTAAAGAAGGTTATATCGGTCTGCAAGATCATGGCTATCCGATCTGGTTCCGTAATATCAAGATCCGTGAACTAAAATAGTTCTTCGAATCTATCGTATATAAATAAAAAGCCCGGGATTCAGATAAATCCCCGGGCCTTTTTATATCTGTTTAATAAGTAAGCCTAATTACTCCCACTCAATTGTCGCATTCGGTTTCGGAGACATATCGTAGCATACACGATTCACGTTCTTCACCTCTTTCAAGATACGATCCGTAATCTTCATCAAGATAGGCCAATCAACCGGCTCGATCGTAGCGGTCATGGCATCTACCGTATTGACGGCACGGATAATCACGGGCCATTCGAAAGAACGGGCGTTATCACGTACGCCAACCGACTTAAAGTCGGGTACTACCGTAAAGTATTGCCATACCTTTTTATCCAATCCGGCGTTCTTGAACTCCTCCCGTAAGATCGCATCCGACTCACGTACCGCTTCCAATCTATCACGGGTGATGGCACCCAAGCAACGTACGCCCAAACCCGGTCCGGGGAACGGCTGGCGATAAACCATATCATAAGGCAAACCTAACTCTACGCCACAAGCACGAACCTCATCCTTGAATAATTGACGCAAAGGCTCAACCAACTCAAACTGTAAATCATCCGGCAGACCACCTACGTTGTGATGGGATTTCACCATCTTAGCCGTCTTCGTTCCACTCTCCACGATATCCGGATAGATCGTTCCTTGAGCCAAGAAATCGATTCCATCTAATTTGCGAGCTTCTTCCTCAAATACACGGATAAACTCACCACCGATAATCTTACGCTTTTGCTCCGGATCTTCCACGTCAGCTAGCTTATTCAAGAAACGATCGGTAGCGTCTACATACACCAAATTGGCATTCAACTGGTTCTTGAAGACCTCAACGACATCCTCGGACTCGCCCTTACGCATCAAACCATGGTTCACATGCACGCAAACCAATTTATCGCCGATCGCTTTCAAAAGTAAAGCGGCTACTACAGAGCTATCGACACCTCCAGACAAGGCCAGCAGAACTTTCTTATCCCCTACCTGACGCTTTACCAATTCAATCTGGTCATTGACAAAATTCGTCATATTCCAGTTTGCCTCAGCCTTGCAAGTATCGAACACGAAAGACTTGACAGCGCCCTTGATCGCCTCGACATCATCCGTAAACTCCGGTAATTTAACCTCGCACAACGCCTTATCGTGACCTGCGGCCATTACAGGAGTGCCCATCTCGTAAATACCCGGATTCACGTCGATAGCTACACCGTCGATAACATTGTTTGGGCCACCATTGATAATGATACCTTTCACGTTTGGCAAGGCTTTTAATTCCTCAACCGTGATGTCATGCGGATAAATCTCACTATAAACGCCTAACGCACGAATAGCACGAGCCAACACCGTATTCTCATGACTACCTAAATCCAAGATAACAATCATATCTTGCTTCATGTGACTTTTAAATTTTATTGATTTTACACTTTGTTATACCTAAGACAATGTCACTCCCACTCGATGGTTGCAGGCGGCTTCGAGCTGATGTCGTACACGACTCTATTCACGCCTTTCACCTTATTGATAATCTCGTTGGAAACTTTGGCGAGGAACTCGTACGGAAGCTGCGCCCAATCGGCGGTCATAGCGTCCGTGGAAGTTACCGCACGTAAAGCTACCGTATTCTCATAGGTACGCTCATCGCCCATTACACCTACGGATTGAATCGGAAGTAAGATTACCCCAGCTTGCCAAATCTTATCGTAAAGTCCCCACTCACGCATCAATGACATATAGATATCGTCAGCATCTTGCAGGATACGTACCTTTTCCGGCGTGATATCACCCAAGATACGGATACCCAATCCCGGTCCCGGGAACGGATGGCGCTTGATCAAATGCGGTTGCATACCCAACTCCATACCAACACGGCGAACCTCATCCTTGAAAAGAAGACGAAGCGGCTCGACGAGTTTCAAGTTCATCGTATCCGGAAGTCCGCCCACATTATGATGGCTCTTGATAACCGTACCTGTGATAGAAAGCGACTCAATCACATCCGGATAAATCGTACCTTGCCCCAGCCACTTGATATCTTTCAGCTTATGCGCCTCCTCATCGAAGACATCGATAAATCCTTTGCCGATGATCTTACGTTTCTTCTCCGGTTCCGTAACGCCCGCTAGTTCTTTATAGAACTTATCTTTTGCGTTTACGCCGATCACGTTCAATCCTAAATGCTCATAATCCCTCATTACGTTCTCGAACTCATTCTTGCGCAGCAAACCATGATCCACGAAAATGCAAGTCAAGTTCTTACCGATCGCCTTATTCAGCAATACGGCCGTAACAGATGAATCCACACCGCCGGAAAGAGCCAAGATCACTTTATCATCTCCCAATTGCTCCTTCAACTCAGCTACGGTAGATTCGATAAAGGAAGCCGGTGTCCAATCCTTGGCGCATCCGCAAATATTCAAGAAGTTATCCAGCAACTTCGTACCGTCTGTCGAATGGAATACTTCCGGATGAAACTGAACGCCCCACGTTTGCTCACCTTCCACATGGTAAGCGGCAGCCCTCACGTCGTCCGTGCTGGCGATCACCTTGAAATTATCCGGCAATACGGTAATCGTATCCCCATGAGACATCCATATCTGTGAACCCACATGGATCCCTTTCAGTAATTCATCCTCACCATCAATGTGCGACAAATTAGCACGTCCATACTCACGTGAATTAGCCGGTTCCACATTACCTCCGGATGTATAAGCTAGAAACTGCGCTCCATAACAAATACCTAAGACGGGATACTTCCCCCGTATCTCGGTCAAA
>ERZ773277.2810-NODE-2810-length-11033-cov-2.252778_pt1 | contig 11033 bp, 8 predicted proteins | sample MGYA00511957_ERZ773277 | MGnify/ENA primary metagenome ERZ773277 (study PRJEB29015, sample SAMEA2737800) | human gut metagenome | biome: human gut; feature: human-associated habitat; material: faeces | place: China | collected 2012 ... | reverse complement strand
ATTATTGTGGTTTCGCTGCTGACAAAAGCACCGGATAATGAACTGGTAGAGGAATTTGAAGCCGTTCAGGCAGAATGCAAACAGTAAAATCAATCATTCCATCATTCTGAAACACAAAACACCGCTGCGGATGGCTATTGCAACCTCCGCAGCGGTGTTATTTTTATCGTTTTTCTGTTCTAATTAGTCAGCCAGCAACTGTTCTGCTGCTGCCAGCTTTGCACTGCATACAAAGACATCCATTGCCTTTTGCAGTTCTTCTTCGGTTGGGAATGTCGGAGAAATCCGGATGTTTTCATCTTCTGGATCTACGCCATACGGAAACGATGCTCCTGCACCCGTCAGAACGACACCAGCATCCTTACAAAGCTGTACAATCCGCTTTGCACAACCCTTCTGATTGAAGGAGATGAAGTAGCCGCCCTTTGGATTCGACCAAGTTGCAATGCCCAAATCGCCCAGTTCCTTTTCCAGTGTGTTGACAACAATTGCAAACTTCGGAGCAATCAACGCCTTGTGCTTCTTCATATGTTCCAGCAGATTTTCAAACTTGCCGCCAAAGAACCGCAGATGCCGCAACTGGTTCATCTTATCAAAACCAATCGTTGCAAAGCCCAAGGACTTCTTCAGGCTTGCCAAGTTTCTTTCGCTGGCTGCCATGACTGCAATTCCACTGCCCGGGAAGGTGATTTTAGAAGTAGAGGCAAACATATAGCAAATATCTTCGTTGCCAACCTTCTTTGCTTCTTCCAGCAGGTTTGCCTGTACCGGCGGATTGTCAACCAGATGGTATACGCAATATACATTATCACAGAAAATCCGGAAATCTGCTGCCTTCGGCTTCAGTGCTGCAAACCGCTTTACCACTTCATCGCTATATACAACCCCGCCCGGATTGGAGTACATCGGCACACACCAGATACCCTTGATGCTGTCATCTTCTGCAACCAGCTTTTCTACGATGTCCATATCAGGGCCATCTTCGTTCATCGGCACATTGATCAGTTCCATACCAAAGAACTGGGTTACTGCAAAATGGCGGTCATATCCCGGAACCGGACATAAAAATTTCACTTTATCCAGCTTGCACCATGGAGTACTTCCCATGATTCCGTGTGTCATCGCACGGGCTACTGTATCATACATCACATTCAGACTGGAATTTCCGAATACGATCACGTTGTCTTTTGGTACTTCCATCATATCTGCCAGAAGCTGTTTTGCCTCTGCGATTCCATCCAGGCCACCATAATTTCTGCAGTCCACACCGTCTTCACAGACAAGATCTGTTCCACTGTTTAAAATGTTCATCATCTCCATAGACAGATTCAGCTGTGCTGCTGCCGGTTTTCCTCTGGACATATCCAGTTTCAGCCCTCTGGCTTTTACCTCTTCAAACTGAGCCTGAAGCCCGCTTTTTAATTCCAATAATTCTTCCTTCGTCAAATCCTTATACGCCGCCATTGCAAGATTCCTCCAATTCTTTTATCACTGGTTGTTATTCTATCGACTTTTTGATGTTTCGTCAATCCTTTCTTGCAATTTTCTGCATTTTCCCGCATATTTTCATTGGAACGCGCCTATTTTTGAAGCAATTTATATGTATTCATTCATTTTTCTCCCTGATATTGTCTGATCAGTCCGCTGGACCACACGATCAGCTTTTCAGAAAGCTCATCAAAACTGCCTTTCACTTTTCCGCTTTTCTGCTTCATCTCGATCGCAATATACAAAATCTCCCGATCCAGTCCGTTCAGCTTCGGAAACAGCTCGGCTTTTCTTCTCAGATAATTCCCGGTCTTTAAAAAATATTCCGCCTGGATTGTAAATACCGATGTCTTATATAATTCCATCAGAACTTCCCGACTCTGCTCATGGAGCATATTGTGACAGGCGGCATGATACAGATTGCAGGCTCCCGTATGAACCGCCCGTCTCCCGTCTGCCATATCCAGCTTTGCCACGATCTCATCCAGACTTCCTTTCAGCGGCATCGTGTCCTGACAAAACTGAAAAAGATCTGCTTTAGACCAGTTCTCCAGCTCTTCTCGGCCGGAAATAAATCCGCAGATCTTTTCCCGGTACGGAAGACGATTGAGCATCCCTCTGTAGATCCTCAGATCTGCCGGAAGAAGCGTATCCAGAATCAGAACCACATCAATATCACTCTCTTCTGTGGCTTCCCCTCTGGCATAACTGCCCTGTACCCCGATAAACCAGATGCGGTATCCAAATGTACTTACCACTTCATGCGCATATTTTTCCAGCCAATTGTAAATTTGAAAACTCATATCTGATTCCTCCATGTCTCTTTTTCTGCCATCGAACGCCTCTTTTTATCAATTACTTCTATTATATGTAATTTTTATTCCCGCCGCAAGAAGGTTTTGGTTTATCTTTATGCCCCGGTACTCTGATACGCTTTCATCCCTTTCTTCCACACCAGAACGTCAATGACCCCCAATATGACACAGGCACCTGCTATATACAGCAAAATCCCGCTGCTGCCCTCTCCCAGCATGCAGACTGTCGGATAATAATTCGCCAGAGCGATCGGAATCAGCGCACTGACGGCTACCCGGATCACGGCATGGTAAATGTCGATCGTTTAACAGTTCCCCAATCTGCAAAAACTGTTCCAGTTCTTCTATAATTTCCTCATACCGTTCGTCCGATACCCGGTATATTTTCTTGTTTAACTCCAGAGAGTAAATAAAGGGAAGATCCCATACAAGAGAACTTTTCTGTCCAAAATTTGCCCCGATATATTCTGCATTTTTCTTGCGGAACTGAAAACTGTCCCTTCCGAACATTTTCGCTTCCCCGCTGTCCGGAGAAAGAATTCCCAGCATGGATTTGATCAATGTGGATTTTCCTGCACCGTTTAGTCCTACAATTCCGACCATCTCTCCTTCTTTGATCTGAAACGAAATATCTTTGATTGCTTCTTTTGTCTCGAATTTACTGCTTTTGAAGATTCCTTTCCCGCTTTTGATTTTTCTGCGGTATGTTTTGGTCACATGGTCCATTTCTACGATTGTGTTCATATTTTCCCTCATTCCTTCTTGATTTCAAACCGTAATCTGCAATTTCTCCTATTATATTATACCCCTCCCCGCAAAAACTGCGCAATAAAAAATCTCTGCTCTTTGGCTTTCATCTCTATTATCATTCGTGCTTTTTCATGATTCAAATGGGTATATAAGTTGTCAGAGATATCGAAACATGATAAAATATCACAGACCTTCACACGAAAGGAGTCCCCTATGTCCTCTTATTCACAATCCGATATTTATCACATTATCTTCTCAGACATTTACACTGTCTTTTGCGGAATGCAGGACTGCCCCCCTTCCTATTCCTTCGGGCCGGCAGTCCGGAACTGCTACCTGCTTCATCTCTGTCTGGAGGGAGAAGGTGTATTTTACTCCGGTGAAGAACGCTATCCGATCAAACAGGGACAGGGATTTCTCATTCATCCCGGTAAGCTGACTTTTTATCAGGCGGATTCAGTGAATCCCTGGAGCTATCTCTGGGTCGGTATCGGCGGTCATGATGCAGAAAAATATCTGCGGCTTGCCGGTCTTTCTGCCAGAAATCCGATTTTTTCCTGTACCCAGATCGATACCGCAAAATCCTATATCCTGGACATGATGAAGCATCACGCCTTAAGTGCCGCAAATGAGATTTACATCCAGGGAATTCTGATGCAGTTTCTCGCCCTTCTGGTGGAGGACGCCGGATGTACGGTTTCTCCTCAGCAGAATACATCCAGCGTATATATTAATCAGGCGATCTCCTACATCCATAAAAATTATCAGAATCCACTCACTGTACAGGAAATCGCGGACTATTTGTCTTTGAACCGGAGTTATCTGACGGAACTGTTTCTAAAAACCGTACAACTTTCCCCGCAGCAGTTTCTCACCCGGTACCGGATCACAAAATCCGAAGAGCTGCTCCAGTCAAGCAGCCTGTCCATCCAGAATATTGCCTATTCCTGCGGATATTCCAGCAGCTTTTCTTTTTCCAAGGCATTCCGTAAAGTGAACGGTCTAAGTCCTTCTGAGTATCGGAAGCAAAAAAGAGGGGGATGAAAAAATCAATTCTTTTGCATCCCCACCCCTTCATTTTTTATTCTTCCTTTGCTTTCAGCAGATAAAGACGAGACTGGAAATCTCCGTTCTCTCCATTATACTGCTCCGGATTTTGTCCGGACGCCACGTCTGATACGATCAGTCCGGCCTGCATCAGCTCATCTCCGTACAATGCCATTTCCATATCCGAAATCTGATACGGAAGCTTCGGATCCAGTCCCTGCAGTCTGACGCTCCGATATCCGATATTGATCGGCTCCAGGAAGCGATACCAGCCCACAATCGCTTCTTTTTTGTCCTCAGACACAACCATCCATGCCATTTCATTTCCTGCAAACGGGCTCTGAAGTCGATAGAATGTTCCATACTGGATCAGGCTTCTGTGTTCTTTCATAAATGCCGTCTGCTTTTTGATTGCCTCCCGCTCTGCCTCTGTCAGACTGTTCGGGTTCAGCTCATATCCGAATGTTCCGAAATACGCTACATCCGCACGCATTTTCAAAGATGTGTTGCGAAGCACCTGATGATTCGGCACTGCTGATACGTGAGATCCCATACTGCTCACTGGATAGACAAGGGACGTTCCATACTGGATCTTACAACGTTCCACTGCATCCGTATCATCCGATGTCCATGCCTGCGGCGCATAATACAGCAATCCCGGATCAAAACGGGAACCGCCGCTTGCACAGGATTCAAATAAAATTTCAGGAAATCTGCCCGTCAGCTTCTCATATAACCGATAAACACCTAGAATATACTGATGCATGACCTTACCCTGATCTGCGGCACTGGCTGTATGAGAGTATACTTCTGACATACAGCGGTTCATATCCCATTTGATATAAGAAATCGGCGCATCCTCCAGGATTTTTTCCATTTGTCCATAAATGGCATCCACCACTTCGGCTCTGGAAAAATCCAGAATATACTGATTTCTTCCATGGGAAATATGACGTCCCGGAGTAGACAAAATCCAGTCCGGATGCTCTCTATAGAGATTGCTGTCCTTGTTGACCATTTCCGGCTCAAACCAGAGACCGAATTTCATGCCTTCCGCCGCTACCTTCTTCGCGATTCCTGCAATGCCATCCGGCAGCTTTTCCAGATTCGGATACCAGTCTCCCAGAGAAGAATGATCATCCTCCCGTTTTCCGAACCATCCGTCATCCAGTACAAACAATTCGATTCCAAGCTGTTTTGCCGTGCGCACGATCTCCAGAATCTTTTCCTCATTGAAATCAAAATAAGTCGCTTCCCAGTTATTGATGAGAATCGGTCTCGGTCGGTCTCTCCAGTATCCTCTTGCCAGGCGTGCACGATACAGACTGTGGAATGCCTGACTCATCCCGTTCAGTCCGCGATTGGAATAGACCATCACCGCCTCCGGTGTCTGAAACTCATCTCCGTTTTTCATTTCCCAGGAAAACCGGTCCGGATGAATTCCCAGCGTCACTCTTGTGACATCGTATGTATCCACCTCTGCCTGCGCCAGAAAATTCCCGCTGTAAACAAGACTGAAGCCATACACTTCCCCGCACGCTTCCGTGGTATTCTCCCGACGCAGTGCCAGAAACGGATTAAAGTTACTGCTGCTGCATCCGCGCATACTATAAATTCCCTGAATTCCATACTGCAGCTTTCGCTCAGTCACCGCACGCTCTCTTCCCCAGGCTCCCGTCAGCTCGATCATTTGATAGTCGTGATCCGGCAGATCCACACTGCAGCTCATTGCACGTTCCAGCACGATCTTCTCTGTTCCGTGGTAAATCACCTTTGCACTTCTTGTAATCGCCGGAAGCTCTTCAAAAATCGTATAGTACAAGATCAGTGTGGTGTGAATCAGCTCATCTTTCAGTTCGATTTCCAGTGTCTGTGCCTCTTTGGAATCTTCGGTATAGGTAGCCGGCAGTCCTGCAAGCGCGGGCTTCCCGTCATAAATCCGATGTGTCTGATACACAAAATCCGTGATCCGGCTTCCGTTTTCCTGCAGAATCTCCACCGCCGGATACCGCATATCCCCTGCTCCATAGGACGGATATTCCTGCTTGATATGTTCCATCGAGAATGTGGAATCTCCTTCGTAAGTACATACAGCCATTGGGCGGTGACGCAGCTCCAGCAGATGGGCAAAACTCTCCCTGTCATGCAGTTTTTTCCCAAAATACAGCTGTCCTAACTGTCCGTTTTTTAAGACTGTGATAATATAACTGATATCCCTGTTGGAAAGATGAAATTCCCGGGATCCTTCGTGATAACAAATGCTCATATTTCTGGTTCTCCTCTCCTGTTTCTATTTCTTATTATAAAGATTTCGAGGGAGACTGCCAGACTGTAATGTTGGAAAAACATATCCAATTGTTGGGTCAGGATCCTACTTTTCGAAGCAATATCCGGAAGGTCTGATAAGCTCCGTTTTTGATCGGAAGTAAAATTCCGGTTTCCATCAATGCCGCTCCATAATACAGTTCTCCACTTTCTGCATCCTGATAACAGGCTTCTTCCTCAAGTCCCTTCCATTTCACTGCATTTCCTGTCATATTTCCATGAATCTGTGTCATCACTGCCTGCATCATCGCCTGTGTTCCATCCTCGGATACAAACTCCCATGCTGCAACTTCATCCGTCACAGGATTGCTCAGCCGGTAATACAATCCGGTCTGGATCAACGGTGCCAGCTGCTTATATTCCTTGATCTGTTGTCTGATCTCTTCTTTTTCTTCTTCGGTCACGTTTCCCAAGTCCAGTTCATATCCAAATGTACCTGCCATTGCCACTGCGCCTCTCGTTGAGAGTGGTGTTTTTCTTCCTGTCTGGTGGTTTGGCACCGCAGACACATGAGATCCGACTGCACTGATCGGAAATCCAAAAGACGTCCCGTACTGAATCTGCAGCCGGTCCAATGCATCGGTGTTGTCACTGCACCAGATCTGAGGTGTGTAATACAACATTCCTGCGTCAAACCTTCCGCCCCCTCCGCTGCATCCTTCAATCAAAAGATTCGGATACCGCTTCAGTAGACGGTCCAGGAAATCATAAACACCCAGTACGTAATCATACAGTACTTTCCCCTGATATCCAGCTGCTGCGGAATAAACGTCGCACAGACTGCGATTCATATCCCACTTCAGATATTCAACCTCTGCATAATCCAACACTTCTGTAATCGAATCAAAAATAAAGTCCACCGCATCTTTTCTGGAAAAGTCCAAAACCAGCTGATTCCTGCTTCGCACCGGATTTTTCCCCGGAATCTGAAGCGCCCAGTCCGGATGTGCTCTGTACAGATCACTGTCTTCTGAAACCATTTCGGGTTCCACCCAGAGTCCGAATTTTAATCCCATAGCGTGTATCTTCGCGGAAAGTTCTCCCAGACTGCATTTTAATTTTTCTTCATTGACCTGCCAGTCTCCCAGTGCCCGGTTGTCATCCCTCCGTTTACCAAACCAGCCGTCATCTAACACCAACATCTCGATTCCCAGCTCTTTTGCCTCTTCTGCCAGTTTTAAAATACTCTCCCCATCAAAGTCAAAATAGGATGCCTCCCAGCTGTTGATCAGAATCGGACGAACCTTTTCTTTATGAGGGCCCCTGCACAGATTGTTCCGAAAACACCGGTGCAGATTCTGGGAAAGCTCTGCCAGCCCGTTTCTGCTGTAGGTCATCACGGTTTCCGGTATGACAAAGACTTCTCCGGTATTCAGAGGATACGAAAACTGCTCCGGCTGCAACCCCATCAGCATTCTGTTCTGCCCGAACTGGTCTTTTTCCACTTCCGCCTGAAATCCTCCGCTGTATACAAAGGACATGGCATAACATGCCCCTGCATCTTCTGTTGTTCCCTCTTCTGTCAGAATCAGAAATGGACTGTATTGATGACTGGAGGTCCCTCTTCTGCTTCCGATCACATAATTTCCATGAGATACCGGAATTCTCTGATAATTCCGCTCCATCGCATGACGTCCGTAAAAACTGATCACATCATATTTTCCTGTCACAAAATCAAGACACGCAGAAGCCGCTTTTTCAAGATAAATGATGTTCTCTTTTGTATTGATGATCTGCGCACTTCGGGTGATCACATCGTATTTTGGCAGTACCCCATAGAGAAGTGTCACCTGAATTCCGGTCCGCCCATCTTCCAGCACCACTTCCAGTGTCTGTGCTTCTTTCTCAGCTCCATACACTGCCGGAAGTCCCGATAGTCCGTATTTTCCCGACAAGATCCGATATCCCCGGTAACGCAGGTCACAGGCAGTAGTCCCATCCTGTCCCCTTACGATCAGCGCTGTGCTTCTGTAATCTCCTGTTCCCCATGTTGGAAATTCCTGCGGGAGCACATCCAGAGAATAGGTTCTGTCATTTCCCGCATCATACAGGTTTCCGGAAAATCCTCTGTCCTGTTTTTGCAGAAGATAGTCCATGCAGCCTTTGGTCTTTCTTCCATAGTATAAATGTAAGAGAACACCATAAGGATCGATCTGCATCTGATAAGTGGAGTGCTCAGTATGTATTGTAAATGTCTTGTTCTGCTCATCAAAAATAATTGCCATATTACTCGTTCCTTTTCTTTTTATTTTACTGCTCCATTCACAACTCCGTTTAAAATCTGTTTCTGACAGATCAGATAAAAGATCAAGATCGGAAGTAATGCCAGCAGATAGGAGGCGAATGCCAGATTGTAATTTGTTCCAAACTGGGTCTGGAATGTCAGCTGTGCCAACGGAAGCGTATTCTGTTCTCCTCCTGACATGATCACAAGAGGTGTCATCACATCATTCCATGTTCCAAGCGCTGTCAGAACTGCTACTGTCGCATGCATCGGACGCATGATCGGAAATACGATCTTCCAGTAAGTTGTCCACGTACTTGCTCCATCCACGCAGGCAGCCTCCTCCAGTGCAATTGGAATATTCTTCAGATATCCGGTATACAAAAGTACATTCATCGGCATATAAAACACAACATAGAGAAGAATGACTCCAAAACGGTTATTCAGTCCCATTTGTGCTGTCTGTTTCACCAGAGGCATCATAAGAATCGCAAACGGAACAAACATCCCGCTGACAATGTATAAGTACACCAGATTATACCCTTTACTGTGCGCTTTATTTCTTCCAATGGCATATCCGATCATGGAATGGATCACAATACTGAGAGCAACTGTGACCAATGTGATGAAAAGACTGTTGCCAAGAGAATTCCAGAAATCCGTCACCCGCATAGCTTCCCGGAAATTTTCCAGACTCCAGGAGCTTGGCAGTGACAAGATTCCGGAAATACTGTTGGTCATCTCTGACGGCTGTTTAAATGCAATGACTACCGTCAGATACAACGGAAATGCAATGGTGATCAGCCCTAATACTAAGAAAATCATGGCCGGTTTGTTTGTTTTTGTATTTGCCCCTATCATAACTGCTCCTCCTTTTTCCCTAATACTGTCATCTGCGTCACTGAAATTGCAACGATCACAAGGAAGAAAATAACCGCATTGGCACTCTGAAATCCGAACTGTCCTCCTGCCATACCATTCTGATAGATCAGATAGGAAATGGATTCTGTGCTCTGTGCAGGTCCGCCTTTTGTCAGTGCCATGATCTGATCAAAGACCATCAGAAAGTTTTTCACACAAAGCACCATATTGATCGTAAAAAACGGAAGAATCAGAGGAAATGTCAGGTTTTTGAACTTATTCCATCCGGTAGCTCCATCTATTGCGCCTGCTTCATACACATCCTCCGGTACGGTCTGCAGGCCGGAAATATAGATGATTGTATTCATCGCGATCGCCTGCCATGCACAAACGATCACAATAGCGATCCATGCCAGGTTCTTACTGGAAAGCAGACTCGAAGAAAGCGTTTCCCATCCGATCATCTCTCCCACTGCCGGAAGGATGTATGTAAAGAAATAGTTGAAAATATAACCGACTACCAGCGCTCCCAGAATATTCGGCAGGAAATAAGCTCCCCTGAAAAAGCTCTTGGCACGGATCTTACTGTTCAGAGCCATTGCCAGCAGCAGACTGATCACATTGACTACAATTGTCGTTACGATTGCCAGCTTAAAGGTGAACCAGTAAGAATTTCCCACTCTTACATCCTGAAACAGATCCATATAGTTCCGAACTCCCACCCAGTCATAAGAACCAAATCCTTTGAAATTCGTAAAACTGTACATCACGCCTTTGAGTAACGGCAATGTATTAAAACAGAAAAACAGTGCCACGACCGGTATTGTCATCAACAAAAATGTCCGTTTTCTCTCATTCATCTTTTTCATGCTCATTTCACCTCTCCCTATTTACTGTGTGTCTGTTCTGCTTCATATTTCTGCACCTTCTGTATGATATCCCGATTATATCTCTGCCAGTCTTTGTCAAATTTCTTCAGAAATGCATCTACATCTTTGTCGATCAGAAGTGTCTGTATCTGCGCATCGACTGCCATTTCTGACGGATAATAGTGATCCTGATAATCTGCCATATTTTCTTCTTCGATATATTGTCTGACACCGTCCAGCATCGGTGAGAGTTCAAACTCTCCCTCTTTGCACGGTACACTGTTCTGCTCATTCAGATAGTCCTGCACATTTTCATCTTCCAAAAGAAAATCTAACACTTCATATGCTGCTTCTTTATTCTTACATTCTTTTGTCACACAGAATTGAAGATCGATTCCCGAATTTAATGTATTCTCTTCTTTTTTGTCACTTCCCGGAAATACAAAGGAGTCAATTTCCATGTCAGGATTCACTGACTGAATCTGAGGTACCGCATAGCTTCCGATCGGATACATGACTGCCTCTCCTCTTGCAAACGCTGTACAGGCATCGTTGTAGTTATAAGCAAACGGATCCTTCGGTCCGTATGAAAGCAGCTGCAGCATTTTTTCCGCCACTTCGCGATAATTCTCCGTAAAAGTTGTCTTGCCCTGG
>ERZ773277.2808-NODE-2808-length-11034-cov-2.736497_pt1 | contig 11034 bp, 8 predicted proteins | sample MGYA00511957_ERZ773277 | MGnify/ENA primary metagenome ERZ773277 (study PRJEB29015, sample SAMEA2737800) | human gut metagenome | biome: human gut; feature: human-associated habitat; material: faeces | place: China | collected 2012 ... | reverse complement strand
CGGTTCGCGGAAACATCCTCTTTGACGCTCTTTAACGGAACAGGAACAGCAGGAGCACCCACTGGAAATCCTTGATACGGAGCCTGATTTCGCGCAGCGCCAGTTCGAGGTGCTTGTCGACCGTGCGTACCGACACTCCCAGCCGTCGGGCGATCTCCTGCCGCGAGAGGTTCTCCTGTCGGCTCAGGGCGAAGATCGTCCGTCGCTGCGGCGGCATGGCGGCGACCGTCCGTGCGATCGTCTGCCGGAGTTGCTCGGCTTCGAGACCGCTTTCGGGGCTTTCGGCTTCGTCTGAGACGGCATCGAACTCCGACAGCGGACGGCGGAGCGCTTCGAGGTTGTATCGACGGCGGAAATGGTCGTAGATACGGTGCTTGGTCATCGTGAAGAGCAGATTGTAGAGCGAGCGGTGCTCGTCGAGCCGGTCGCGGCCGAGCCAGAGTTGCATGAAGACCTCCTGCACGATGTCTTCGGCGGCGACATGTTCCCTGACGACTCTTTTCGTGAAGGTCAGGAAGAGGTCGTAGTAACGGTGGAAGAGGACTTCATAGCTCTTCAAATCGTCCCGTTTCAGAAGGACGACCAGCTTTTGGTCGGAGATATCGGGGAGAGGCCTCTTCATGTTCGATCCGGCATTGTCTGTCGCAGGGCTCCGGCGCGGCGTGCTTTCGGGTATCGATTATCCAAAAATAGCAAATTTTTCCGATAAAATCAACTCTCCGGAGTAGTATTTATGTCGGTTTGTCGGGGGAAGAACTCTTGTCGGTGCGGGGCAGGGATCTCAGCGGTTTGGTCGGAAACGGCATTCGGCAGGCTCCGTGGCGGGAAGAGGGGCGCGGCGGGCCGGTGCCGCAGGCAGGGGGAGGGAACGGTACCGATGCGGGCAAAGGACGTCGGAGCGAAGCGATTCGTCCGTACCCGATGAAAAAAGAGGTCACGATCCGATCGTAACCTCTTGAAAATTCGTGACTCCGACAGGATTCAAACCTGTAACCTCTTGATCCGTAGTCAAGTGCTCTATTCAGTTAAGCTACGGAGCCATTCCCTTATTGCGAGTGCAAATGTAGGGTATTTTTCCGGTTTATGCAAATTTTTTGCGGATAAAATTTATCCGACCCGGAAAATGGCGCTTTGGAAGTCGGGAATGTCTGCTGTTGCGGGCTTCTGCGGACGATGGGCGGCGGAGCGGGTGCGGGGTTCGCACGGCGGAAAATCCGGAAGCCGGCAGGGTGGGGGAGCGGTGTCCCGCTATGCGGGAGTAGGGCGGGACCGGCCCTTCGGGACGGGGCGGAACGAAAACGGCAGGACGAATGTCCTGCCGTTTTCGTTGAAAGAACTTCCCGTTACTCCTGTGTGAGCGCCCCGTAGATGACAGCCGTCTGGCTGCTGTTCGTGGCACGCAGCTGCCCCATCGTATAGACGTCGTATGCTACGTTCGTCCATTCGATCTTGAAGGTCTTGTTTTTGAGGAACTCGGTCAGGTTGTAGACACTGCCGTCGTTGAAACTTTCGGCAGTGCTGTCCATCGAGAGCGTCGAACCGTCGATGGTGAAGCTGTCTTCCGCCTGGTTGAAGGTGATCTGGTAGGTATACCGCACCTCCTGCCCGATGCCGCCGATCACCGGAGCGACCGTCAGCTGCGAGTTGCCCTCCGTATCCAGCCCGAAATAGAGGTTGATGTGCGAGAAGGAGGCGATGCCCGACGTGAGCAGCAACTTCATCTGGAAGATGTTGTGCATGAGATAGCCCAGATAGTTCTCGGATTCGTTCGTGCTGGGGAACATGCCGTCCTCCACGCGCAGGATCGTGTAGTACTTTTCGACGCCGAAGCAGGCTTCCATGCCGATATTGGCCTTGCTCTTGGCCTGTATGAGGATCGGAGTGTCGCTGTCGGTGGTGAAATTGTCCGTGTCGGCATGGTAGTTCAGCCCTTTGATCTCCACGCCGTTGATCGTAACGGGAGTGTCGAATACGAGGTCTTTCGTGACGATGTCCGTATGCGTCTCGACCGCTTCGATCTGCGTGACGTTCCCTACTTTGTAGAGGAACATGACCGTGCGGGTGCTGAGTTTCACGTCGACGGTCAGTCCGTTGACGTCCATGTAGCAGAAGAGGTTCTGCTTGTAGGAGGGCGCATTGCGCAGCGCCTCCTGCAACTGACCCTGCTTCACGGCCTGCATCTCGGCCTCCGTGGCACGTGTCAGCGTGGCCTTGATGCGGTTGATGCGGCCCGTCATGGTGAACACGTCGTCCGTCACCTCGTCGATCTCGAATTCGAAATCGGTTTTCAGTCCCAGGTTGCCCGTACCGCCGCTGATCGCATCGTTGGGGTCGCTGATGATGTGGAGGTAGTTGTAGGTGTCGAACGTGAGCACCGGACGCTGGTAGGCGTGGAACATGTAGGTCGACGTGCGCGGGATGCCGTTGAGTTCCGGATAGTCGAGGTTGTCGGTGAACATCGTTACCATGTTGTTGTCGGCGAAATCCATCCAGAAACGGTAGAATCCCTTGCTGGTCTCGATGTCGGCGAACCAGCCGAATTCGGCTCCGGCGAGCTGTGCCTGATAGCCCTTCATGGCGGAGTCCACGCGAACGTCGACACTGTCGTCCATCGTAACCGTACTTTCGTTACAAGCCGTATGAACGGCCGCGGAAGCCAGCAGAATGAGTATGCTGATATATTTTCTCATAGTATCTTGTCGTTTTCTTACTTGTTAAAATCCGGACGTTCGCTATTTCGTGGGAGGATTGGAAACGACCTTTTCGATGGCTTCGCGGAAATAGGTCTCCAAGCCCTTTTCGCCCGAAGTCTCGTTATCGAAGAACTCGATGTTCCACGTCTCCTTGAAATAGCTTTCGACGATGGCCAGCTTCGCTTCCAGATCGGCTTTCGCGTTGGGATTCTCGATCGATTTCTCCGCTTCGGCCAGCACGGTATCCTTGAACCAGTCGTAGCCGAAGACCAGAATGCCCGAAACCATCTCGGCGAAATCCTCGTCCTTGTTCAGCATCGCGTAGTTGGTGATGAATCCCAGATGACGGGCCTCGGAATCGTTGAGCAGCGTCCAGTTGGAGTTGTACCGGCCCGTCGAGATCTCCTGATATTTCTTGTCGAAGAGCTTGGTCTGGTGGAGAATGTGCGTGAACTCGTGGACGATCGTGTGGAGCGATTCTTTGAGCTCGTTCTCATCCGAAGCGTCGAAATTATTGACGTTCAGGAGCAGAATCTTGCGTCCTCCCTCGGCCTGTCCCAACTTGTAGGAACCGTTCTGGTATTCGGGGCTGCCGACCAGCACGATTTTCTTCGGGGCGACCTCTTTGAGGAAGTCCTGGCTGTTGCCCGTAGCCTGGATATACGGTTCGAACCATACGTCGCGCAGGGCGGCCATCATCGGCTGTACGGCGTCGAACTCGACGGGAACCAGCTGTACCTCCGACAGGCTGCTGTAAGCCTGCGCAGCGTCCCAGCGGTATACGACGTCGATGTTGTAGGGCAGCGTGTAGTTCTGGTACAGCCATTTGTCCAGTTCGTTCTCGGCGTACTTCTCCCCGCCCAGTCCGGGGATGTAGAGATCGTCGGCTATCTTCTCTTCTTCGCGGCAACCGCCCAGAAGCAACGTCGCTCCGAACAAGGCTGCAAGGAATATGTTGTTGTATCTTTTCATATCTTTCACGATTGGATTGTATTGTTTACCACGGTTGCGGAATGTTGTTCATCGGGTTGGCTTCGACGCCGGCGAGAATCGCGGTCTGCGGGATTTGCAGGATGCGACGGTCGTCGTCGGGCGTCAGCGTGCTCGTCTGACCGGAGTTGTCGCGGTGCGTGACGGGGATGTTCCAACGCAGGATATCGTAGTAACGCTGTCCCTCGTAGAGGAACTCGATGCGGCGGAAGTCGAGGATCGTCAGGATCAGAGCCTTTTGCAGACGCCCCTGCTCGCCGTCGAGGAAACGGCCCTTGTTGAAGTCACTGTTGATGAAGGTGTTCGCACCGTTCAACTGCGCCGAGTAGTAGCTCAGGATCTTGGCCTGCGTGAGCGACGTGGTGGCGATGTCGAAATCGTCGGCCGGGATGCGCAGCTCGATGAAGCAGTTCAGATCGTCGAGCGCCTCGTCGAACTTGCCGAGCATCGTATTGGCCTCGGCGCGCGCCAGCAGCATCTCGTCGCTGCGGAAGAGCGGCAATTTGGTGTAGGCCGTACCGATTCCCTCGACGATGTCCGAATAGTAGAACTCCTCGTAGTACTTCGCCAGCACCTTGCCCTTGGCACCGCCGCTGTACCCGTAGGCGCAGTTCGAATAGACCCAGTCCGCGCCGGTGGCGTTCTCGGTGGTCAATTTGGTGAAGACCTCCTCGTTGAGCGTGTAACGGGTGTAAAGGTTCGCCGAGATGGTTCGCCCGATGGCGGTCATCGGTTCGCTGAGCAGCAGGTTCGCGTTGCTGCCGGCCGACGCGAACTCCTGACCGATCTTGTCGGAGTTGTCGTTGTAGGTGCTTATCTTGTTCCAGTCGGTGAGATAGCTGCGGCAGAAGATGCGGCAGGGATCGCTCTCCGAGGGGAACCGGACAGGCGTCTTGGTGATCGTGTTCGAAGTGCCGGGTTTGTCGAAGAGGCTCGGCGTGGGGAAGAACTGGTTGACGTAGTATACTACGTTCTGATAGTCGCGCGTGAAGAGCGCCACGCGGGTTGCGAAGGCCAGGGCCGACTGGGGCGTGAAGTGGAACTTCGGCTCGTTGTAGTCGCTCGCGCTGCCGACGATTTTCATGCCGTCTTCGAGATCCTGGAGCACTTTCGAGAGCGTTACGGCGACGGTTTCGCGCGAGTATTCGGCATAGGTCGTCTTCTCGGGATCGGTGGCGTAGGGGATGCCCGGATTGCTGGCCATGTTGTCCAGATCGAAGAAGTCGCTGTACAGCGACAGCAGGCAGAAATGCGCATAGGCGCGGCACAGCAGCGCTTCGCCGCGCGAATGTTCGAGTTGCGTGGTCTGGCCGTGCGTCTTTTCCAGTTCGTCGATCGCTTCCAGGGCATGGTTGGCGGCCGCTACGGCCTCGTAGGCTGCCGACCAGTAGGGTTCGTAGCCGTCCCATGCGCCTTCGCCCGCAAGCGAGTATTCGCGCCAGCGGAAAGCGTCCTCCTGATAGGTGAAGAGCGAATTTACGCCCGCGATGGCCGTACCGTAGTCGACGAAGCCGTCGCAGCGGGCGTCGACTACCGAATAGAACGTGGAACTCGGATAGGCCGAAACCAGCAGCGCGGAGACTTTTTCCGGCGTATCGATGTAGGTACGATTGTCGGGATCGGTGCCCAGAAAGTCGGAACAGCCCGAAAGGACTCCGGTCGAGGCGATCAGTGCGATGATTATTTTTCTCATATCTCTTTTCTCTCTTTTTTACTGAATTAGAAGCCGAGGTTCAGCGACAGCGTGAACTGCGTGGTGGTAGGCATGGCCACACCGCCCGTGTTGTAGAATTCGGGGTCGCGGCCGTTGAGCGCCTTGTCCGAGTAGATCAGCCACGGATCCTTGACCGTGAAGCGGACGCTGGCGGTCTTGAAGAAGCGGCTCTTGCTGATCCAGTCCGACGAGAAGTCGTAGTTGAGCGAGATGCTTTTCAGACGGATGAAATCGCCCTTGGCCACGCGCTTGCCCGTGTAGTTATAGGAGGCATAGGTGCCTGCATCGGTGATCGAGATCGAATTGTGCACGTAGTCGAGAATGGCCGGAACATCGCTGTCGCCCGACATGACGTAACGGTTCTTGAACTCGTTCGTCAGGGCGGCCAGGTCGCTGTACGACTGGCTGAAAATCGGGTCGAGGCGGATCACGTTGCCGGCCTGGTAGGTGAAGAAGGCGTTCAGCGAGAGATTCTTGTAGCGGACCGTGGTGTTGAAGCCGCCCGTCCACTTCGGGTCTACCTGGCCTTCGTAGATCAGGTAGTCGGTATCCGTTCCCTGCTTGTCGATCTCCTTGGTAATTTCACCCTTTTCGTTGATGTACAATGGAATACCCGTTCCGGGTTCGAGACCTGCATAGGGGATCGAGAAGAGGCTGTTGACGGGATAACCCTCCTTATTGCCGCCTTCGTTGCGGATCAGCTCGTTGGTCTGCGTCAGGTTTTTGGCGTTCTTGATCCGGTTCCACGTATAACCCAGCGTGAAGTTGGCCGACCAAGTCCAGTCCTTCGAGCGGATGAACGTACCGCCCAGCGTGATGTCGTAGCCGTGCGAATCGAGGTCGGCGTAGTTGGCGTATTTCCAGAACTCGCCGCCGATGCCCGACGTCTTGACCGTAGCGATCAGGTCGAAGCCCTTGCGGTTGAAGTAGTCGAACGAGAAGTTCATCCGGTTGTTGAACAGCGTGACGTCCAGACCGGCGTTGAACTGGTAGCTCTTCTCCCAGGTCAGGTCGGAGTTTTCCAATGCCTCGATGTAGATCTGGTTCTCGCTGTGACCGGGGTTGAAGGACTGCTGGTTGCGGAAGACCACGCCTGCGCTGGCCAGCTGCGGCATGGAGGCCGTCAGACCGTAGCTCAGACGGAGGCTCAGTACGTCGACCCAGTCGGAGGCGTTCTCCATGAACGATTCGTTCTGGATGTTCCACTTGGCACCGAAGTTCCATGTAGGCAGCCAGCGCTTGTTGGCGCTCTTGCCCAATGCATTCGAACCGTCGACGCGGATCGTCGCCGAGATCGAGTATTTGCGGTCGAACGAATAGTCGGCGTTGGCGTAGGCCGCTACGAAGCGGTCGAACAACTCCTCGGCCGAGTAGAGGTCGGTCTTGCGGTCGGCCATCATGCGGTAGAAGTTGGGATCGTTGTAGACCACGCCGCCCATCTTGTACTGGTAGCCGGGCTGCGTCGCGGAGGTGATGCGGCGGTCGGTGTATTTGATCTGCATACCGGCCAGCGCGTTCAGCTCGTGCATGTGGGCACCGTCCCAGACCTTGTTGTAGTTGAGCGAGTAGCGTATGTCGTAGTTGAGCATGCGGTAGTTGTTCGTGTTGTAGAAACCTCCCAACGGCAGTACGACGATCGGCTCGGCGTTGAGATCCTCCGTATTGTGCCACAAATAGGGGTTGTTCTGACGGATGGTCGAGTTGCCGGCGGCTCGATAGGCGTTGGCGACGTTCGAATCCTCGGTGATCTTGTGGAGCTGGTCGCTCTTCACGTAGCGGAGCGCTCCCGTGAAGTTGAATTTCAGATCTTTGAGGATCGACCAGTTGAATTCGCCCTGCAGCTTGGCGTCCACAACGTTCAGCTCGATCTTGTTGTTTTCCAGCTCGTTGAAGATATTGAACGGCGCGTAGTTCATCTGGACGTATTCCAGATTGCCGTTGTCGTCGTAGGGACGCACGGCGCGCGACGTATTCAGCGCGTAGCTGAAGGGGTTGATGTCGAATTCACGCGACCATTCGCCCGTCACCGAGTTGATCTTGCGCGAATAGGAACCCGGAGCCGACTGGTCGCGGAACGATGCGACGGCCTGTACGCCGACCGAGATCTTCTCGCTGACGGTGTAGTCGTTGCGGAAATTCAGCGTGTAACGGCTTACTTCGTCGGCTACCGACCAGCCGTCGTCGCGCAGGAAACCGATCGAAGCGTAGGTGCGCGACTTGTCGGAACCGGTCGAGATGCTCAGCGTGTGCTCCTGCTGGAGGTTGTGCGTGAAAAGCTCGTCGAACCAGTCGGTGTTGGCCTTGGCGTATTTGAGCAGGAAGGCCTCGCGTGCGCTGCGCGTGTTCATCAGGTCGAATTTGCCCGTGTCCTTGTTGTAGGTCGAAATGGCCTTCCACATCAGACCGTAGGGGCCGTAGCTCGACGAGTTGAGAATGCTCTCGTTGAGCATACCCTTGCGGGCGATTTCCGACGTGACGGCCATCTGGTCGGCCGAGTTCATGATGTCGTAGTTCGAGTAGCGGGGCTTCGTGCGGATGGTGAAGTTGCCGGTGTAGTTGATGCGCGGCGCCCCCTTCTTACCTTTCTTGGTGGTGATGACCACCACGCCGTTCATGGCGCGGGCACCGTAGAGGGCCGTTGCCGAGGCGTCTTTCAGGATGTCGAAGGTCTCGATGTCCGAGGCGTTGATGCCCGCCACCGACGAACCCAGCAGTGTCGTCGGGTCACCCGACGACAACTGGTCGTTGGAGATGTTGACGACATCTTCGAGCACGACGCCGTCGACTACCCACAGCGGCTTGTTCTCGCCGCTGAGCGACGTGACGCCGCGGATACGCACTTTGGGGGCGCTACCGAAGGTGCTCGAAACGTTCTGTACCGATACGCCGGCCACCTGTCCTTCGAGCATACGGCTCACGTCCGTGACGCCCGCGATGGCGACGTCGTCGGCCGAAATCTTGACCGACGAACCGGTGAAACTCTCTTTCTTTGCGTTTTTGAAACCCGTCACGACGATCTGGTCGATCACGACTTCCGGTTTCAGTTTTGCGTTGACAACGTGATTTTTGCCGACCGTTACATTGAGGCTTTCATAGCCGATGTAGGTGAACGTCAGCACCGGATGCTCGCCTGCTGAGGCGGGGACCGGAAGGACGTAAGTGCCGTCTGCGAGCGTCGCTACGCCCGTCGTCGTACCGATCATGACGGTGGCGCCGATAAGGGGCTGTCCGGTTTCGGCATCGACAACCTTTCCCGAAATCTTTATCTGTGCGAACGTCGCGCCGACGCTACCCAGACAGAGTACGAGCAGTAGTAAAAATTTTCTCATGCGCAAAAAATGATTAATATTGTATTCGTCTTTCGTTTCTTCGTTCGGGTGAATCGGTTTGCATAGTGCGCATCGTCTTTTCACCGCTTTCAGGAGCTTATATGTATAGTATATGTAGTCGACAAAGATAGGTATTTTTTCATTACCCCCCCCCGCAATGTTAGGAATTTTTTTTGAGTTTTTTTAAATTGGTGACACAGTGATTGGAATTTATTCGATAAAATTGCAATTCGTAACTGAATTTCGTCTGGAAATTTCGGAATGTAATTAAAATGGCGGATCGGCGGGGGAAACGCTCCGAAAGAGGGTGCAGCGGCCGGACGACTGCCTGAAAACGTGTCGGTTGGGAGAGGCGGATTCGTGGACGCGAAACGGTTCGGGAAGGGCGTCGCGGAGGAACCGGATCAACGTTTGAGTTCGCGGTCGGGGTTCTCTTTGAGGAATTTTTCCCACGATTTGCTGCCGTGCGCCGACGCGGCCTTGCGGCCGCCGCCCAGCCCCTTGTTGCGTTCGTCGCCCAGTGCGGCGTTGAGCGGGCTGCACGACATGAAGTAATGGCACAGCGCCACGGCCATGCCGTCGGTCTCGTCGAGCTTCTTGGGGGTGTAGTCGATCCCCAGTATGCGGGTGACCAGTGCCGCCACCTGCTCTTTGGCTGCCGCCCCTCCGCCCGTGATGCACTGCTTGATGCGGCTCGGCGCGTATTCGAAGACGGGGACGTCGCGGCAGAGCGCGGCGGCCATCGCCACGCCCTGCGCCCGTCCCAGTTTGAGCATGCTCTGCACGTTCTCGCCGAAGAACGGCGATTCGAGCGCCACCTCACGGGGGGCGTACTCGTCGACGAGCGCCCCCACGCGGTCGAAGATGCGGCGCAGTTTGGCGTAGGGATCCGTCAGTTTGTGGAGATCGATGGCTCCCATGACCACCGAGCGCAGTTCGCGCCCCGTGACCTCCACGACGCCGTAACCCATGTAGTTGGTTCCGGGGTCGATTCCCATGATGCGGTAGGACTCTTTGTTCGGTGCAGGCATTTCGGCAGGTATGTTATTGTCCGAGCAGTTTTTCGATCTCGCCGACGGGAATGTGCGAGGCTCGGCCCCATGGCTTTCGGGCGACGATCTGCCCGTCGGAGCAGCGGATCAGCACGAAGGAGGGGAGGCTCTGGATGCCGTAGCTGTCGAAGCCGGTCTGCCAGCCGTCGAGATTGCTGATGTTGCTCCACGGCAGGCCTTCCTTCTCGATAGCGCGGAGCCACGCTTCGCGTCGGCTGTCGAGCGATACGCCGATGACCTCCAACCCCGCGGCGCGGTAGGTTTCGTAGAGTTGTTTGATGCGGTTCATGCCGCTTATGCAGGGGCCGCACCACGAAGCCCAGAAATCGACGAGCACGCACTTGTTGGCCGGGTCCTCCACCGCCTGCCGCAGCGACAGCGTGTCGCCTGCGGGTGTCGGCGCCGCGATGTCGCGGTAGGGTTGTCCCACGTCGGTGCGCAGATATTGTTCGATCTGGGGCTGCTGGCGCCGTTTGCCACACGACTGGCCCAATACTTTGAAAATTAAAAATCGCGCATGGAAGGCCCGCTTTTGCGGGCCTTTTTTTGCGGCTTGCCAATGCATACCATCCAAAACTTTCCGCCCGATATCCTATTTATTCGGTATGAAAGCTGCGCTATTATAGCGGCATCACAAAAGGAGGAATGAGTTTGAAACACAAACTGCAAAGACTATTATCAACGGTTCTCGCGGGATGCTTCTTACTCGTGGGCAATGTGCCTTTGGCGCTTGCACAGCAAAGCGGAACACAGGGCGTCGAGATCAACGACACCCATTTTCCAGATAAAAAATTTCAAACCTATATCAAAGAAAACCTGGATAAAAACGGCGACGATACCCTCGGCACAGAGGAGGCCAGCGCCGTAACCTATCTATACCTAAACTATGCCGGCATCAGCGACCTGACCGGCATTGAGCACTTTCCCAATCTATAAACGCTGCATGTGGAGCTTAACCGGCTGACCGCCTTGAATGTTTCACAAAACAAAAAGCTCGCAGCTCTGTATGCGGGCAACAATCAGCTGACCGGCCTGGCACTGCCCAATCAGCAGGCCAACGATACCTTAACGCATTTGGATGTGTTTGCCAATTAGCTCACTGCGCTGGATCTAACAAACCTCAACGCCCTGGATTTCCTATCGGTGGGGGAGAATCAGCTTGCCACGCTAGATCTCAGCCAAAATCCGATGAGCATTCGTTTTATCGCTTATTACAACAACTTGGAGAGCAACAAGCTGCCAAACAATGGCCAGGC
>ERZ773277.2782-NODE-2782-length-11130-cov-2.851287_pt1 | contig 11130 bp, 9 predicted proteins | sample MGYA00511957_ERZ773277 | MGnify/ENA primary metagenome ERZ773277 (study PRJEB29015, sample SAMEA2737800) | human gut metagenome | biome: human gut; feature: human-associated habitat; material: faeces | place: China | collected 2012 ... | reverse complement strand
TTCAGGGTTGTTTTACTGTTCAATTATCAAGCTTCTCTCAAGCGTTCCCGCTTGTCTGTTGTTCACTTGTCTTGCGCGACAACGATATATAATTTACCACGCGTTTCGACTTTTGTCAACACCTTTTTTGAATTTTTTTTATTTTTTTGTTTTTCTTCTGTTTTCTGCCCTGATATCATAGGACAAAGTCACCACGCATACTCTGTAAATAAGCATATTGCATCGCTCCTTATATGATGTGAAAGGATACTGCCATGAAACAGTTTATTTCATCTTTGGAACAGGGATCGCTTCTTCAATGTAGTCTTTTCGTATTGTCTGTGATCCTGATCTCCGGAATCTCAATTGCATATGGACAGACTAAATTAAAAAAAGAAGCTATGACAACCTCGCAGAACATCTCCGCTTCACCGGCTCCTTCTGCCACTTACAGTAAAAGCAGCAAAAAACTTCCTATATATTGCGTAGACACTTCTGATAAGAAGATTGCGCTCTCATTTGATGCCGCATGGGGGAACGAAGACACGAAAAAGATCATGGATATTTTGGATAAGCATAAGGTTCATGTCACCTTCTTTATGACAGGCGGCTGGGTGGAGTCTTACCCGGATGACGTCAAAATGATTGCCGGACACGGGCATGACCTCGGTAATCATAGCCAGAATCATAAGCAGATGTCAAAGCTTTCTCTGGAAGAATGTAAGCAGGAGATCCAGTCCGTCCATGACAAGGTAAAGGAGATTACCGGTAAAGAAATGATACTTTTCCGTCCGCCTTATGGTGATTATAATGATACGCTGATCACCGCCACGGAGGAATGCGGCTATCACGCGATCCAATGGGATGTAGACAGCTTGGACTGGAAGGATTACGGAATCGATTCCATCATTAAAACGGTCTGTGAGCACAAGCATCTTGGCAACGGTTCCATCATTCTGTGCCATAACGGTGCAAAGTATACAGCAGACGCACTGGACACACTGATCACAACATTGCAGGAAAAAGGCTATGAGTTTGTCCCTATCTCGCAACTGATCTATCCGGACAGCACCGAAATCGATACGGAAGGACGCCAGCATCCAGCCCGGTAACCATGCTTTTTCCAAATATGTTATAGTTACAAGACTTTTTGTTGTTTGTCTCATTCCGCGGATATTATCTCTTTTCTATTGGTATTGCCGCAAAAGACGTTCTTCAAAGTCCTTCTGCGGCAGAGGCTTGTCAAAGACATATCCCTGAATGATATGGCACCCCACCTTTTCAAGATAGTCGAGCTGCTGCTTTGTCTCTACGCCCTCTGCAACCATTTCCTTTCCAAGCTGGTGCAAAAGCTCGACAATGCTCCACAGCATCATCATATCTTTGTCTTTGCCGGCATACTCCTCCTCCAACGGAATAAAGGACTTGTCAATCTTTACAATATCTAAGTCTACCTTCTTCAACATATTCAATGAAGAAAATCCGGTTCCGAAATCATCAATAGCGGTATGGATCCCATATTTTTTAAAGCCTTCCACAATCCCCGACATGATCCCATACTGCTGGAAATCCTCACTCTCTGTGAGTTCCACCTCAATATAATGATGCGAAATGCCAAAATGGTCAATCACCCGGATAACATGCTCTACAAAATCCACCTCTTCCAGATGCTTCCGCGAGAAATTGACAGAGATGCATACGTTCTCTTCCCCTCGTTCTTCTCTTGACTTGATCAGGCGGCAGACCTGCTCAAGCACATAATAATCCAGCCTGCAGATGCTTCCCTCCTGCTCTAATTGCGGAATGAACTTAACCGGCGGCACCAGCTTTCCGTCCTGCACCCAGCGGACAAGTGCTTCCGCGCCACAGATTCTGTCGGTACGGCTGTCTACCTTGGGCTGATAATATACAACAAAGCCACCCTGCTCCATAATAGAAGCAAAATTGGAGATCACATTCTGGCGTTCCATCATTTCCTGATAGATCTGATCGGAATACCAGACAACGCCGCCCACACCACAACTTCTTGCCTCCTGATAGGCAATGCTTGCTCTCGACATAACCTCTCTTACAGTAAGAACCTTTTCAAGACGGCTGACACCGATCGTCGCACCGAAGATAAAGGTTTGGGATTTTAGTTTATTGCTGAAGAACACCTTCATTTCCTGCAGCTCCCGAATAAACGCATCCGTATTCTCTGTCCGGACCAGGGCAACAAAATTATCACCTCCCAGTCTGGCAAGGTTTTCCTCCTCCTGCAAAAGAGCCTGGATCTGCGAAGTGTACTGACGCAGGATCAGGTCTCCCTCCGCGTAGCTAAAGACTTTATTGACATATTTAAAATTATGTATATTAAAAAATACCACACAATATCGTTCCAGTATGCCGCGTGCCATCAGCATCCCTGCAAAGCCGATAAATGCATATGGATTGGCAGCCCCGGTCTCCATATCGGTATTTAGGATCTGCTCCAGAAAATCCTGTCTCATATTTCTGTCATACCAGAAAAATACGTCCCGCAGAAGGATTTCCAACTCGTCCCGTCCGTAATCTGTCTGTTCCTCGTCCCATACAACATGAAACACCACATTTCCTCCGGTTGTAAAGGCAAACGAAAAGTCCGTGCTTTCTCCGAAGCCCTCCTTTGCTGCCAGCATGACACTGCGCTGCTCTCCGTGAAGCTGATAACGGTTCGGCGGGATCGTAAGTTCCATTTCCACCTTGATCAACCCAAACTCATCTGACACCAGAGCGATTGCATCCACAATATGCTTCTCGCACTGCTTTAAGTCCACCGCCTCCTGATAAAGACAGTTCCAAAACTTCTTTATTGTAGGATTGAAAAATCCCCCGTTTTCCTTTTCCATCGCTTTCTCTTCTCCTTCCAGCCCTTCTGTATACCCTTTTCTACTTATTTCATATATTATATATGATATCTGCATTATCATTTAATGTCAACTAAATGTATTCTCATTTAGAAATCCGACACATTCTCATTTACTATTTTACTTTATCTGCAGAATGGTGTAGTATGTAATATGTGGCTTTTGCCACACAATTTATGTTATGGGGGATTTTATCATGAACAATAGAGATTCATTTAAGAATAGATGGGGGTTTATTCTTGCCTGTATCGGCTCAGCAGTGGGCATGGGCAATCTTTGGATGTTTCCAACCCGAGTCTCCATGTACGGAGGCGGTTCCTATCTCGTACCTTATTTCATTTTCGTTGCGCTGATCGGCTCCACCGGAGTGATTGGGGAAATGAGCTTTGGACGTGCCACCAAATCCGGACCTGTCGATGCCTTCGGCACAGCCTGCGAAATGCGTGGTCACAAATGTATCGGACGTATTCTCGGATACATTCCGGTCCTCGGTTCTCTTGCCATGGCGATCGGTTACACCGTTGTGATGGGATGGATTCTCAAGTATATGATCGGTTCATTTACCGGAACGACACTTGCCCCGGCTGACGCAGAGGGCTTTGGCACAGAATTCGGCAGCATGGCAACCGCCTTTGGTAACAATTTCTGGCAGCTCCTCGCACTGGCTGCAGGAATGTGCATTCTAATGTTTGGCGTCAGCCTTGGTATCGAAATGGCAAACAAGGTCATGATGCCTGTTTTTTTCTGCCTTTTCGTGATCCTCAGTATTTATGTGGCATTTCAGCCCGGTGCTGTGGACGGCTATAAATACATCTTCCGGATCGACCCAAAAGCTTTCGCTGATCCGACAACATGGATCTTCGCATTGGGACAGGCGTTTTTCTCCCTGTCGGTTGCCGGAAACGGCACTCTGATCTATGGATCTTATCTCTCCGATTCTGAGGATATTCCGGCTGCTGCAGGCAGAGTTGCCCTGTTTGATACACTTGCTGCCCTTCTTGCTGCAATGGTGATCATTCCGGCAATGGCGACAACCGGTGCCAGATTAAATCAGGGTGGACCGGGACTGATGTTTATTTATCTTCCTGCGTTATTTAAATCAATGCCGGGCGGATATCTGATCGCGATTATCTTTTTCGTTGCTGTCTTTTTTGCCGGTCTGTCCTCACTGATCAATCTGTACGAAGCACCGATCGCAACAATACAGGAGCTGTTTCATCTGAATCGTAAAATATCCTGCGGGATCATCGCTGTTATCGCACTCGCAATCTCCATCTGTATTCAGGGAATCGTATCCGACTGGATGGATATTCTCTCTATCTATATCTGCCCGCTTGGTGCCGGACTTGCAGGCGTTATGTTCTTTTGGGTTTGTGGTAAGAAATATGTAGAAACACAGGTAAATACCGGGCGTGAGAAACCGTTCACCAATAAGTTTCTTCCGATCTGCAAATACATCTACTGCCCGATCTGTATTCTTGTTCTGATCCTTGGCATCGCACTGGGTGGTATCGGCTGATATATGATTTTACTTTGTAAAAACTTAAAATACCCAGAAGACTGTGATCTGGAAATTGACTTGTCACTAACGGTTGGATGAACGTGCCTTCCCGTATTTGCCTCTGGGTGTATCCAGGTGTTTCGAAAGGCACTTGCGCTCGCCACTACTTACGCCTTGTTTTGTAAGGCGTTATGTAGTGCTGCGTAGCGCATTGTAGCGCAAGCGTGCCGACCGAAATAACTGGATACACCCAGAGACCTAAACGATCCAGACACGTTCATCAATCCTTTGATTCTACAACGATCAAAACACCGGTGCGAAGAAGAATTTCTGCCTTATCCGATGTCTCATCCATCTCATTGCTGATTGCTCTGGCAATCCCTACTTCAAGCGTATAGTCCTCGATCAGGTATTTCAGCCCTCGCAGTGTCACTCCTGTCACGGTACTTGTCAACGGCAGTAAGGACAGATATTTTCCATACATATCCTGTCTTTCGATTGAAAGCGTACTGTCGGTCAAACGTATCCTGTTACGGCTGTCCACGATATATGCCGGAACCTTCTGCTTCAATGCAAGCATTAATATATTAATATTTGCCAGAAAATGATCCAGTCTTCCTCCGGTTGCTCCGAGAAAAGTGATCTCATCCGCTCCCTTTTCAAGAATCCACTCAAGAACAAGCTGCGTATCCACATAATCCTTCTCCTTAGGATAACGAACCCATTCGCACTGCTCGGAGCCTTCCACCTTTCCCTCACGGTATGCCTCGAGGATTTCAGGGGATACACTGTCAAAATCTCCCATAAAATAATGAACCGGCATACCAAGCCGGTATGCCGTGTTTAAACCGGAGTCCGCACAGACAACCGTATCATATTCTTGGGAAGCTGTGTACTCCTCCGCAAAATCCATATTTACTTTTCCACCTGTTATCAATAAAACTTTTCCAAGCATATTACTTCTTCCGTTCTTTCATAATCTCTCTTACTGATGACTCAAACTCTCTGCGGTCGCGCTGTTTCTGAATTTGCTTACGCTGAATATCATAAATATAACGGATCAGCTTCTGATCAGACTCCTGATAAATGCAGCCGTAATAATAGCGGTACTTGCGGTTTCCTTTGACTTGATCGTCCACCCGCACGACAACACATCGAACCAGCAGCGGACCGTAATCCGACGGAATCCTTGTGTAGAAGCGGTTATCCTTTTCCAAAAGCTCGTTGCTGTAAAATCCCATCCCCGTCTCACTGATATCATGCACAAAACCGCGCGCCTTCTTCTCAACGGCTTCCTTCATCGGAACCATTCTGAGACGCTTTTCGATGAATATCTTGCCGGATCTGGAATCCTCTTCCCGCTCCAGCTCCACACCGTTCACGTCCACAAGTGCTTCGTACTCTTCCTTCACCAACGGAGCATACGACAGACGCTGTCTGTTGCCCGGCACCTGATAAAAAACGATATCCACATCCGCATCAATGGCTACCCGATACGCCTGACGACGATTAAACGACTGACCTTTGTTGACGATTTCAAAATAATGAACCGGTTCATCGTCCAGTTTACCAAGACCAGCCTTGACATTCAGCCATTCCCACATCTGATCCTCACTGCGGTAAACCAGACGTATGTTATCCTCCGGGCGAAATTTAAACGCTCTTCCCCCCGCCATGATTGCGGTCAGACACACTCTCTTGACCCCTGTCTTTTCCACCTTGCTGACAAGTCGATAACGGTATCCATCACGATCCACATAGACCTCCAGCGTTTTGCCAAGTGCAATATTCTCAAGAAGCACCGGCGATCACCTCCTGTAAATCCCATACATTTTCTCTTATGTTACCACGAAAAACAGCCGTCCCGGCTACGGCAAGATCAGTTCCGTTCTGTATGATCTCGCACAGATTATCGCGTGTCACTCCTCCATCAAACTCGATCAGATAGTCATAACCATTCTCACGACGAATCTGATCCAGTTTCTTTACCTTCTCCAATGTCTCCGGTATCAGCTTCTGCCCGCCAAATCCCGGTTCTACCCCCATAACAAGAACCATATCGATCTGATCTAAATACGGCATCAGCACGTTAACATCCGTTCCCGGATTCACGCTGAGCGCTCTTTTGACCGGATACTGCTTCATAACAGTAATAGTCTCACCAATGTCACTGCACGCCTCGACATGAACCGTAATGCTGTCCGCTCCTGCCTCGACAAATTCCTTTATATATCTTGCCGGCTCTTTAATCATCAAATGCACATCAAACATCATCTGACAACCTGTGCGGATTGATTTGATCACGGGCATACCAAAGGAAATCGATGGCACAAACACTCCATCCATCACATCCACATGAAGAACCTTCAAACCGCTTTCCTCGAGAGTATGCAACTGCTCCCCCAAACGCATAAAATCAGCCGATAAAATTGACGGTGCTAATTCGCTCATATAGTGATACCATGCCTTTCTTTGATTATACCCTAATATTTTTTCTGCTGGCGCAGTTCCTCATAAAACTGCTTGTAATTGTCATAACGATCCCTGGATATCTCCTGCCGTTCCAGTGCATTCTTGACACCGCAGTCCGGTTCATTGATATGAACGCATCCCAGAAAACGACACTCTTGAGACGGCTCCGCAAATTCCGGATAATAATTTCTCAGCTCTTCCTTCTCAATTTCCGGAAGACGCAGCGAGGTAAAACCCGGCGTATCCATAATATAGGTCTGACTGCCAATACAGAACAGCTCTGTATGACGCGTCGTATGGCGTCCGCGTTTGATCTTGCGGCTGATCTCTCCGGTCTCCATCTGAGCTTTCGGAAATAATATATTCATCACGGAGGATTTCCCCACTCCGGAAGGACCTGCCATCACGGTTGTCCTGCCCTCCAGAAGCTCTCGAAGCTCCTCCATACCTGTCCCATTTATGGTACTCGTCACAAGCACTCTTGCACCACAGGCCCTGTACTGGGAAACAATTCTTTTCGTCTCCTCTTCCTCCTGGTCATCTGATTTATTAAAGCAGATGATCACCGGAATATCCTGCGTCTGCATCATCAGCAGAAACCGGTCAAGAAGATTTAAGTTCGGCTTCGGAAAAGACAGTGCAAACACAACGACCGCCTGATCCACATTGGCAGATGCCGGACGGATCAATGCGTTCCTGCGCGGCAGTATCTCGGTGATATTGCCGGTTCCTGCCTGCTCATCCAACATCTCAAACTCCACATTGTCCCCGACCAGCGGTTTGATATTGCGGTTGCGGAATATCCCCTTTGCCTTGCATTCGATCAGTACATCGGCTGCTGCAGACTCCGGATGGATATAATAAAAGCCTCCGACCCCTCGTATAATCTTTCCTCTCATCATTTCGCCGTCTTCTGGAAGTCCACGGTATAGGTACCGATCGTCTGTCCGTCTTTTGTTACAGTAATCGTTCCGCTGTTCTCACTCCAGCCCTTAACAGGAAACTCCTTCGGGAAATCGTCGTAGCTTAACGTTCCGCTCCATACCGGCTGTGACTTGCCATCCTGTGTCAGTACCACCTTGATCATCGCCGGATCATCGTCAGGACTGCTGAACGGATTATCCGCTACGGTAACACTTCCCTCATAGCTGTAGGAGGTGCTGTCACTCTTCGGTGTCGAGGTCGGCTCAACTGCCTTCGTTCCAAGACTGACGGAATATTCGACCACGCTGCCCTTCTCTACCTTTGAACCCGACTTCTGTGTCTGACTGATTACGGTTCCTTTTGTTTTATCGGAATAAATATAAGTTACTTTTGACTTTAAGCCGGCGGAAGTCAGACGCTCCTGCGCTACAGACTCCTTCTTGCCGACCAGGTTTGGTACAACTGCCTGATTGCCCTCTGCCCCCATACTGAGTACGAGATTGACACTGGTTCCCTCATCTACACTGGAGCCGATTACCGGATCCGTGCTGATCACGTTGCCCTTTGCAACGGTGTTGTTATATTCCTCGGAAACAGAGCCTACCTTGAGCTTTGCATTCTCGATCATAGTACGGGCATCTGCCTCTGTCTTATTGGATACATCCGGAATCGTCACCGGAATCACCCTGACTGTAGTAAATAGTCACACGGGCACCCTCGTCTACTATCTCCCCCTCAGCAGGCTCCTGATCCGTAACGATGTTCGGATCTTCATCTGCCTCAATCGGCTTAAGCTGCCAGTGAAGATTCTTGTCGGTGAGCATCTGCTCCGCATCCTCCAGGCTCTTACCAATGATGCCCGGCACAACAACCTGACCATCCTCCGCAACAACTGCCGTTGCTGTCGGTGTCGCTGTCGCACTTGCAACATCCTTATCCTTGCCGGAATGTCCCCACCAGCCGGCGAACTTGCCGATGATCAGAACAACGCCGATAATGATGATCACTGCCACTACGGCACTGCAGATTTTTAAGATCTTCTCCAACTTCGGATCGATCGCATCATCCTCATAATACGGTTCTTCCTCAAAATTATCATCTGTAACCGGATCCACTGCCCGGGATGCTTCCTTGATCGCATTTAACTCGATATCAGAAATCTTCTTGGTCGGAGAAGGATCTACAACCATAGATTCCAGCTTGACATATTCTCCATCCGGCTCGCTGACCGCACGCTTCAGATCAGCGATCAGGGCTGCTGCATTCAGATAACGCAGCTCCGGCTTCTTCTGCATACACTTGCGAACAATCTTGGATAAGCTCATCGGGATCTCCGGATCCAGTTCATGAAGAGGCGCTGCCTCCTCCTGAATGTGTGACAATGCCACTGCTACCGTGCTGTCCCCCTCGAAAGGAACATTGCCGGAGAGCATCTCATACATTGTAACGCCCAATGAATAGATATCGCTCTTCTCGTCACTGTAGCCGCCTCTTGCCTGCTCCGGGCTGATATAATGCACAGATCCCATTGCATTTGAGGTAATCGTATTGGAGGTGGCTGCCTTGGCGATTCCAAAGTCTGTCACCTTCACCTTGCCTTCCTTGGAGATAATGATATTCTGCGGCTTGATATCACGGTGGATAATATGATTGTCATGTGCAGCCTCCATCCCCTGTGCGATCTGCACAGCGATACCGACAGCTTCGTTGACCTCCAGTTTGCCCTTTTTCTCGATGAACTTCTTGAGCGTGATTCCCTCAACTAACTCCATCACGATATAATTGTAATTCTCATCCTCGTCAACATCATATACATTCACAATATTCGGATGAGATAATCCTGCTACCGACTGTGCTTCCGCACGGAACTTTGCCACAAATTTCGCATCACTGCTGTATTCCTGACGAAGTACCTTGATCGCAACAAAACGGTTAAGACGATGATCCTTCGCCTTATACACATCTGCCATTCCGCCGGATCCTACTTTATCTATAATCTCATAACGATCACTTATCATCATACCTGGACCTATCATGCTTTTCCTCCAATCTATACCTGAACGAGTACGGCTGTAATGTTATCGCTGCCGCCGTTATAATTTGCCTGATCAATCAGCTGATCTCCTGCTTCCTCCAGAGATCCTGCATGATGGATGATATATTCGATCTCCTCATCCTCCACCATATTCGTCAATCCGTCACTGCAAAGAAGGATCACATCTCCCTCTCTGACCTGAAGCTCAAAATAGTCTGCCTGCACCATCTCATCAATACCGAGTGCCCGCGTAATAATGTTCTTCTGCGGATGGACTCTCGCCTCGCTCTCGGTGATATTGCCTATCTTGACCATCTCCTCCACCAAAGAATGATCCGTGGTGATCTGCTGCAATTCATCTCTCAATAAATATAAACGGGAATCGCCAATGTTGGCAACATAAAGAGTATCCTCCTGTAATGTACATGCCACCATCGTGGTTCCCATGCCTTCAAATTCAATATCTTCCTTCGCCGACTCATAAACAGCGCGGTTAGCATATGTGATTGCCTCCTCAAAGATTGTAACCGGCGTCTTGCTGGCGCTTTCTCGAACCTGTGCTACCATATTCTCAATACATAATCTCGATGCACGGTCGCCTGCCTTGTGACCACCCATTCCATCGGCAACGATAAACAGATTCCGGAAACTACCCACTGGGCTGTCACTGCAAAACAAGCTATCCTGATTCATGGTCCGCTTAATGCCGACATCCGTTTTTGAATATGACTTCATGTAGTTTCCCCTCCTTTGTCTTTATTTGGTAACTGACTGCAGACGGTTCATAAGGCCGTCTGATTGTTTTCATTCGTATTTAATCATTAATATACATATTACATTTTACTATAGTGTCCCCAAAAAGGCAAGTAAAATCAGGGAAGCAGCAATATCAGCGATTTTTATTGCGCAATTGTCCACATGCTGCGTCAATATCGCTTCCCATTTCTCTCCGGATCGTCACATTAATATGGTGGCACTCAAGCACACTCTGAAACTGACGGATATTCTCAGGAACCGAGCGGTGTCCCATCCTTCCCTCCACTGCATTCAGAGGGATCAGATTGACATGACACAGCATACCGCGCAGCCTTGCGGCAAGCTCCAGTGCATTCTCTCTGCTGTCATTGGTTCCCTGTACCATTGTGTACTCAAATGTGATACGTCTGCCCGTCTCCTCAATGTACTTACGACACGCATCCATGATCTCGTTCATCGAGAAACGGTTTGCTACCGGCATCATTTCCCGGCGGATCTCATCGTTCGGTGCATGAAGCGAGATTGCCAGTGTGATCGTCAGCTCCTCCCTCATCAGATCATAGATCTTCGGCACAAGA
>ERZ773277.2779-NODE-2779-length-11141-cov-62.875519_pt1 | contig 11141 bp, 9 predicted proteins | sample MGYA00511957_ERZ773277 | MGnify/ENA primary metagenome ERZ773277 (study PRJEB29015, sample SAMEA2737800) | human gut metagenome | biome: human gut; feature: human-associated habitat; material: faeces | place: China | collected 2012 ... | reverse complement strand
TTGCTCCGTGCCATACAGGAGAGGCGGTATCGCCCGGTCGGTGACAAATCGGACAAGAGTTTCAACGTCCGCATCATCGCCGCCACCAACGAGGATCTGGAGGCGGCAGTGAGCGAAAAGCGTTTCCGGCAGGATTTACTCTACCGTCTGCAAGACTTCGTGATAACCGTGCCGCCCTTGCGTGACTGTCAGGAGGACATCATGCCGTTGGCGGAGTTCTTCCGCGAGATAGCCAACAAGGAACTGGAGTGCAATGTGAGCGGTTTCAGTTCCGAAGCCCGTAAAGCGTTGCTGACCCACGCATGGCCGGGCAACGTGCGGGAGCTTCGGCAGAAAATCATGGGAGCCGTGTTGCAGGCTCAGGAAGGTGTGGTCACGAAAGAGCATCTTGAACTTGCCGTGACGAAACCGACCTCACCTGTCAGCTTCGCCCTGCGCAATGATGCGGAGGATAAGGAGCGGATAATGCGTGCGTTAAAGCAGACAAACGGCAACCGGAGTGCCGCCGCCGAACTGTTGGGAATAAGCAGAGCTACACTATACAGTAAACTTGAAGAGTATGGACTTAAATATAAATTCAAGCAATCATAACTGATAATCAGACACTGTTTCACTGAGTGTGCCTGAGCAAAAGCTCTAAAAGAAACAGTATCTTATTCGGTTAATGAAAGAGAAAGTCTGATTCTGATTATATATCGACCAAGAACCCAAAGAATACTTTCGGCATTTAAGCTCCTTTATTGTGGTCACCGGAAGTTTAGTCATAAATATACCGTTTTATCATATTTTCAAAATTTCTTTTAAACTCTTGTACTTCGATAGGAATCGAACGTAAAAAGGGATTAAAAACCTTATTACCATTTCGTCCCCAATATTCCAACTGACCATTAAACCATTTTTTTGCATCTTGACGCCCCAACTCACCTCCTGCATTTATTTGTTCCATAGTATAGTCTCGGAAACATAATTGTTTGGTATATCCATTTGCTATATTGCCCCATAATGGATCTGCATCAGAGAGATTATACAAATAGGATGCCAGCAGTCTTTCAGGAGAGTTGTTCCCTGGCAATATTAAAATGTTATCTGCATTTTTTATTTTCTTAAGATACGCCCTATTCATCCTAACATCTCCATCCAATATGATGATAGAATATGGGTGTTTAAATGCAGGTATGTTTTTATTTACAAGTTCAGTTAAGGTTGAACACGGCAGAGTTACATCTACAAAATCTAATATAGATGCTTTAGTCTTTAAAATAGCTTTAACGAATAATATATTTTCATTATCCTCTGTATATACAGTAATTTTGTTTTTCTTACGTTTTTTTCCTTCTGCAACAACATTCAAATCCAATTTAATACCTTTAAAATCTACATTTTGTTTGATTGTTATCTTGTCATCGACTTTCTTTAGATAAAGAATCTTTACCTGCTTAGCTGTTTCTTCTTGTTTACTTACTTCTTGAACTAAATCGTCCATAACCTTAAGAAGAGACATTGAATGAGTAGTAAATAAAATTTGCAAATTAAGTTTAGACGCATATTTGCGCAAAATCTTTAATAGCTCAACTTGAGACGCTGGATACATTGTAGCATCCATCTCATCAATGGCAAGAATTCCACCTTTATATTGTTGGGGATATTTGTCATGCAATCTTTTAAAAGAAAATAATGCCAAGATAATTTTGCCCAGATTATCTTGTCCCATAGAGTTTTGATTCCAATCGTATAATTCAGTGGATACGCCTATAGATTGCTTATTTTTTGAGGTTATTGTTGTTGCAGAAGAAATGGGAGTTTGTACTATTAGAATTTTATTGTGTAATTGTTTAAACTCACTTAGTTCCTCTGGAGTTAATAATGTGTCATCAGTTATAATCTTGGCCTCCTCTGCCATAGGAACTAACCGCTTTAAACTTAAAAAGATTGTGGGAAAGGAGATATATCCATCCCCTTCTTGCCTTGCTCCTTTCTTCCAAAATCGCACATTAGGGTCTCCAGTACGTTTGATGCTTTCGACAGTAAAGTCATCTACTCCTATATCAAAAGAAATGGTCCATTCATGACCTTTAGGTCTATCAAAAATGGGCGATAATCTAAACTTATCTTTGAATGCAGAAATATAGCTACCACCACACAAAGGTTTTTCCGCTCTCATTGGATCCTCAGGCTTAAGAGTGAAGGTTTGTGTTACAATACCCAGTAATGTTGACTTTTGAGTTCCGTTTTGTCCTGCAATTGCTGTTAATTGAGAGCCTACTTCAAAGTCTTCATTTTGGAAGCCTCGAAACCTTTCGATATGAATGTGAGTTATTTTCACTTTGTTGAATGATTAAATAATTTGTGTTTGGGAATAACTATATCGTCACAAAATATCATTATTTCTTCACCTTTTCCTGAGTTACTCGCACTATAATTCAATTCAAAACATTGTTGCCTATATTTTGAATATAGGTTGGTTATGAATGGCACATTATCATAAGAGACAATCCACTTACAATTTACTATTGCACCTATAGCATTTGCGATGTTTTGATGGTCTGTGTCATTATAGTAGTTCAGATAAAGCCCTTTTCCTTTTATATAGTATGGCGGGTCTAAATATAATAGAGTATTGTAAGGTAATTCATCTTTTAATCGTTGCACTAAAGTAACAGCATCGTCATTTGTTAGATGAATTCTCTCCGCGTAGTCTGCTATACGTTGAATCCTTTTTATCAAATCTTCTTTGTTAAACCTCGCATCAATCTTGTAATTTCCAGTTTGGTCGTATCCACCTATGATTCCAGCTTTTAAAATTCCTGAACGATTTGTTCTATTTAGGAAGAAAGTGGAAAACCCTAAATTTAATAAATCAACATTTCTATTTTCTTTATTCTGCTGAAACTCTTTTTGCTTAAACCATGTTTCGACATTTATGGGAGTATCCTTAATTAATTGGCAAAGAGCATCCGTGTTATTAAGAACACTATACCAAAAGGCATAAATAGATATGTCTTTATCGTTTATATATATATCACTAACATATTCATTAAAGAGCAAGGATAAAGCAACAGAACCACCTCCTACATATGGCTCAACATAAGTACCATCAAGCAATGCATTTTCTTTGATTAAACACTGTACGAAATCAGCGACTTTTGCCTTTCCACCGGGATATCTTAAAGGTGATAAAAACTCCATAATGTCATTCTTTATTTATAGATTCCCATAATTGGATAAAAAAACTTTCTATGTTGTCCCATCCTATAATCAAATTGTCTGCTTTAGGATAGAAAAACTCATTATGAACATATGCATTCAAGGATTCAATGGATAGGACTGAATTTTTATCATTTATTTCAGACCTTATACCTTTAGATAAATCATTACTCATTGTTCCTAATTGGGTCATATGATTTAATACTTTACAAACTTTCCCGTTCAAATCCTCTTTGGAAGAACACGCAGTTATAGCATTGTTTTTTACCAAATCATATCTTTCCAAATAAGCATCAACTGACAATTCTAAAAACACTCTCAGCAGTACAGAAGATGCATTAGGACATGTTTTAACTTGGATATGTTTTAACTCCTCAAAAATTTTATTGATTTTGGGGTTGTTGATATGCAAAATCAAAGTCTTGGGCACTAAGCCAGCTCTGTTTCTAGCTTTCTGATTATTAGCCTTTTTTATTTCTCTGCGTTCACTATTTATTAATACCTGCCCTTTATTGTCTACAATATCTTGAACACTCCATTGTTCAGACGCTTCATTAGATAGGTCTGGCTTTTGGTTCGTGTCAAAATTGTCAATATATTGCTTCCTTTTTTCTCTATTATAGATTTCTGAAACTTTGAATTCTGGATTAAGAATATCCGTAACAACTTTTATAAGCCCCTTGACGACTTCTGACACTTCAACCTTTGAAACTAAAGTTCCATTGTTAATTCCCAAACCAAGGTGTTCTCTAACATAAGGGTCTGACATCAAACGTTGCAGGTTGGTAATATTTAGTTTGGATAACGAATCCTTAATCGTATCAGAAACATTATCTTGTGATTTCAATAAAGTGATAATTTGCAATGGAATCGATGATTTTCCTTCTGTCTTCTCCTCGAATCTTTGCTTTTGTTGAGCATTCCAAGTAACTGTACCGATACCATTCAGCTCTCCCGAGTGTTTACGTTTTATCCAAATATCAGCTTCCGTTGGGTTTTCAAAAACAGCGCAAGCAATATTCTTCAATTCAGAAATAGCATTAGGATTTTCTTTTTGCAATTTCTGAAATTTTTTCCTTAAAGAAATGTACTTGTCATCAATTAATGTTGGATTGTTTAATAATTTTAATGATGTTATTCTCCTATTACCTTCGAGTACTATATATTTGTTGTTATCTTCGTTAGGCGTTACAATGATTAAATCGACTGGACTAAGACCATTAGTTACAATATCGTCTACAAGAGAATATAATTTATCCCCTTGGTCCTCTACCATCTTGTCTATCGCTTCCTTTTGTGAAGACAGAGGCTCAAATCTATAATTTTCAGTATTGACAAATAGTGATGTCAATTTTATTGTTTTTACAACCATGGTAACACTCATACTTATTAAAGTACAAAATTACTCATTTTTAGTGAAGTTAGCAGTAATTGAGCAATAAAAATATATGGAATTCACTTTTTGTAGGCTAAAACCTATTATAATCCAATTATAATGCCTATCTTTGTAATGCTAAAAGGCGTTCTTTTGAATTACTGCAAAACGAAGTGGAATACAGATTTTCGCTGGTTTCTAAATCGTTACCTGTCAAACTGGGATATTTTGTAAGCTATTGATTTTTAAGAAAAAAGAAAATACACTATGGCTTGCAAGATGAAATGTCAGTGTTTTTCGTATTCCGCAAACATCACCGATTTCTTTCAAATAGGCGTTCATTTTCTGATTACTTAAAATAGGCAATAATAATCCGTTCGGCAATTTATCTTTATACTTATCTAAAATCATCTTAGGAATTTTGAGTAAAGGAACATCCACCTTTATATCAGTTTTCTGGCGTTTGGTCATAATCCACAGATTACCATCAAAAGAAGTGCGTATATTATCTTGCGTCAGGTTCTTAACGTCTATGTAGGCAAGCCCTGTGAAACAAGAAAATACAAATATATCACGCACGTGTTCCAATCTTTCAGATACAAATTTCTTCTTTAGGATTTTAGTAATTTCTTCATCCGTCAAATATCCTCTATCGACTTTCTTCAACCGAATTTTATAGTTTGCAAACGGGTCACCAACTAACAAACCGTTATTACGAGCTATCAGGATTATGCGTTTAAAGAATTGCATAAACTTGGCTGTTGTATTTGCACCACATTTGCAGGTAGTCATTAGGTAAACCTCGAAGTCATTAATGAACATCAGGTTTATTTCTTTCAGAGAAATATCCGATACATTATACTTGTCTTTTAGGAAAGACTGTATATGATTATAGGTAACTTTGTATTTCTGCAAGGTCGCAGCAGTCTTACTGATACCTACCAACTTTTCAACATCGGCGTTGTGCTTTGCAAATAAAGCTAATAACGTTTCGTGGCTCTCGGCTATTCCCAAAAACTCATTCTTTACTTTTTCGGCAGTTACATAGTTATCCCGTCTTTGCATCTCATGGTAGATGTTATGCAAAGACGCTTTTATTTCTTCCAGCAAGGAATTTACTTGTTTATTGGCATTGCTACGTCCGGTTGCTCGGTTTGCCTTTGTGTCCCATTCTTCCGGTTTAACCTCTAACTTGGTGCTGAATTGAGTTCCCACACCATCCACAGTTATACGTCCCATGATAAGGGCACAACCATTTGCCCTAATAGCACCTCTTTTCAGATAAAAGAGAATTTTAAATGTACTCTTCATAATCTCACTTTTTTAAAGCAGCAAAGCTACTGTTATTAATTGAAAATGAGATTAATACATACCGGACAAACATCGACAAAAGATAGCCATTTTGCGACATTTCGTAACCTAATAGGTAGGTGAAATTGTAGGTTACGATTTGGTTACTGAACTATGTCTGAAAGGGTCTATTTTGTGTCTTTTACCCCCGACAAGAAGCAATAAAAAAAGTCCTACAATACGTTGATATTGTAGGACTTGTCCTATTTTTGACCCTATTTGTCTTAGGGTTTCTGCGGAGAGACAGGCTCTCGAACTTATACTTTCAGAAAATATCATAGAATTACAATTTACTGATAATCAAATATTAATCAAGATACAGAGTAAAACTAAATCTTTCTAAATGTCTTTTGCTATCTCAATTATTGGGTGTATATTTGGGTGTAGAATTTCAAACGCACCCAATTATGAATATCAAACGTAACATCATTTTTGCATTGGAGAGCCGGAAAAAGAACGGTGTGCCAATCGTAGAGAACGTACCCATCCGTATGCGTGTCATCTTTGCCAGCCAACGCATCGAGTTTACAACGGGCTACCGGATTGACGTAGCCAAATGGGATGCAGATAAGCAGCGGGTAAAGAACGGATGTACCAACAAGCTAAAGCAAAGTGCAGCCGAAATCAATACGGACTTGCTGAAATACTATGCTGAAATCCAGAATATTTTCAAGGAGTTCGAGGTACAGGAGGTCATGCCAACGACCCAACAGTTGAAGGAAGCTTTCAACATGAGAATGAAAGACACCAGCGAAGAACAGCCGGAAGAAGCCCCTGTCAGCTTTTGGGAGGTGTTCGATGAGTTTGTAAAAGAGTGCGGTAACCAGAATAACTGGACGGCATCCACCTATGAAAAATTTGCAGCAGTGAGGAACCACCTCAAAGAGTTCAAGGAGGATGCAACATTTAACTATTTCGACGAGTTTGGATTGAACGAATACGTCAATTTCCTGCGTGATACCAAGGATATGAGAAACAGCACCATCGGCAAGCAAATGGGATTCCTCAAATGGTTCCTGCGCTGGAGCTTCAAGAAAGGACATCATCAGAACATTGTATACGATACATTCAAACCGAAACTGAAAACCACCTCGAAAAAAGTGATCTTCTTGACTTGGGATGAACTGAACAAATTGAAAGATTATCATATACCGCATGACAAACAATATTTGGAACGTATCAGGGATGTCTTTCTGTTCTGTTGTTTCACGAGTTTACGATATTCGGATGTCCGTAACTTGAAAAGAAGCGATATTAAACCCGACCACATTGAAGTTACCACAGTCAAGACTGCGGACAGCCTGATAATCGAACTGAACGACCACAGCAAAGCCATTCTTGAAAAATACAAGGATGTTCATTTCGAGAATCACATGGCATTGCCCGTCATCAGCAATCAGAAGATGAACGATTATTTGAAGGAACTGGGCGAGCTGGCGGAAATCAACGAACCTGTACGGGAAACCTACTACAAAGGAAATGAGCGCATAGATGAAATCACGCCCAAATACGCATTGTTAAGCACCCATGCCGGAAGAAGAACATTCATCTGCAATGCGTTGGCTCTCGGAATCCCTGCACAGGTGGTTATGAAATGGACGGGACACAGTGACTACAAAGCCATGAAACCCTATATTGACATAGCGGATGACATTAGGGCAAATGCAATGAACAAGTTCAATCAACTATAAAAGTATCAATTAGTTTCATAGATTACCACCTTTGAATTATATTTGTATTCTGAAAATATCATAAGATGAACAACAACGGACATAACATAGAAAAGACGAACTTTGACGCATTTATAAATGCTGTCGGTTCGGAAATACAACAGGCACAAGTACGGCTGATTACCGCAGCCAATGCGCAAATGTTGTTCCATTACTGGAAAATGGGTAACTATATTCTCTATCATCAGCAACTGCACGGATGGGGAAGCAAAACCATCAAACAGTTGGCAAAGGCTATCCGGTTCAATTATCCCGAAAAGAAGGGCTATTCGGAACGCAACCTTACCTATATGTGTCAGTTTGCAAAAGCATATCCTTTGAGGGCATTGCAAAGTTTCATAGAAACGGATGCAAAGTTGATAGCTCCAAGTGTGGAGAAAATAGCAAACGAAGTACGCTACTTAAACGATGCGCAATTTACGCAAGAGCCTCTTGCGCAAATCCAATCCACTGATAACAATGAAATTATAATCACGCAAGAACCTCTTGCGCAAATTCATAATGTTGCCAGAACCGTATCTGATATTTACCGGATGGAAATTAAGGATATAGAAAGCGTATTCATGGCATCACCTGTTGCAAGAACCAATTGGGCAAGCCATGTGATAATGCTTAACAATTCAATTCCATTAGGTGTAAGCTATTGGTACATGAAGCAGTCTGTGGAAATGGGCTGGAGCAGCAATGCTCTTAAAATACAAATTGAAACCAACCTGTACAGCAGACAAATCAGCAATAATAAGGTAAACAATTTCACAGCCACGCTTCCTGCACCGCAAAGCGACCTCGCCAATTACCTGTTGAAAGACCCGTACATCTTTGATTTGGCTGGAACTAAAGAGAAAGCAGACGAAAGGGACATAGAAGAACAGTTGGTTAAGCACGTTACCCGTTACTTGCTGGAAATGGGCAATGGCTTTGCTTTCGTTGCACGACAGAAGCATTTCCAAGTCGGAAACAGCGATTTCTATGCAGACCTGATATTATATTCTATTCCACTGCACGCATATATCGTGGTAGAATTAAAGGCTACCCCATTCAAACCGGAGTATGCAGGGCAACTGAACTTCTACATCAATGTGGTGGATGATAAACTGAGGGGAGAGAATGACAACAAGACTATCGGGTTGTTGCTGTGCAAGGGAAAAGACGAAGTTGTAGCACAATACGCATTGACAGGCTATGACCAGCCGATAGGCATCAGCGATTACCAACTGAGCAAGGCTATACCTGAAAACTTAAAATCGGCTCTGCCAAGTATAGAAGAAGTGGAAGAAGAACTGGCTTCCTTTCTTGATAAAGACAAAAATCCATAAACCCAAGATATATGGCAGGAGAAATACTGATTATGATTCCCCAATACGGTGAACTCAACCGAATATACAGTGACTTTATTGTAAGCCATACTTTTTCTTTTGACAAGCAGAAATTCATCACGAACTTCTACAAGCAATACAATGACACAAAAGTTTTTGAAGCCGCTATCCTTGAATTGGTACTTGACAAGCAGAAAGAACAGTACACTCTGATTCTCGACAGTCTAAGAGCCGAGATAGAGAAAAACATGATGCTTTACGAAAAATATCCATTGCTTGATGATGAGATAATTTCTCGTGTGTGCTACCATTTCGCTGATAGATATAATATTGATATAGAGGAACAACTGGAGGTTACACAAAGACTAAACAAGCCTTTGAACGAGGCATATAACAGATATGATTCTATTGGTTACAGGGAACATACGGCAGAAGAAGAAAAGCAAGCCGAAAAGGAATATGAACGCTGCAAGGCTGAATATGAGAAAGAAAAAGAAGAACTGAACAGGCTTTATGAATTGCAAAAGCAAGCAAGAAAAGAGGCTTTCCAATATATAGAGAACTGCTGCGGAGATATTTATAAATTGAGTTTCCATTTTATGGAAATATTAGCAAAATATATTCCCGTAGCTAAAGATAAACCGGAAGAGCTAACCAAGCCAAGCGAACCCGATATGCAAGAAGAAGCGCCCAAAGAGGAACAATACGAATATTTCGACATGGAGTTGCTTTCGCTCGTTTACACGACCTGCGTAGGAGAACAATTCGAGAATATTTCCGAATATGATTTCTATGCTTGTATGAATCTGCACCCCGGCAAATGCAAGCTGAAAATAAAAACGAGAGAGAAAATACGTGTCTGCTACCTGATATTCCTGATGGGTGAACAACTGCCCAAACTTGACAGGGAGAATTGGAAAAAGAATATCCTCAAAATGCTGGATATTGAAGAGAACTATTACAAGTCAAAATACAAGGAACCTGTTTCCGATTTCCCAAGTGACAGCAACCAGAAGTTCGCCAAAGAAATGGACGCAATATTCCGATAATCCGTGATGTACCCTGACATATTACGAAACAACCACTTTTACCACTCAAACTAATTTTTGAGTGGTATTTTTATTGTCTGATATTCAAAGAAATAACAAGATATTCCATTTACATCAACCACATCCTTACCACTTACAAACCTTCCTAATTTTGCATCGTTCGAGAACGGAAATAACAGCCAGTGCGCAGGGCTGATTGTTAAACGACTAAATAGATTAGACGATGACAAATCTTCAAGAGTTATTATCAAAACCCGTCTGGCAGATGACAGGCGAAGAGTTCATATTCTTAAGCAAGCACGCTTCCGGTCAAACGGAAATGCAGCCACAGCCCGTTACGGACACAGAAAGGAAGTATGTGTACGGAATACTGGGCATTGCCAAACTGTTCGGGTGCAGCCTGCCCACTGCCAACCGCATCAAGAAAAGCGGAAAGATTGACAAGGCAATCACCCAGATAGGACGCAAGATTATCGTAGATGTGGAGCTTGCCCTTGAACTGGCCGGGAAGAAAACAGGAGGACGAAAATAACGGGAGGCATGGCTATGGACTATATTAAAGAGACTAAGGACATATCGGCAGAAGAAGCCATTATCCTTTGGCAAGCCTCACGTTTGAGCCTGTCGAAAAGTTATGAGAAAGCACCTGAAATCCTCAAAGTACATGGTTCTGTCATTGGGACATTGGGCAATTTCAGCGCATCCATCGGCAAAGCCAAAAGTAAAAAGACATTCAATGTATCGGCTATCGTAGCCGCCGCATTGAAGAACGGCACAGTGTTGCGGTATGTGGCGGAACTGCCGGAAGATAAGCGGAAAGTGCTTTATGTTGATACAGAGCAAAGCCCTTACCATTGCCTGAAAGTCATGACACGCATTTTGCGGATGGTCGGCTTGCCAGATGACAGGGACAATGAGAACCTTGAATTTCTCGCTTTGAGAAAATACACGCCTGAGCAACGTATCAGGATTGTAGAACAGGCTATCTACAACACTCCCGACATTGGTCTTGTAATCATAGACGGCATCCGTGATATGGTGTACGACATCAACAGTCCCGGTGAATCCACACGCATCATATCCAAACTGATGCAGTGGACGGACGACAGGCAGATAC
>ERZ773277.2775-NODE-2775-length-11153-cov-2.378176_pt1 | contig 11153 bp, 14 predicted proteins | sample MGYA00511957_ERZ773277 | MGnify/ENA primary metagenome ERZ773277 (study PRJEB29015, sample SAMEA2737800) | human gut metagenome | biome: human gut; feature: human-associated habitat; material: faeces | place: China | collected 2012 ... | reverse complement strand
GAAGCCGTCACCCGGCAAAACAGGCGGCAGGGGCTTACTCCCCCTGCTGCTCCAGCGCATACTTATACAGCGCATTTTTCTTCACGCCGTGGATCTCCGCCGCCAGCGCCGCCGCTTTTTTCAGGGGCAGTTCAGCCTGTAGCAGGGTCAGCGTACGCAGCGCATCGGCAGGCAGGGCGTCTTCCTGCGCTTTATGCCCTTCGACAATCAGCACCATTTCGCCCTTGCGGCGGTTCTCATCCTCTTTCACCCACGCCAGCAGTTCGCCAACCGGCGCGCCGTGAATGGTTTCCCAGGTTTTGGTCAGCTCGCGCGCCAGCACCACGTAGCGGGATTCGCCCCAGACGGTAACCATATCGTCCAGGCTTTCCAGCAGGCGGTGGGTTGATTCGTAAAAAATCAGGGTACGCGGTTCGGCTTCCAGATCCTTTAACGCGTCGCGACGGCCTTTGGATTTAGCAGGCAGGAAACCTTCGTAGCAGAAACGATCGGACGGCAGGCCCGCCGCGCTTAATGCAGCAATAGCAGCACACGGCCCCGGCAGCGGCACAACGCGGATCCCTGCTTCACGGCAGGTGCGCACCAGATGGTAGCCCGGATCGTTGATAAGCGGCGTACCCGCATCGGAGACCAGCGCGATGTTCTGCCCTTCTTTCAGCTTCGCCACCAGCGTTTCGGCTTTTTGTTGCTCATTGTGATCGTGCAGGGCAAACAGACGGGCGTTAATGGCAAAGTGCTGCAGCAGTAAACCGGTATGACGGGTGTCTTCAGCAGCAATTAAATCAACAGCTTGCAATACAGTGAGTGCACGTTGGGTAATATCAGACAAATTCCCGATAGGAGTAGGTACAATATAAAGCTGGCCTTGAGAATTATCTGCCGTTTCGTGTTGTTTCATTGTTTCGTCCGTATTGCCGATTTAATATTGAGCATTGCGTAAAAAAATCACTGGATACAGTATGGTACCGTTAACGTTTCTTCGAAAAAAAGCCGCGCACAGCGTGCCCCTCCTGCTGGCAGCCCTGATCTTTACCGGCTGCGGCACCCAGGCACCTGACCAGAGCACTGCTCATATGCAGGGATCCGCTCAGGCTGATTCTGGCTTTTATCTGCAACAAATGTCGCAGAGTTCAAATGATACCAGGATCAACTGGCAATTACTCGCCATTCGTGCACTGCTGAAGGAAGGAAAAACCCAGCAGGCTGCCGAGCTGTTCAGCCAGCTGCCGCAGGATCTTAACGACGATCAGCGCCATGAGCAGACGCTGCTGTCGGCAGAACTGAAGGTCGCGCAGAAAGATTTCGACGGCGCTAAGAAGATCCTCGGCACTATCGAACTGAGCGCGCTGGATAAGAATCAGCAGGCCCGTTTCTGGCAGGCCGGTATCACCGCTGAGCAGGGTCACCCCTCCCTGACGCTTCTCCGCGCGCTGATTGCCCAGGAGCCTCTGCTTGCGGGTGCGGACAAGCAGAAAAATATTGACGCAACCTGGCAGGCACTCGCCTCCATGACCCAGGATCAGGCCAGAGCGCTGGTGATCAACGCCGATGAAAATGTCCTGCAAGGCTGGCTGGATCTGCAACAGATGTGGTTCAACAACCGCAGCGATCCGAACATGCTGAAAGCCGGCATTACCGACTGGCAAAAGCGCTACCCGCAAAACCCGGGAGCAAAAATGCTGCCAACGCAGCTGGTGAACGTGCAAAACTTTAAGCCCGCCTCCACCAGCAAAATCGCCCTGCTGCTGCCGTTAAACGGCCAGGCAGCGGTGTTTGGCCGCGCCATTCAGCAAGGTTTTGAAGCCGCGAAAAACGGCACTACCACCGTCACCGGCAGCGCCGTTCCGGCGCAGGCAGCACAGGCGGCGAATGTGAATGACGTCGTCAGTCCGTCAGCCGCCGAAACCAGCGACCTGACCACCGCGCAAACCCCTGCCCAGGGCACCATGCAGAATCCGGTTACCGCCCCAACGACGCAACCCGCTACCTCAGCGCCTGCGGCAACACAGGCCCCGGCTGAAACCCCGGCGCCCGCGACGGCAGAACAACCTCAGCCGCAAACCGCGCAGCCGGAACAGCAGCCAGCAGCCCAGCCGCAGGCTGTGGCCACCACCAGCGCTAACCCTGGTGCAGAGTTGAAAATCTACGACACCAGCGCCCAGCCGCTTGACCAGGTGCTGGCGCAGGTTCAGCAGGACGGGGCCAGCATCGTTGTCGGCCCGCTGTTGAAAAACAACGTGGAAGCGCTGATGAAGAGCAACACCACGCTGAACGTGCTGGCGCTTAACCAGCCTGAGCAGGTTCAGAACCGCGCCAATATCTGTTACTTCGCCCTCTCTCCGGAGGATGAAGCCCGCGATGCGGCCCGTCATATCCACGAGCAGGGCAAACAGGCGCCGCTGCTGCTGATCCCACGCAGCACGCTGGGCGACCGCGTTGCCAACGCCTTTGCGCAAGAGTGGCAGACCCTTGGCGGTGGCGTGGTGTTGCAGCAGAAATTTGGCTCAGCTTCCGAACTGAGAGCGGGCGTGAACGGCGGGGCAGGTATTGCCCTCAACGGTAGCCCGGTATCCGCCAGCCTGCCGCAGCAGCAGAGCGTCACCATCGGCGGTCTGACGATCCCAGCCCCCCCTACCGACGCGCAAATCAGCGGCGGCGGTAAAGTGGATTCGGCGTACATCGTCGCTACGCCGGAAGAGATCGCCTTTATCAAACCAATGATCGCCATGCGTAACGGCAGCCAGAGCGGCGCAACGCTCTACGCCAGCTCACGCAGCGCACAGGGTACCGCAGGCCCGGATTTCCGTCTGGAAATGGAAGGACTGCAATACAGCGAGATCCCTATGCTGGCAGGCAGCAACCCGCAGTTGATGCAGCAGGCGCTGGGCGCGGTGCGCAATGATTATTCCCTGGCGCGTCTGTACGCGATGGGCGTCGATGCCTGGGCGCTGGCAAACCACTTTACCCAGATGCGCCAGGTACCGGGCTTTGAGCTTAACGGGAATACCGGCGATCTGACCGCCGATCAGGATTGTGTGATTAACAGGAAGTTATCATGGCTCAAATACCAGCAGGGGCAGATCGTCCCGGCCAGTTAAGCCGCAAAGAGACCGGCGACGCGTGGGAGCTAAAAGCGCGCCGCTGGCTTGAAGGCAAAGGACTGCGCTTTGTCGCCGCCAACGTTCGCGGGCGCGGCGGCGAGATTGACCTGATTATGAAAGACGGTCAAACCATCGTGTTTGTTGAAGTACGCTACCGACAGTCGTCCCGTTTTGGCGGTGCTGCCGCCAGCGTGACGCTCGCCAAACAACAAAAATTATTACAGACTGCCCACTTGTGGCTTGCCCGCCATAATGGGAGTTTTGATACTGTGGATTGCCGTTTCGATGTGGTAGCCTTCACCGGAAATGCGATCGACTGGCTTAAAAACGCGTTTGGCGAAGACGCATAAATAAGATTTTAAAGGGATACCGTGCTCGAACGAATAAAAGTGTGCTTCACAGAAAGCATTCAAACGCAGATTGCCGCAGCGGAAGCCCTTCCGGACGCGATCTCGCGTGCAGCGATGACGCTGGTTCAGTCGCTGCTCAACGGCAACAAAATCCTCTGTTGTGGCAATGGCACGTCCGCCGCCAACGCACAGCATTTTGCTGCCAGCATGATCAATCGCTTCGAAACCGAGCGACCGAGTTTACCTGCCATTGCACTAAACACCGATAACGTGGTCTTAACTGCGATTGCCAACGATCGTCTGCATGACGAAATTTACGCCAAGCAGGTGCGCGCCTTAGGCCATGCCGGAGACGTGTTGCTGGCGATCTCCACGCGCGGTAACAGCCGGGATATCGTTAAGGCGGTTGAAGCGGCAGTAACCCGGGACATGACGATTGTCGCCCTGACCGGTTACGACGGCGGTGAGCTGGCTGGCCTGCTGGGGCCGCAGGATGTGGAGATCCGCATTCCTTCGCACCGTAGCGCCCGCATCCAGGAGATGCATATGCTCACGGTGAACTGCTTATGCGATCTGATCGATAACACGCTTTTCCCTCACCAGGATGATTAAGGAGTTCTCATGAAGGTTTTATCGGCCCTTGCAGTCGTGATGTCTGCATTACTGCTTCAGGGATGCATCGCTGCCGCTGTAGTCGGTACCGCAGCGGTCGGCACCAAAGCAGCGACCGATCCGCGTACCGTTGGGACGCAGGTGGATGACGGTACGCTTGAGCTGCGCGTAAACAGTGCGCTGTCGAAAGACGAACAGATCAAGAAGGAAGCACGCATTAACGTGACGGCTTATCAGGGCAAAGTTCTGCTGGCAGGCCAGGCGCCAACCCCTGAACTCGCCTCGCGCGCCAAACAGATCGCGATGGGCGTAGAAGGTACGGCGGAAGTGTTTAACGAGATCCGCCAGGGCCAGCCGATTGGTCTCGGCACCGCGTCATCTGATACCTGGATCACCACCAAAGTGCGTTCCCAGCTGCTGGGTACCGACCAGGTGAAATCCTCAAACGTGAAAGTAACCACTGAGAACGGCGAAGTGTTCCTGCTAGGCCTGGTGACAGAACGTGAAGGGAAAGCGGCGGCGGATATCGCCAGCCGGGTGAGCGGCGTGAAGCACGTCACCACCGCCTTTACTTATATCAAGTAATTCACACCTGACTGTAAGCCCGGTAAGCGCCAACGCCACCGGGCTTTCTTTCACACCAGCGCCATACTCCCCACAATCACTCCGCTCAACGCCACCAGCCCCGCCGTCAGCCACAGCGCTTTCGCCGGGAATGACTTACGCAGCATGATCAGCGACGGCAGGCTCACCGCCGGCAGCGTGATGAGCAGCGCCAGCGCCGGTGCGGTACCCATGCCAGCCATCATCATGGTCTGAATAATCGGGATCTCCGCCGCGGTTGGGATCACAAACAGGCAACCGGCCACCGCCATCGCAATCACCCACATCAGCGTGTTGTCGATAGCGCCATCCGCATGCGGGAACAGCCAGACGCGCGCCGCCCCGAGCACCAGTACGGCCAGGATATAGACCGGGATTGTGCTCCAGAAAAGCTGCCACAGCGCTTTGCCCCAGCGAGCTAAGAAACTGCCCTGCGGATCGCTGAGGTCCAGCTCAACGGAGGCAGGCCCGGCCTCGTTGTCTTTCACCAGGTGCTGCACTAGCGTAGCGACAAGCACCACCGTCAGCAGGCCAGCCGCCAGACGGATAAACGCGAAATGCCAGCCGAGAACGAAGCCCATAAACACCAGCGTTGCCGGGTTCAGCAGGGGGTTACCCATCCAGAAGGCAAGCGCACCGCCCATCGACACGCGCTGTCGGCGCATACCCGCCGCCACCGGTGCAGCGCAGCAGGAGCACATCATGCCCGGCAGGGAGAAAATCGTTCCCAGCAGCGTGCCCTGCAGGCGCGGTTGTCCCAGGGTTTTTATCAGCCAGTTACGCGGGATAAGTACCTGAATCAGCGAGCCCAGCAATACGCCCAATACCGCCGCTTTCCAGACGGCAAGAAAATAGACCATTGCGTAATCCCACGCCGCGCGAAGCGGGCTGGAATCGGCCTGCGCGAGAATCGATTTACCGATGCTGTGGGTGTCGGCGGCGGTGAAGGCTTTACCGTAGTACGGCTGCCATTTCACATACCAGAGGCCAATGATGACCACGAGAAAGAAGAGTGCGGGCTTCCACCACTGAACAGGTGTTGCCGCCTGAGATGAAGACTGACCAGTCATACCATTCCCCGGAAGGTGTTATTTAATAAGCCGGGGAAGTTTACGCCTCGCCCTGCGCGATTTCACGCAGTTTTGCCGAAGGGATAATATTAACCCCCTCTTGCGACGGAGCCAGTGCCTCTTTCAGCATCGCCTGCGCGACATCCCGCGCCTCGATGGACTTCCAGTTACCGGGCAGGATGCGAAACAGCGGAGCGAAAAAAGACTCGTTAAAACGCCGTTCGTCGCGGTGGCCCATCAGCATGGAAGGCCGTACGATGGTCAGGCGCTCCCATTGCTGCGCGATTAACGCCTCTTCCATTTTGCCCTTCACCTGGTTGTAAAAAAACGGCGAGCCTGCGTTCGCGCCGTGCGCGCTGACCACCAGGAAATGCTTAGCACCCAGCTTCTTGGCCGTCAGGGCGGTATCTACCACCAGCGTGTAATCTGCATGGACAAAGGCTTCTTTACTGCCCGCTTCCCGTCGGGTGGTGCCAAGGCAGCAAAAGGCGATATCAATGGGATCCTGCACCTGCGCCAGCGCGTCGGTAAGCTGGGGATCGTGCGGGTTATAGACGCCGGTGATATCCAACAGCGGGCGACGCGTCGGGGCGGCGATATAGTTGATATGCCGATCCTGGATCAGCAGCCGCAGCAGATGTCCACCCACCAGCCCGGTTGCGCCGGTAATCAGTACCTGACTCATCTTGTCCCCTTTACAGAATTGTCCGTTTGCGATCTGGGCCTGCTCTACCACACTTAAAAGTCTGTTACCGGTAAGTATTTACCACAAACGGGAAAAAAACAGTCTGAAGCGAAAACAACGGAGGAAGCATGGGTAAAAAAATCGCAGTCTTGATTACCGACGAGTTTGAAGATTCAGAATTTACGTCGCCAGCAGAGGCATTCCGCAAGGCGGGCCACGAGGTGGTCACCATCGAAAAAGAAGCGGGTAAAACCGTGAAGGGCCACAAGGGTGAAGCCAGCGTGACCATTGACGAATCCATTGATAACGTCAGCCCGTCGGATTTCGACGCCCTGCTGTTACCGGGCGGCCATTCACCGGATTCCCTGCGCGGGGACGAGCGTTTCGTCACCTTTACCCGTGACTTCGTCGGCACCGGTAAACCGGTGTTTGCCATTTGCCACGGCCCGCAGCTGCTGATCAGCGCCGAGGTGGTACGCGGGCGTAAGCTCACCGCGGTGAAACCGATCGTTATCGATCTGAAAAACGCCGGTGCCGAGTTCTACGATCAGGAAGTGGTGAACGATAACGATCAGCTGATCACCAGCCGTACGCCGGACGATCTTCCAGCGTTTAACCGCGAAGCGCTACGCCTGCTCGGTGCGTAACCAGTGCAGCTTCTTGCCAAAGCCCAGGGTGTTGTCGGTAAATTTCAGCTCATCGAGGCGGATTTCCCACACCGGGGCTTTTAGCGCTGCGGCCACCGGGAAGCGGCGCGTATAGCGTTTACGCTGGGCGTCGCTTTCCTCACCTTCCAGGCGACGAATTTCGCCTTTGAACTGGACCCCGCGGATCAGCGCAACGGTTTTAGGCTGACCATTTACCGTGCCCGCCACTTTTGCCTGTTGGCCCGTCATCTGCGCATGCCGCGTTTTGTCTTCGCTCATCACGTAAAAGGCCACGCGCTCGGGATCGTAGTAATAAAAGGCATTTGCGCACCACATCTCCTCGTCTTTACAGACGCACCAGGTCACAACATGCTGCTTTGCCAGCCAGCGGTTAATGGCGGCCAGTGTTTCCATTTTCGCTCTCTCTCATGCTATGGTGCGTTCACCTTAACATACTGAATCTGTTTACCGTGTGCTGGTTTCTCTATCTTGTCCGAACCGCTGATAACGCACTCTACACCGGGATCACTACCGATGTGGCACGGCGTTTTTTACAACATCAAACGGGAAAAGGGGCGAAAGCACTGCGGGGGAAAGGTGAACTTCAGCTGGCGTTTTCAGCCGCCGTGGGCGACAGATCCCTGGCGCTCAGGCTGGAATACCGCATCAAGCAGCTGACGAAGCGCCAGAAAGAGCGTCTCGTCAACGGGGACGGCTCTTTCGAGGCGCTACGCGAAAGCCTGCTTAAAAACGATTGAAATGATCGTGGTACTCCACCAGACCGGTAACCCCATCGAGCGAATCGTCCGCCAGAGGATGTACCAGGAAAGATGTTTCCGTGCCTGGCCAGTGGCAGCGCAGATCGTATCTGGACGCTGGCTCAAAGCCTAAACGCTCGTAGAACGCCGGATCGCCCAGAACGACGACAGCGGCATAGCCGAATTCATTCAGGGAATCCAGCCCTTCATAGACCAGCTGGCGTGCCAGGCCCTGTCCACGGTAGTTTTCATCCACCGCCAGCGGCGCCATGCCGACCCACTGCAACTCTTCACCCTGCACAATCACCGGGCTGAACGCCACGTAGCCGACCACCTGCCCCTCATCGTCGGTGGCAACCAGGCCCAGCGTAATCAGGCCATCTTCGCGAAGATCGTGAACCAGTTGAGCTTCGGCGTCGCCTGCAAAAGAGCGGCGTAACAACGCATCGATACCCGGCGCATCAATCCCAATTTCGACTCGAATCAGCATGGTTCACCTACTGAAGTGTGTTTACTGTCCGGCGGGGTTTTTAGCCCGGCCTCAACGAAATCTGCCATTTGCATCAACATCATACGCAGTGCGTTCGGCATCTGCTCCAGCTCAATGGCATCCATTAAATTTTTGACGTACAGACCGAGCTCCGTGTCGCCTTCAATCACCAGACGACGCTGGAAGAAAAGGGTGTCCGGATCCTGTTTGCGCGCGGCGATCATCAGCAGATCGCTGGCATCCGCGCTAAAGCTGACATCCGCCTCGGCGGTTTCACGGACGATCAGCCGATCGTTCTCAACGGAAGTAAACCAGCGCAACCCGATATCGCGTACTTCAATCTTTAACCAGCGGCCTTCCAGAAACTCAAGCTCACCGTCCTGTAGCGCCTGGCGGAACTGCCAGCTCAGTACCTGTTCCAGCACCTGGCGTTTAAGCGCGAACGGCGCCAGTTTTACCGGCACGCTCAGCATTGATGGACCGAATTGTACGAGACGTGAACGCAGTTTATCCAGCACGAGCTTTACTCCCTGATAGCTATAGTCCTGCTATTTTGCCATATCCCGACAAGAAGATAGCGGCGTAAATCAACAAACCGTTGTCCGGTATACCTCATTATTGGTGCCATCAATACGCCATTAGCTGCCTTAAATCAAAAATTGTCGCGTATGGGTTAATTAAAATCCCAGCTCGTTAACATTTTTTACGATCCCTGCGATCGACAACATCGGGATAAATTATGGAGCTGCTCTGCCCTGCCGGAAACCTTCCGGCGCTTAAGGCGGCCATCGAAAATGGGGCCGATGCGGTCTATATCGGGCTGAAAGATGATACCAATGCCCGCCATTTTGCGGGTCTTAACTTTACGGAGAAAAAGCTTCAGGAAGCCGTTAACTTCGTTCACCAGCACCGGCGAAAACTGCACATCGCCATCAATACCTTTGCCCATCCTGATGGCTACGCCCGCTGGCAGCGCGCCGTGGATATGGCGGCCCAGCTGGGCGCCGATGCGTTGATCCTGGCCGACCTCGCTATGCTTGAGTATGCGGCAGAACGTTATCCGCATATTGAGCGCCACGTCTCTGTTCAGGCATCGGCCACCAATGAAGAGGCCGTGCGTTTTTATCATCGACACTTTGACGTGGCTCGCGTGGTGCTGCCGCGCGTGCTCTCTATTCATCAGGTTAAGCAACTGGCGCGCGTCACGCCAGTGCCGCTGGAGGTTTTTGCCTTCGGCAGCCTGTGCATCATGGCCGAAGGCCGCTGCTATCTTTCTTCCTATCTTACCGGGGAATCGCCAAATACCGTCGGTGCCTGCTCGCCTGCCCGCTTCGTTCGCTGGCAGCAAACGCAGGGGCTGGAGTCGCGCCTGAATAACGTGTTAATCGACCGCTATCAGGACGGTGAAAACGCGGGCTACCCGACGCTGTGCAAAGGCCGCTATCTGGTGGACGGCGAGCGCTACCACGCGCTGGAGGAGCCCACCAGCCTCAACACGCTGGAGCTGCTGCCGGAACTGCTGGCCGCCAACATTGCCTCGGTGAAAATCGAAGGCCGCCAGCGTAGCCCGGCCTACGTGAGCCAGGTGGCGAAGGTGTGGCGTCAGGCTATCGACCGCTGCATGGCGGACCCGCAAAACTACGCCCCGCAGGCGGCCTGGATGGAGACGCTCGGCGCGATGTCCGAAGGCACGCAAACCACGCTCGGCGCGTATCACCGTAAATGGCAGTGAGATAATCATGAAATATTCATTAGGGCCGGTGCTTTACTACTGGCCAAAAGAGACGCTGGAAGATTTTTACCAGCAGGCGGCTAACAGCAGCGCCGATGTGATTTACCTCGGCGAAGCGGTGTGCAGCAAGCGCCGCGCCACCAAAGTGGGCGACTGGCTGGATATGGCGAAAAGCCTGGCCGCCAGCGGCAAGCAGGTGGTGCTCTCGACGCTGGCGCTGGTGCAGGCGTCCTCTGAACTGGGCGAGCTGAAGCGCTACGTCGAAAACGGTGAGTTCCTGCTGGAGGCGAGCGACCTGGGCGTGGTGAACATGTGCGCCGAGCGTAAGCTGCCGTTTGTCGCCGGACATGCGCTGAACTGCTATAACGCGGTGACCCTGCGCCTGCTGCTCAAACAGGGGATGACACGCTGGTGCATGCCGGTTGAGCTCTCCCGCGACTGGCTGGTCAACCTGCTAAATCAGTGTGACGAGCTGGGCATTCGCAATCAGTTTGAAGTCGAAGTGCTGAGCTACGGCCATCTGCCGCTGGCCTACTCTGCCCGCTGCTTCACCGCGCGTTCCGAAGATCGCCCGAAAGACGAGTGTGAAACCTGCTGCATTAAGTACCCGAACGGACGCAGCATGCTCTCGCAGGAGAATCAGCAGGTGTTTGTCCTCAACGGCATTCAGACTATGAGCGGTTACGTCTATAACCTCGGCAACGAGCTGGCGTCAATGCATGGGCTGGTGGATATGGTGCGTCTTTCGCCGCTCGATACCGGCGTGTTCGCCATGCTGCACGCCTTCCGCGCCAACGAAAACGGCGCCTCGCCGCTGCCGCTGACGGCAAACAGCGACTGCAACGGTTACTGGAAACGTCTCGCCGGGCTGGAATTGCAGGGGTAAAAAAGCTCACTTTGTTAACAACGGTTATCATTTTTTAATGCAGTATTAAAGATTGACCGTCGACAAAGTGAGCTGTTATGACTGACAAAACCATTCCGTTTTCGGTGCTGGATCTGGCACCGATTCCACAAGGCTCCTCGGCAAGAGAAGCCTTTTCGCACTCTCTGGATCTGGCTCAGCTTGCCGAAAAACGTGGCTATCACCGCTACTGGCTGGGGG
>ERZ773277.2771-NODE-2771-length-11164-cov-3.131155_pt1 | contig 11164 bp, 6 predicted proteins | sample MGYA00511957_ERZ773277 | MGnify/ENA primary metagenome ERZ773277 (study PRJEB29015, sample SAMEA2737800) | human gut metagenome | biome: human gut; feature: human-associated habitat; material: faeces | place: China | collected 2012 ... | reverse complement strand
CATAAGCACCCTACTCATAGCCCGGCGCATTCTCGTAAATACATTCTCGGTCCAGCCACTTATTGAAGGAACCGCAGTGGTTAAATACACCATCCAGAATGACCTTCATGCCTCTGCGGTGTACTTCCTCCACAAACTCAGCGAAAAGCTGATTACTCGCCTCCAGATTCTCCTTATCTGTCACACGGCAGATATAGCGGGAGGCTGATTTATTCGGATAGGTCGGGTCCGCCTTGAGATTGCCATTCTCATCTCTCTGCAGCACCTCTTCCTCATCCTTCACGATCCTTCCAAAATGAGGATCTACATAATCATAATCCTGAATATCATACTTGTGGTTGGACGGCGATACAAAGATCGGATTCAGGTAAAGAACCTCCACGCCAAGCTCCTGCAGATAGTCTAACTTCTGCATCACGCCGGCAATATCTCCGCCGTAAAACTCACGCACGCCCATCGCAGCCGGGTACTTATTCCAGTCTGTCACCTTGCTAGTGCCCTCTCCGATGTAGAAATACTCATCGTCCTCCACATCATTGCTGCGGTCGCCGTTGTAAAAACGATCTACATAGATCTGATAAAAAACGGCACCCTTCGCCCAGTCCGGTGTATGAAATCCCGGTGTCATCGTAAAATTGTAATACTCCTCCACCGAATTGCACAGACCAACGTTATTGTAATAGCATGTCATCTGACCGCAATGAATCTCAAAATAGTAGAACACCTGCTCCGTGCCAAGCTGCACAAATGTCTCATAATAATCGAAAAGCCGGTCATTATAGAGCTTCTCCATCTCGATCCGCTCATCATTAAATACAAGAATTACACTGTCCAGATTCTCTCTGGCACATCTCAAACGCAGTCTCACTCTGTCATAAGGATCCGGTTCAGCCGGGCAGCGATAAAACTCGGTGCCATCGGCAAACAGTGCCTGTGGATTGAAAATTGTCGTCAGATTATCCAGATAAAGCTGTGTCTTCATCTGCTTTGACATCCTGTAAAACTGCACATTTAAATCCATGACCCGCCTCCTTCAACTAAAATCTATCTGTCATATTTTCTCATTTTGAGCCTACAGAGCCATTCTACATCATTTTCGCACATTTCACAAGTTTTATTCAATGACCGCTGAGTTCTGCATATTCAGGGATCTCTTTATTCTTCCGTGTTCTCAGTCATTCGGGCTGTCTTCAAGCTCCTTTACAAGCACAAGAAGCTCCTCTTTCGTATTTCTCTCCGGTTCCTCCAGCACTGTTTCCAAAAGCCCCTGCAGGAGCTTCCCGAGCTGCGGTCCCGGTTTGATCCCCTCCTGCATCAGATCCCTGCCATTGACTGCAAGATCCTTGACACAGAGCGGCTGATTTTTCTCTTCGATCTCCTCGTACTTTTTCATGCACGAATCGAGCTTTGCCGTCTTTGCTGAAATGGTATCCGGACTCTGCGCCAGCACATCGGCATACTGAACAGCAAATTCCATCCACATAATGTCCCTGCCGATCTTTGATGCCGCCCGTCGCACCGCACGCATTGTGTTCTCCATCCGGTAATCATGGTAACGGATCAGACGAACTACGGTGTCGATGGTGTCATTGTCATAGGTCAGCCGCTTTAAGATTGAGCGCGCCATCGCCGCACTCTTCTCCGGGTGTCCGTAGAAATGCCCCTCACCGTTGTCATCAAGTGTCATCACCGCAGGCTTTGCCACATCATGCAAAAGCATAGTCAGCACAAGCATTGTGTACTGCTTCTTATCAAGACTCGCACAGAGCTTTCGGAGCTTCTCACCGGCATAGCCGGAAAGCTCATTCTGCTTCTCCCCTGCCATAAGACTCTGTATCCGCTCAATTCCATGGATCGAATGCTCGCCCACCGTATAACAGTGATGGTGGTTTTGCTGTTCGCAGGTCATCATGCGGTCAAATTCCGGCAGAAATACCTTCGTCATACCGGCGGTGTATGCCACCCGGATCGTCCCCGGATTCGGAGAAATTAAAAGTTTCGTCATTTCAACACGGATCCTCTCCGCACTGATCTTTTCAAGGTTCTGAATACGAGCCTCCATGGCACGCAGTGTATCAGGTTCGATCACAAAACCGAGCTGTCCGGAAAAACGGACTGCCCGCAGCATCCGGAGGGCATCCTCATCAAACCTCTGTCCGGCATCGCCCACACAGCGTATGATGCCCTGCTTAAGGTCTCCGACACCGTCAAACTCATCCACCAGACCGGATCGGTCATTGTACGCCATCGCATTGATCGTAAAATCGCGACGCTCCAGATCCATCTTCAGGTTCGTGGTAAATGCCACCTCCTTCGGATGCCTGCCGTCCTCGTACTCACCATCGATCCGGTAGGTCGTGACCTCATAGCCCTCACCGTTCATCATGACCGTGATCGTACCATGCTGCAGACCGGTATCAATCGTTTTGCGAAACAGCGCTTTGACCTCCAATGGCTTTGCCGAAGTGGTGATATCCCAGTCCTCCGGCGTTCTTCCAAGCATGGCGTCCCGCACGCAGCCACCGACTGCGTACGCTTCGTATCCATGCTCCTCCAGCGTATTTATGATCCTGACAACCTCCTGAGGCATTGTCATTTTATATTCTGACATCGTCTCCCCCATTTCATTCCAGTTTATTCGTCACTGTTACTCAAGGTTGCCTCATCTCCAAGATCGACTCTCTTCATTTCTTTCTTGCGGTAGAAAATATCATATAATGCCGGTACAACAAATAATGTCATCAGCGTCGCATATGCCAGACCACCAATCGTAACGATCGCCATACCACGGCTCATGTCAGAGCCGGTATCGTGACTAAATACCATTGTACTCATTGCGAGAATGGTCGTCAATGCCGTCATGAGGATCGGACGCATACGCGTGATTCCGGTCTCGATCAGTGCCTCTCTCTTATCCACACCGTCCAGACGAAGCTGATTGACATAATCAACAAACACAATACCGTTGTTTACAACGACACCGGACAGCACCAGAAATCCCATCAGCGACATCATGGACAGTTCCTGACCGGAGATCAGCAGTGCCAGAAGTCCGCCGGTAAACGCAAGCGGGATCGTAAAGATAACGATAAACGGTGACAGAAGACTCTGGAACTGCGCTACCATGATCAGATAGATAAATACGACCGCCAGTGTGATCATGAGAAGCATATTCTTGACCATCTCTTTCGTCGTTTCCGTTTCACCACCCATATCGATGGTATAGCCTGCCGGAAGATCATATTTGTCAATCTCTTTCTGCAGCTTACGGCTCAACAATGTGACATTATATCCCTCCTCCACATCCGCCGTGACGGATACATAATTGACCAGATTTCTTCTCTTAAGACTTTCAACACTCTTGCCCTTTGTAATCTTGGCAAATCTGCTCAACTTATAGGTCTTTGTAACCTCCTTGCCCTGATCGTTCATAGAGGTTGTCTCAAATTCATAGTCGGAAAGATTTGTGGTATCCAGCTCGTCACGCTCATCGACAATCTTTACATTATACTGCTGATCCTCAACGGTGATCTTCGTGGAATCCTTCTCTGTCGTCAGCGCAGAGGCAAGCTCCTGATATACCTGTGCCACGGTAAGACCGCATTTCATTGCCTTATCCTTATCGACCGTGACAACGTACTCGGTATCACCGTCCTCCTGCTCATTCGTAACATCCTTAAAGCCCTTCTGCTTCTCAACGAGTTTCATGATATCCTCACTGATCTCAAGCAGCTTGTCGTTATCTTTTCCGGAAATCTCAATGTTTAATCCGGAGCCAAGCATGCTTGACATATCCATATTGGAAGCAGAAACGGTATAGTCCTTCAGAGAAAGCTTTTTGAGCTTCTTCTCGATCGTATCCGCGATCTCCTTGTTCTTCTTTGCATATTTCTCCTTCAAAAGAATCTCAAAGGTATAAGACTTGTCATCGGTAGACATCACGGATGCACCGGAGGTCATAACGCCACCGACCGTGTCCACGCCTTTTATGCTGCTGACAATGTCAAGAATCTTGTCTGCTGTCTCATGATCCTCCTTTGTGGAGTTTTCCTTCGGCATTGTCGCGGAGATCGACAGCTGCTGACTCGCCATATCCGGCATCATAACGATTCCCATACGGAATACCTGAAGCACACAAAATACCAGAAGCACAAATGCTCCAACCAGTACAACTGCCTTGTGCGCCAGTGAGAAGCGCGCTGCCTTCTCGTAAGCATTGATCACTGCATCAAAGAAACGGTGCTTTTTTGTATTTTCCTTCTTAAGAACAGTTGCACTCATACTTGGTACTACCGTCAGAGCCACGATCAGACTGGCAGATAAGCTGTATGCGATCGTCAGACACATATCCTGCATGATGGAACGGGTCAGTCCATCCGTAAAGATGATCGGAAGGAAAACACAGATTGTTGTCAGTGTAGAAGAAAAGATTGCTCCCGCTACCTGATTTGCTCCCATCACCGCCGCTCTCGCAGCCGGAACGCCCTTGTTGCGCAGACGGTAAATATTCTCTATGACAACGATCGAGTTATCCACAAGCATGCCGACACCGAGCGCAAGTCCTGACAGTGAAATAATATTCATCGTAATATTTGTAAAGTACATCAGCACGATCGTAAACAACACACTGAGTGGAATACTGAATGCCACAACAACCGTCGGACGCACATCCTTCAGGAAAAGCATCAGTACCAACACTGCCAGAAGTGCACCAAAGATCAGATTGGATAAAACAGAATTAATGATGATCTTGATGTAATCACCCTGATCCATCAGGCTGACGATACGAAGATTTTTATCCTCCTTCGTAAGCTCCCTGATCTTCTGGTCACACCGTTTGGAGACGGAGGATGTTCCTGCGGTACTTGACTTGGAAACACTCAGAATAATCGCATCATTACCGTTGACCTTTGCATAATTATCCTCTGCATTATCAATGACCGTAATATCTGCCACATCGCTCAGACGGATATTTCCAATGTCTTTGATATTGGTTAATAACGTATTTTTCAATTCCTTAATGTTATTATACTCATCGCCGACCTTGATCAGATACTGTGTTCCATCCTCACTGATGTAGCCGGCCGGCATGGAGAAGTTCTCTGCCTTAAGGATGTTGGCAAGCTGGTCCTGTGTCAGAAGCTGGTCCAGATTTGCCTTTTTAAGGGCTTCTTTTCTGGATTTCTCGTAGGACTTTCTTGCCTTGTCAAGCTCCTTGCCGCTGTTATCTAAGGTAGTTTCTGCCGATGCGATCTGTGCATTCGCCGCGCCAAAGGCTGCCGCTGCCGTGATCTTTCCGGCTTCGACCTGCTCATATTTTCCCTCTGCCTTTTTGATCGACTTCTCTACCTGTGCAAGCACAGCCTCTGCTGTTTTGATCTCGATCTTTAAATTGGCAAGTTCTGTATTGATCTGCGGGATTCTTGTATTAACAATTTCATACATGGTCTGCAGGTTCTTTTTGGTCAGATTCTTTGCTGCATCGGTCTGTCCCTGCTGCTTCATCATGTCCTGCATTGCTTTGAGCTTATCCGGATGATCCAGCGCATCTTTCACATCGGTCGGAATCGATTCAAGCTGCTTGTCAACCTGCTGCTTTGTTGTGGTCTCTGCCGTCTGGGTCGCTGCCTTTTTGATCTCATCCGCCGCGCTTCCCATCTGACTGAGCAGATGATTTACATTATCTGCCGTTACGGTTGTCTTACTGCCGCTCTGCTCCATCGCATTCTGCACGGCGGCGATCAGTACCTGCTGATAAACCTGATCGTAAATCGCCTTGTAACCGTCTCCTGATTCCAGCGATTTTCTTGCCTCCGCAAAGGAACTGTTGATCTGATTGTAGGAAGACTCCAGTTTATTTTTGCGGTAAGCGGCAAGCTCTGTATTCAATGCTGTCTGACTCGCTTTCAGGCTGGTCACCTGTGAGGTGTACGCTTCCTTATTTGCCATCGCCTGATCCATCAGCTTGCTGTATTTGGCTAACTCGTTGCTCTTATCGGTCTGCTGGATATTTAAGTTTTCCTTCTGCTCCTGCAGCTTTTTCTTGCCATCGTCTAACTTCTTCTGGGCGTCATCAATCTTTGCCTTGGCATCCTTTAATGTACTGTCTGTCTTTTCCAGGATCTTTCCGTTGACATCATCAATCTTATCCTGATTAAGCTTCACCTCCACAGACTTCTCCACAAGTCCGGATGCCTGAACGCTTGCCACGCCGTCCTGACGTTCTAACTCAGGAATGATATTATCCTGCACATACTGAGTCAGTTCATAGCCTTCCTTGCCCTTGTAATCAACGCTGACCATCTTGGTTGCCATCATGTCCATGGAAATCTCCATGACCATCGGATTGTTCACGTTCTCCGGCAGATCAAGCTGGTTGACCGCCGAGGTCACCTTGACCATTGCGCTGTCCATATTGGTATCATCCTCAAACTGTAGCATTACCATACTGTAGTTCTCGCTTGAGGTGCTCGTCACTTCCTTGACACCATTGACCGTACCAACGCCGCTTTCGATCACATCCGTCAGTTCGGATTCCACCTTCTCCGGGGATGCTCCCGGATATGTCGTGATCACTACCATATACGGCATATTCATGTTCGGCAGCAGATCGGTTGTCATCTTACTGAAACTGACACCGCCAAGTACCAGCACCATCACAACTGCCACCAGGATCACGTACGGTCTTTTTACACTAAATTTTGGCATGATTATACTCCCTTTTCTTCTCTTTGCTCGTTATCGCGTTCCACTCTTCTTCGCACCGATTCGCAAATGCGGTCTAACATCGACAAAAACAATTCAATCTCTTCCTCGCTGAAATCTTCAAAGATCAGCTCCTGAAACTGCCGGCGCATCTCACAGCTGTCCGCAATGACCGGTTCCGCCATTTTCGTCAGCTTTAACCGCTGCACCCGCCTGTCCTTCGTATCGCATTCCCGGACAATATATCCTTTGGTGACCAGCTTATCGATCGTCATGGATGCAATGCTGTTCTTGATAAACCGAAAACTGCAAATATCCTTCGCCGTATTCCGGTCGGGATATTTTCCTAAAAAGCCGAGGATATGCAGTCCTGTAATTGTGATGTCATATTTTTTGCATACTCCCTCGCTGGCTTTTTCGAGATATCTCTGAAAATCCTCCGCTTTGCTTAGATAGTCTTTCATATCATTCCTACATTCCTTTCTCCGGCCTCCAAGAATTACTCTGCAATTCTCATCGGCATCACACTACGTTACGAACATTTTCCTATACATAAAAATATACTTCAAAATTAAATATTTCAATTTTGAAGTATATTCCTCTTTGTTCTCTGCGTCAATATCTTTGCAACTCTATTTTATAAAATTTCTATAAATATTGGATCACAAGGTCTCTTCCGATCTTTCTTTCCTCCACGGAAACCTCTGCAAGTCCTCCGCTGATGATCGGCATGGACGGTGGCAGATGACCAAGATCTGCGTCCATGATCACCGGCACTTTAAATCCCTTTAAGACATCATAGACTGCGCGATACTGGTCAAGACCCAGAAATTCCTCACCGAAGCAGAGCGGTCTGCCGATCAGAAATGCCTTTACATGCTGAAACCATCCGGCCTCCTTAAGCTGCCAGAGTGCGCGGCGGATTCCCATCGGATTTAAGTCGCATGCCTCCATAAACCAGATCATGCCATCCTCTTTATAGCGTTCATTAAACTCTGCCACCTTGTCAAAACGCGTTCCGACAAGCGTGTCCAGACAGTCAAGGCAGCCACCGATCAAACGCCCCTTCACGGTAAACTCCTCCAGCTCAGCTGCACTCTTTCCTTCCTGCCACACCACAAGCGTCTTCTTCTCTGTGACATGATACGGCTCCAGCGGATGCTCCTCGTCCTTCTTCGATTCCTTCTCCCACAAAGGATAACCCTGCACCTGCCTTTTTTCTCCGGTCAGGATCCCCCAGGCATCGTTTAATGCCGGATGCCATTCTCGCATACCGAATGCCGGTGCGCACGGTCCGTAGATCGCTGCCGTATCGCACAGCATCGGCAGCAGGAAGGTCAGGTTTGTATTATCCGAAAATCCCATAAACCACTTTGCCTTTGCTCTGGCGATCCGCTCAAAATCAATATAGGAAACAACCTCACACATCAGCTCTCCACCACCGCAGGACAGGATCACATCGCAGTCCTCTTCGGCAAAAAAGTGATTGACCTCCGCAGCGCAAAGCTCCGGCGTATTACTGATGCCGATCCCGCTTCCCTCGTAGCAGTTTGGTCCGGTTAAAATCTTATACCCCATCTCTTTCCATGTCTTCTGCGCATTCTCAAATGCACTCCGGTATGGTTCAATATTACAGCCAAAGGACGGCGCGATGCAGCCGATCGTTCCATTCTGCGGCAGACTGTTCGGATATCTCATAAATTTTCTCCTTTTGCTTTATTCATTCTATTACACATAATGATGCTGCGGCTTGCTCCGCTGCGATCTGTTTTGTCCCTTGCATCATACCATATTCTTCTCCGTTTGGCGATCTTTACTTCCCACTGGTGTTTCCCCCGGAAATGACGTATAATAAACATATGATGCAGTGGAGCAGTTCGTGCATCTATTGGGTGCCAAAGACCTTTTTCCCCATCATGATATATGTTTATCAGACCCCACAGATCAGGAAAGGAATGTAAATTACTATGGAATACGGATTACTCGGAGAGAAACTCGGACACAGCTATTCAAAGGAGATCCATGAGCAGCTTGCAGACTATACATATGATCTCTGCCCGGTCAGCAGAGAGGACTTTGATGCATTTATGACAAAGCACGATTTTAAGGCAATCAACGTGACGATCCCTTACAAGCAGGATGTCATCCCTTATCTGGACGCGATGGACGATAACGCCGCCTCCATCGGAGCGGTCAATACGATCGTCAACAAGAACGGTCGCCTTGAAGGACACAACACGGATTTTTCCGGCTTCCTTTACATGATCGAGAAGCACAACATCCGCATTGAGGGCTGCAAATGTCTCGTACTTGGCAACGGTGGCGCCGCCAAGGCAGTCATTGCTGTTTTGAAGCATCTGAATGCCGCCGGCATTAAGCTGGTATCCCGCCGTGACACGCCTGACACGATCACCTACGAGGAATGTCTTGCACATCACACCGATGCAGAGGTGATCGTCAACACGACACCGGTCGGCATGTATCCGAACACGGACGCGTCCCCGCTGGATCTTACAACATTCACAAACTGCCATGCTGTGCTGGATGTAATCTACAATCCGCTCGAGACAAAGCTTACCGCGCAGGCAAAGTCCCTTGGCATCACAGCTGTAACCGGACTGGAAATGCTTGTGGCACAGGCGCTTTACGCCGTGGAGTTTTTCCTTGATACAAAGTTAGATCCCGCCCGGATCGATGAGATCTATCAGAAAATGATCGCAGAAAAGAAGTAGTTTGCAAATATCACAGGCATTTTCCTACAAAAAAGGAGTTCCCTTGACAATTCTTCAGGGAACTCCTTTTTATATGATGTTGCATCATTACATATTATTTCTTCGTGCATTCCACGATCAGCTCACCGGCACGAACCGTGGATCTTCCATCGAGGTCATCAAAGAATCTCTTCTTGAACTCCTGCAACTTGTCATTTTCAAAATCCTGCTGTTCGATCGCTGTCACGAGATCGCTGTAGGTACGCACAATCTTGCCCGGTGCCATGTCCTCGTACTCATAGTAGAACCCCCGGGAAGAAATGTAACGCTCCAGATCATATGCATACATAAGCATCGGGATGTCAAGCAGCGATGCCTCAAATACTACCGAAGAATAATCCGTGATCAGCACATCCGTCACGAAAAGCAGATCATTCAACTCGGAATTAGCGGACAGATCAATGATATAGTCCTTATATTTCTTGCAGATATGGCTGCGGTTATTGACAAACGGATGATGCTTGACAATGATCGCATATTTCTCTCCCAGATCCTCATAAAGCTTGTTGACATCCAGACGGTCTACCGGATAATATCCGCTGAGCTTTCCATTGCCACGGAAGGTCGGTGCAAATAAAACAATCTTCTTATCCTTTAACTGCGGATACTTCTCATAGAACTCACGTGTAACCTTCTCCTTATATGCCTTGTCGAAGAACACGTCCGTTCTCGGAATACCTGTAGCTGCCACCTTGTCCTCGGAGATACCGAAGCCCTCGGCATAGAACTTCGCAATATTCTGTGAGCTTACCAGCGCATAGTCGTAATTTCTATGGTTCTTACTCTGCTGTGTCTGTCCCCCCGGACGTCCCATACGACTGCAGCCAAAGGTCTTAAATGCACCACAGGCATGCCATAACTGAATCAGATAGGTTCCCTTTCTGCGCGGCATTCTGAAAAACAGCTCGCAGAAGTCATCCACAAGGATTACCTTCGCATTTCCAAAATACCATGCCATGCGGATCAGACTGCCAAGATGCATATGCTTGACCTCGTTACTGTCCAGCACATATCTGCGGTCCAGATCCGGCACCTGATCGAGATACTTATTGACAAACTCAAAATTACCGGTCAGATCATCCCTGCGGTTAGACAGGAACACAACACGGTTGTTCTTGATCGGCAGATGGCGTGCCACCGTATTAACTACATCCATCATCCACATCTTGGCAGCCAGAATACCGATGCGGATACGGCTGAAGGTATCCATCTTGGCACGGACATGCTTAAGCAGGTAAATAATGCCATTCTCCGGAATCTTTGCGTTCTTGTCCTGACAGCCTGTCGCCGCCAGAAGTGCATCCACGAAAAATACCGGGATCAGCACAACAGAGAAACAGAACAATATAAAATGCCAGATCCACATAACAACAGCATTGAAGATCTTTCGTCCTTTATGTGGCTGAAAGATCTTGTCCTGTCCCGGCTTTGCATCTAGAAGAACCCTTGTTGAGTCCTCGGAAAATCCCATCTCATACTCAATATAAGTCTCTCTCTCCTCCTCGGAGTCTTCCACACCGATCGCCGTCTCACGCACAAGAAGCTCCAGAGCCTTTTCGTCCTCCGGATCCACGGTAAACGGAGCTCTCTCCAGAACCGTATGTCCATAGCTTAACTCCAGAGAGAACTCAATGTGACGATTCTTCGGCTGCTGATAGAATAAATACTTCAGTGTGTACGTATAGGAT
>ERZ773277.2767-NODE-2767-length-11177-cov-3.307589_pt1 | contig 11177 bp, 7 predicted proteins | sample MGYA00511957_ERZ773277 | MGnify/ENA primary metagenome ERZ773277 (study PRJEB29015, sample SAMEA2737800) | human gut metagenome | biome: human gut; feature: human-associated habitat; material: faeces | place: China | collected 2012 ... | reverse complement strand
ATGACGGAAGAGTGGCTGGATTTTATTATTGATTGCCGGAGTGGGAAAAGTCATAATTATGATATTGTAATTGGAGCGATGGCTGATGATCAGATTTATAATTATATTTCAGATTATATAGAGGGAGTTATTACAAGGGATCAATTTTGGAGTTTGGCAAAATTCAAATATCCGACACATCAGATTAATTTTTGTACGGAAAAGGCATTAAAATGTCTTGAATACCGAGGGTTTGAGGAGGTTGTGTAATGCAGGATAATATTGGCAGAGAATCTTCAAAAGATAACGATTTGTTTTTTACATGCAGTCTGATTGACTATATTGCAAGGAAAACGAAAAATACAAGAATGGATGTTGTAAATACGTTAGGGAAAAAACGTATTGAAAAAATTTATGATTTGGCAGATGTGTACCATAGTGACAATATAGATCGTGTGAGTGATGATTTCATAGTGGAATCAGGAATGAAAGAAGGAAATTTTGACAATGTAAAAGCATGTGGTTATGCAATACCGTCGCATTGGGATATCGGTAAAGTTTATAAAAGGCTGATAAAAGGAGTCGCTGATAGGGAAAAGACAGGAGTGATTGACGCGCTGTTTCATGTTTATAATTCTTTTGTAAGTGCCAAGATAGATGATTATAATAGTAGTATGTATTATGAAAATCCATCTTACTTACTGGAGTGTTATTTGGAAAATAGAGTGATTGAATAAAAGATGCATTGCGCTGGCATTAGGTTGCGTAGTTTTGGTTGAAGGATGTTGGTACAAGTCGAAAGGGGAGTATCAACATGGAAGAAAAAATTGTACTTATATTGAACGAGATGTCAGAGTATCTGTCGATTGCACAGATGAAAAAATTACAGGAAGTTGTGTTAAAAACATTTTCGGAAAATGAAGCTGATAAACAAGAAATATCAAATAATGATTTTTTGCAAATGTTTTTGGATGCTAAGCGGATTGAAGGGTGTTCGGAAAGAACAATACAGTATTATCGGGTCACTGTGGAACATTTATTTTCAAAAATGAATCAGAGTGTAAGGAGGATTACCACGGAAGAGATTCGTACTTATTTATCAGATTATCAGAAAATAAACAGGTGTTCAAATGTGACGATTGATAATATCAGACGAAATATATCCAGTTTCTTTTCATGGCTAGAAGAGGAAGATTATATTTTGAAAAGCCCAATGAAAAGAATACATAAAATAAAGACAAAGACAGTCGTCAAAAGTGTAATTACAGATGAAGGAATAGAAAAACTTCGCGATAATTGTGCAGAAATACGTGATTTAGCAATAATTGATTTACTGTATTCGACCGGAATCAGAGTTGGAGAATTAGTAAATCTGAACATTGAAGACATTGATTTAGAGGGGCGAGAATGTATTGTATACGGAAAAGGAGATAAAGAACGGCGCGTTTATTTTGATGCGAAGGCAAAAGTCCATCTGAAGGAATATATTGAAAAAAGAAAAGATAATAATGAAGCATTATTTGTAACGTTGGATGCACCGCACGATCGTTTGAAAATAAGTGGAGTCGAAATACGATTGCGGCAGTTAGGAAGACAACTGAAATTGGATCGTATACATCCCCATAAATTTCGACGAACGATGGCAACGAGAGCAATCGATAAAGGAATGCCGATCGAGCAGGTACAAAAGATTTTAGGGCATTCTCAGATAGATACAACAATGCAGTATGCGATGGTAAATCAGAATAATGTAAAAACATCACATCAAAAATATATGTCTTAAAGTGAAATGTATCCCTCAAGCAAATTAAGATTTGTAGGGATGATAGAATGACAAGAATAAGAGTGCCATTAGGGAAATTCATAAAGGAATACTCGGAGCGAAATAAAGGGAACGAAGATATTCCAGTGTACAGCGTGACAAATAGTCAGGGATTTTGTACAGAATACTTTGGCAAAGAGGTTGCTAGCCAAGACAAAACCACATATAAGATTGTTCCGCAAGGTTATTTTGCATATAATCCTTCGCGGATAAATGTCGGCTCTGTTGATTGGCAGAGGTATGAAAAACGTGTTATCGTAAGTCCTCTCTATAATGTATTTTCAGTATCAGAAGGGATTGACCGTCAGTATCTATACTATTTTCTTAGAAGTGATTTGGGCAGACAGATGATAAAGGCTAAGGCATCTGGAAGTGTTAGAGATAATTTAAAACTGGATATGCTGAAAGAAATGACTATTCCAGATATTTCTGTAGAGCAACAGAAGTTTTCTTCTTCTGTGTTGGATAAGCTTCATAAGTTGATTCAGATGCGCCAACAGGAATTACAAAAACTTGACGAATTTATCAAAGCCCGATTTGTCGAGATGTTTGGAGATGTAATCCACAACAGCAAGAAATGGCAAGTTTGTTTATTTGCAGAGATCACTTCTTCACGATTGGGGAAAATGCTAGATGCAAAACAGCAAACTGGAAGAAATAGTTATCCTTACTTAGCCAATTTCAATGTTCAGTGGTTTCGGTTCAATCTTGAAAATCTAAATAAAATGGATTTTGATGAAAAAGACCGTGCAGAGTTTGAGCTGCGTGAAGGAGATCTTTTGGTTTGTGAGGGTGGCGAAATTGGACGGTGTGCTGTGTGGCATAATGAGTTACAGCCATGTTTTTTCCAAAAGGCGTTGCATCGAGTGAGATGTAATCACCAGATAATTTTACCAGATTATCTGGCGTGGTGGTTTAGATATAATTGCGATTATGGAGGTTTTTCTGCATTAGCCGGTGCAAAAGCTACTATTGCACATTTGCCTGGTGCAAAATTAAAGCAGTTACAGGTCGCCGTACCTCCAATGGAATTACAAGAGCAATTTGCTGTCTTCGTCGCTCAAACCGACAAATCAAAAGTTGCAGTGCGGAAATATTAAAAATTTGCTTGAGAGGAGGAGCTTATCATGGAAATGAATTTTGCATTTCTTGAGAAGAAACAAGAATATGAATTGTTTTCAGGAGCGTGTATTGATGCGGAAAGAATATTAGAATCTTCGCCGGTGATGAGCGCGGTAGCTTCAAGAAAAGCATTGGAATTGTGTGTGAAATGGATTTATTCGATTGATTCTGCATTAGAACCGATTGGAAATAGAGAAGGATTGCAGTCTTTACTTCACAATAATGGCTTTCCTTCTTTGATGGATATTACATTGTGGAGAAGGCTTCAGCACATTGTTCGGAATGGAAATGAGTCTGTACATACTTCAAAACGACTGACGCGAGACAATGCAGTTCTTTCTCTCAACATATTATTTGATTTTGTGGAATGGGTTGATTATTGTTACGGAAGAGATTATGTTGAACGAGTATTTGATGAGAAAAAGATTCCTGATGCGACAACGGATATGAATGTGGTACAGGAAGAGTATCGGCAGGTTATTAAAGACGTTCAAAAAAACGCTGATAAAATAGTGAATGAAAAAGATAAAGAAATAGAACGTCTTTTAGCTTTGAATAAAGAACTTCGTAATGAGATGAAAGTTCAAAAAGCCCGTAATATAAAAAATCGGGAATATGTTTACGAACCGGATCTGTCAGAATGGACGACGAGAAAAAGATATATTGATGCAGATTTAGAGGCGAATGGATATGTGTTCGATCAGGATAAAAAGAGAAATTGTGTGGAAGTTGAATATCCTGTTGTCGGAATGCCGAATCAAACAGGACGGGGATATGTGGATTATGTTATATGGGGAGATACAGGAAAGATTATTGCTGTAGTAGAAGCAAAAAAGGCAAGCGAGAGCGGAGATAAAGGGCGGAATCAAGGGAAATTATATGCAGACTGTATCCAAAATATGCAGGGAAAAAGACCGATTATATTTTATACAAATGGTTTTGAAACTTATCTTTGGGATGATGCAAACAGTGCGCCCAGACTTGTGAGCGGCATCTTTCCGCAAAAAGATATCAATGCAATGATTGAGCGGCGATGTATAAAGAAATCGGTTAACAGCATTCAGATTGATAAGCAAATTACGGATCGCTGGTATCAATTAAGAGCAGTTACAAAATGCTGTGAAAATTATGAAAAGGGAATCCGAAAATGTTTGCTTGTAATGGCGACGGGTACAGGGAAAACACGAACAGCGGCATCGATAGTAGATGTGATGACGCGCAGTGAGTTAATGGGAAAAGTGTTGTTTTTGGCAGATCGCAAAGAATTGGTGAAGCAGGCAAAGGATGCGTTTTATAAATATATAGAGAATACAACAATGTGTAATCTTTTACTAAATAAAGATGAGCGAAATGCAAAAATTATATTTTCAACATACCAGACAATGTTACATGCGATTGATACTATAAAAAATGCGGATGGATCGCGATTTTTTTCGCCGGGGCATTTTTCGTTAATTGTAATAGATGAAGCACATAGAAGTATTTTTAATAAATATAAAGCAATTTTTCAATATTTTGACGCTTGCCTGCTGGGATTGACTGCGACGCCGAAGAATACGATTCATCAGTCTACCTATACATTTTTTGATATGAAAAATAATATACCGACGGATGTATATGAGTATGAGGAAGCGGTGGAAAAAGATCATGTGTTAGTTCCGTTTTATTTAATTGAGACTTCGACACAGATTTCAGATGATGGAATTACATATGCGGATTTGGACGAGGAAGAGAGGGAGGCATATGAAGCAGAGTTTGTCGAAGATGGAGGAGTGCCTGAACATATTCCGCCGGAGAGAATAAATAAATATATTTTTAATGTCGATACGGTTGATAGAATGATTTCAGATTTGATGAATAACGGCATTAGACATAAAAATGGAAATCATGTCGGGAAGACAATTATTTTCGCACAAAATAAATTGCATGCAAAATTTATTGTTGATCGATTTAATGAATTATATCCGCAATATAAAGGTAATTTTTGCAAGTTGGTGGTTTGTGATGAGCCATATGCAGGACAAAATCTTAAGGATTTTAAAAAAGCGGATGACTATCCGTTTATTACGGTGACTGTAGATATGCTGGAAACCGGGATAGATGTGCCGGAAATTACAAATCTTGTTTTTGCCAAGAAAGTTTATAGCCGGATTAAATTTGAGCAGATGTTAGGTCGAGGAACAAGACTTTGTGAAAACCTTTTTGGGGAAGGCGAGGATAAAAAAGAATTTGTTGTATTTGATTATATGAGGAATTTTCAATTTTTTGACGAACATCCAAAAGGAAGAGAAGCAGGGGAAGTAGTTGCTCCGGTTGCGGCAAGATTTATCCGAATGGTCCAGATGATCAAATGTTTGCAGGATGCAAATTATGTAGATGTGAAGTATCAGAATATTCGGGAGAATTTGATAGATCATGTCGTAGATGATGTGAAAGCTATGGGAACAGAAAGGGTTGAAGTGCGCTTAGAACTAAGGTATGTAGAAAGATATAAAGAACGAAAACAGTATGAATGCCTTGAGGAAATTCATAAAGAAGAAATTATAGATCACCTTGCAAAACTTGTCGTATCAGATGAGAAGGACGAAGCGGCAATTAGTTTTGATGTGCTTATGTATGGACTGATGTTGTCAGTTATGACAGGAGGAAAAAATTTAGGAAGATTAAAAAGGTATGTTGTTGGTAATGCAAATATTCTTTTGAAAGAATGCGCTACGATTCCGGATATAAAAGTTAGAATTTCGGAATTGAAAGAACTTGTATCAGATCATTATTGGGATGTTCAGGATGTTTTGAAATTTGAAGAAACAAGAAAATCTTTACGTGAAATTATGAAATACATTCCCGCGAAGAAAGAAAAGCTTCATTATTCAAATTTTAAAGATATAGTTGTGTTTAGAGAAGAAGGAAGATTGACGAGTCTGTCTGCATCTGATTTTGAAGATTACCGGGCAAAAGTAAACGAATACGTTGAAGCACATAAAACGACGCCGGCGATTAATAAACTCCTGCATAATGAACCGATTTCTGTGGAAGATTATAACGAGTTAGAGCGAATATTTACTGTAGAATTAGGGACGGCAGAAGATTATGAGATGAATTATCAAGATACACCGTTCGGTTTGTTGATTCGTAAAATTGCAAAGATGGATCGGACTGCTGCATATGCTGCGTTTTCCACATTTATTTTAGAAGAAAGACCAAATACAGAGCAACTTCATTTTATTGAACAAGTTGTAGATTATGTCGTAGAAAATGGGTATATTAATAATGTTCTTGATTTGATGAAAACGCCGTTTGACAGACCATATAAATTTAGTTTGATTTTTACATATGAAGAACAGGTAAAATTTGTTAAGATTATTAACAATATCAAAAATAATGCTCTTGTTACTTAAATATAAAAGATCAATTAAGTCGGCAAAGAGACTGCTGCTTGAGTTTGAAGTTTCAAGCGACAGTCTTCTATTGCCATATTTAATACTTTTTCAACACTCGTTTTTCCACTACATTGATCAGAGCATACAATCCCATTGCCATAATACAGAGCAAAATAATCGACATGAGAAGCCAATCCATCTTAAATACCTGACTGGAATAGATGATCAGATATCCAAGTCCGCTTTTGGCAGCGAGAAATTCTCCGATAATGACTCCCACAAGACAAAGTCCGATATTGACTTTCATATTGCTTATGATTGCCGGAACAGAGGAAGGCAGTACAACTTTTGTAAGCGCATGCCTGCGGTTTCCGTGCAGTGTATATATCAGTTTGATCTTTTCCTGATCGACATTGATAAAGGCGGTATACAGATTCAAGATACTTCCGAAGATGGCGACGGACATTCCGGCAATAATAATTGTTTTTGAAGTTGCGCCGAGCCATACGATCAGAAGAGGGGCAAGCGCGGATTTCGGAAGGCTGTTTAGCACAACGAGGTATGGTTCCAGTATTTCCGATAGCTTTTTACTATACCAAAGCAAGATTGCCGCAAGGATGCTGAGCAATATGACGAGTATGAAGCTGATAAATGTTTCGTATAAAGTAATCCCGATATGAAGGAAAAGAGATCGGTTTTTCAACATTTCCAAAAAACAAAGAGTGATTTTTGAAGGACTGCTGAAGATAAAGGAATCTATAATTTCAAAACGAGCGCATAATTCCCATAAAAAAAGAAACACAGTTAAAATAAGGACACGGCTGATCAAAACTGTGATCCTATGACGGCGAAGGCGCGTTAAAAAAAGTTTTTGTCCGTTAGATTGATCATTCATCTTGATTTAGCTCCTTCCATATTTCGTTAAAATATTGTTTGAATTCCGGGGCATTTCTTCGGTTTAGCGGGGTATCGTTTTCGATGGAAAATGCAATCGGAACAATTCGGGCAATATGTGCGGGGCGTTTTGTCAATATGATGATCCGATCGGCAAGGCTGATTGCCTCTGAAAGGTCATGGGTTACAAGAAGCGCGGTTTTTCCTGAATGTTTGATGATTTTTCCGATATCATCGCTGACGGTAAGACGTGTTTGATAATCGAGAGCGGAAAAAGGTTCATCTAAAAGGAGCAGTTCGGGATTCGGCATGAGAGTGCGGATCAGAGCTGCTCTTTGCCGCATTCCACCGGATAATTCAGACGGGCGGGAGTTAATAAAACGCTTTAATCCGTATTGACGCAGAAGTTCTTTTGCCCGTTGTTTCGTTTCCTGGGATACACTTTTGTTGATTTCAGCGCCGAGCAGGACGTTTTTTAAAATGCTCCTCCATTCAAAAAGGTGATCATGCTGAAGCATATAGCCTATTTTGGCAGATTTTCTGAAAGATTTTTCCGATGGTTCGCCGTCTAGGAAGATTGTTCCGTTCTCTGCCTCTATAAGTCCTGCGATTAACGAAAGAAGTGTGGATTTCCCACATCCGGAAGGTCCGACAACGGCGGCAAATTCTCCGGGGGCAAGCTGAAAAGAAATATCGGATAAAGCTTTTGTTTCTCCGTCTATTGTATGATAAGAATAACTGATGTTGTTTAATTCCAGTAAAGGTCTCACAGAGTCACTTCCGTTCTTATTTAAGTATCTAAGATTAATGTATGAGAGCCGGCGGCAGTGTGTGAATATCGACATATCGGAACTTGATCTGATTTGGAAATGAAACGGATTGACATTGTAATTTGGAAAAAGAGATGATATCTTATTATAAGTAGAATAAACAAAAAGGTAACGCAGCATATAGGAGAACAGTTAAGATGAATGTTCAGAAAATCAATTATCAAAAGGAATTAGATAAAATATTGAAACGTCTTGAAGAGGAAGGCCGTGTCCCGACTCTTTTGATCCATAGCTGTTGTGCGCCGTGCAGCAGTTATGTGCTGGAATATTTATCCCGCTATTTCAGGATCACGGTGCTTTATTATAACCCGAATATTTATCCTGAGAGCGAGTATACAAAGCGGATCATAGAGCAGCAGAAACTGATAAAAGATATGCGGTTTCAATATCCGGTCTCATTCCTTGCGGGAAAGTATGATAAGGAGAAGTTCTATGAAATGGCAAAAGGGATGGAGCATTTGAAAGAAGGCGGCGCACGATGCATGAAATGCTATGAACTTCGGCTTGAAGAGGCGGCGCAGCAGGCAGCGGAAGGCAGATTTGATTATTTTACGACGACTCTGAGCATCAGCCCTCTGAAAAATTCGCAGAAGTTGAACGAGATCGGAGTGCGAGTCGGGAAAAAGTACGGCGTAGAGTATTTAGTTTCGGATTTTAAAAAGCGGAACGGATATAAACGGTCTGTAGAATTATCCGAAGAATATGGGCTCTACAGGCAGGATTACTGTGGATGTGAGTTTTCAATGAGAGAACGTGAGCATAGAGAAAAACAGTTTTTATAAAAAGTATGGACATTTCGCACGTTAATGTGTTAAACTAGGTGAAAAATGCAGAACAGAAAAGAGGAGATGAAATGGCACAACTATGGGGTGGTCGTTTTACGAAAGAAACAGATCAGTTAGTTTATAATTTTAACGCTTCGATTTCTTTTGATAAGCGTTTTTATAAACAGGATATCAGAGGGAGCATTGCTCATGTGACGATGCTTGAAAAACAGGGGATTCTGACAAAAGAAGAGAAAGATCAGATCATAGAGGGTCTTGAAAGTATATGCAGAGACGTAGAGAACAAAACGCTTGAGATCACAGAAGAATATGAAGATATCCACAGCTTTGTAGAAGCGAATCTGATCGACAGGATCGGAGATGCGGGGAAAAAATTACATACAGGGCGAAGCAGAAACGATCAGGTCGCTTTGGATATGAAGCTTTATACGCGAGATGAGATCACACACCTTGACAGTTTGTTAAGAGAACTTATGGAAGTTCTTTTGAAATTGATGGAAGAAAATACAGAGACATATATGCCGGGATTTACACATCTGCAAAAGGCGCAGCCGATTACTCTGGCACATCATATGGGAGCTTATTTTGAAATGTTTAAGCGCGACCATCAGAGGATGCGGGATATTTATAAAAGGATGAACCTTTGTCCTCTCGGAAGCGGAGCTTTGGCGGGAACGACATATCCGTTGGACAGAGAATATACAGCTTTGCTTCTCGGATTTGACGGTCCGACTTTAAACAGTATGGATTCGGTGTCGGACAGAGACTATCTGATTGAACTTCTGTCTGCCATGTCAACGATTATGATGCACCTTAGCAGATTTTCGGAAGAAGTGATCATCTGGAATACAAATGAATACAAATTTGTTGAGATTGACGACGCTTACAGTACGGGAAGCAGTATTATGCCGCAAAAGAAAAATCCTGATATCGCAGAGCTTGTACGAGGAAAAACAGGACGCGTTTACGGAGCTCTCACTTCACTTTTGACGACGATGAAAGGGATTCCGCTTGCATATAATAAAGATATGCAGGAAGATAAAGAACTTGTATTTGATGCGATCGATACGACCAAAGGATGTCTTGCATTATTTACAGGAATGTTAAAGACAATGCGTTTTAACAATGCCCGCATGGAAGAAAGTGCAAAGCACGGTTTCACAAATGCGACGGATGCTGCGGATTATCTCGTAAATCACAATGTTCCGTTCAGGGATGCCCATGGTATCGTTGGAAGACTTGTATTGTATTGCATTGAGAAAAATATTGCTTTGGACGATATGTCTTTGGAAGAATTCAAGGCGATTTCTCCTGTCTTTGAAGAAGATATATATGAGGCGATCAGTATGAAAACATGCGTGGATATGCGTAACACAATCGGCGCGCCGGGGAAAAACGCAATGGAAGCGGTGATCAGAGCAGAACGGCAATATTTGAAAGAACAGCCTGCTTTATAAAGAATTTCGCAGAGTCAGGCTTTTACAGATAGAAGATACTATAGAGGTTATAGAGGCAAGCGGAAGCTGACGTGGATATGGCGCTATAGTAAGAAAGATAACAGGAAAAATAACAGTAAAAGGAGAAAGAAGATGGAACAGAAATTAAAAGTAGGTATTTTAGGTGCGACAGGAATGGTAGGTCAGAGATTTATCTCTCTGCTTGAGGATCATCCGTGGTTTGAAGTTGTAACAGTTGCGGCAAGCCCGCGTTCTGCAGGAAAGACATATGAGGAAGCGGTAGGCGATCGCTGGAAAATGGATACGCCGATGCCGGAGGCTGTGAAAAAGCTTGTTGTTCTTAACGTAAATGACGTAGAGCATGTAGCTTCGACTGTAGATTTTGTTTTCAGCGCGGTTGATATGAGCAAAGAAGAGATCAAAGTGATCGAAGAGGCATATGCAAAAACAGAGACTCCGGTCGTATCAAACAACAGCGCGCATCGCTGGACGCCGGACGTTCCGATGGTAGTACCGGAGATCAATGCAGAACATTTTGAAGTGATCAAAGATCAGAAGAAACGTCTCGGTACAACGAGAGGATTCATTGCAGTAAAACCGAACTGTTCGATCCAAAGTTACGCTCCGTGTTTGGCGGCATGGAAAGAATTCGGACCGAAAGAGCTTGTTGTTACAACATATCAGGCAATTTCAGGAGCAGGAAAAACATTCAAAGACTGGCCGGAAATGCTGGGAAATATTATTCCGTTTATCGGAGGAGAAGAAGAGAAAAGCGAGCAGGAGCCGCTTAGAGTTCTCGGAAAAGTGGAAAATGGCGAGATCGTAAAAGCCGAGCTTCCGAAGATCACATGTCAGTGTGTGCGTGTTCCTGTATTAAACGGACATACTGCGGCGGTATTTATCAATTT
>ERZ773277.2747-NODE-2747-length-11236-cov-44.358108_pt1 | contig 11236 bp, 9 predicted proteins | sample MGYA00511957_ERZ773277 | MGnify/ENA primary metagenome ERZ773277 (study PRJEB29015, sample SAMEA2737800) | human gut metagenome | biome: human gut; feature: human-associated habitat; material: faeces | place: China | collected 2012 ... | reverse complement strand
CGGGCATCGACAGAGGCTCTTGGTTCGTTTTCCGGGCATTCAAACAAGTGCCGAAATCGACACTTATTTCCGCGCTAAGGATGAAACCACGCAGGGAATACAATCACTTAGGCTGGTCAATTTGCGCCGCTCTGAGGCTTGCAATCACAGGCTTTTTCGACCCCTAACTGTCTACACCGCGATGCCTTGCGGGAAAAGTGCGGACAGGCGATGAGATCCGCACGGAAGCTCTGCTTGCAGCTATGGACGCAGCGGACGCAGAAGCGGTTATACTTCCGGCGTCCGCTGTCCCCGATGAAGAATGACCACTCCTGCCGCCATTTCTTACTTCTGCTCACAGTTCAATCTCTCCTTTGTGCTTTTTGGGAGGGCAGCATTCCTTCTGCTTTTCAGCCTTTGCAGACTTGAGCCTGTCCATGATGGAGGACTTTTCGCCCCTTTCGGGGGCTTTGACTTCTGCGGTCTTGTCCTCCTTCGGACCGTTGTTGATGATCCCATCAATCATGCCGTAGTCATCCTCCATCGACATCTCCGCTGCCTTGAGGTAGTTTTCCTTCTCAAGAGCCACCATCCAGCTTTCCTTGCTGATACCGAGCATTCCGCCCTTTGCCGCATGGTCGGCAATCTCCTTGGCATCTACGCACAAGCCCTCGGTGTTATCGGAATAGAGACGGTAAACCTCGCATCCCTTCTCCAAAGCCTTCTCAGCCGCCTCCTGACCGGCGGGAAGAACGCCAGCCCATGCGTAGCCGTAGTCCTTCATATCCTGAACAGAGAGCGCGGGATCAGGCATTTCCGACACTTCCTTGACCTCAAGGTCGAGAAGGCGGAGCGTGTCATCGTCAAAGCCGTTGTAGACATCATCAAGGACGAGCTTACCGCGCTCATCGACGATGATGCAAGCCGCCTCATCGCCGTAGGTGTCATGCTCCATCAGATAAAAGCTGTGACCGCCGATTTCGTGCTGGTCAATGGTGTGCCACGTCCCGATGTGACCGGCAACCGTCAGACCGGAGGTGTCGGCATTCATCTCAAAGTCCTTCTGCTCAACGCTCTCCTGCTTCTGCTGTTCCTTCGAGATCATGGGGATTGCTACAATCTTATCGCCCAGCTTTGCAAACTGCTCCGGCACTTTGAAGTGGTCAGAGAACTTTTGCATCTGCTCTACGGTCAGAGAACCGAAGCTGTCATCCGTCAAGCCGACTACCATGAATGTTCCTGCAACAACGTCGTAGATGTCACCGTCCTCATCACGCAGAGCGCGGTTCAGGGGCAGCCCTTCCAGCTTGCCTTCCTCATTACAGACTAAAGCAACAGGGTCTTCGTAGGGATAAATCGCCTCGATGCAGCCGCCGACCTCATGCTGCAAGGACTCCAGCCCGGAGTCAATCTCCTTCACATAAGGCTCCTTTCCCGGCTCAACGACGAGAACGGCGATGGTGCTGTCACGCTCGGCGGCTTCCCCTGAGCCGGTAATCCGGTATTCATCGGGAATGTCATCAAGCTCACCGTCAAACTGCCTGTCCCACCTCTCGCTTGCGACACGGACATAGCCCTCGTCGGTGAATCGCCCCTGCTCATCCATCGCAATGTCGCGCCCATAGCGTTCATAGTCGATGTAATTTGCCAGAGGACCGAGATCCTTTTCGGAGTAGATACCGGCTTCGTGGGCGTAATAATAGCCAAGGTCGGATTCGTCGTTGATACCGGGCATGATGTCGTAGCAGTCCAGATTGAACGTCAGGTTGATGAGATCGTCGATGTCGCTGACCTCATCGCAGCCAGATTCCATAATGGCAACGAGCTTTTCCTGATCGCTCAGGGAAAGCTCGTCAATCAAAGCGGCAAGGTAGTTGAGCTTATCAAGGCTCTCGTACTCACCAAGCATCTTCTGGACGCCGTAGATCGGGCATTCGTAGTCGGTGATAAACCACTCTTCATAGGGCTGACCGAACTCATCCTGCTTGCCGATCCCGATGCGCTCAAAGACCTTCTGCATCCCTTCCTCGGTTGTGGGCAGCTTCACCCACTCACCGACCAGCATACCCTCGTTGTACTTGCCAAGGTTTGTGACGAAGGCTTCAAAATTACCGTCTAATACGGGCATAGGCATCCTCCTTTCAGTCATCCATCATGCCGTCCGGCATGATATACAGTTCCTCAAACTCAGCATCGGTCATGGCTTCGAGCTTCCGGACGGTCTTATACATCAGCTCTGCGATCTCGCCGTCCATGTCGTTCAGGGTGACGCTCTTCATATCGTCGATCAGCCGCTTCCGGCTGGACGTATTGAAGCAGCACATCAAGTTGATTTCTTCCACGGTAAAGTTTTTCATATCAGAGTTCCATATCCTTTCCTTTCAATTTCTGCGGTTTCGGCGTGTGGGTCGGCTGTGCCTTCTGTGCGGATTTCAGCTTGTCACGGATGGATTCACGGGCAGCGGGCTTCTTTGGGATGGTGTCGTAGATGGCAGTTCCGGCATCCTCCACATACGAGCGGACATACTGAATGCTTTCAGAAAAGCGGATCGGTCTGTTCTTGTCCTCAATATTGGTCAGTTGGACTTCATCGGCGGCAAAATCAACCGCTTCGATTCTGCACTTAATTCCGTCCACATTCAGCGTCGCGCCGACAGGAATGTAATCTGCGGCTTTGAGTTCCTTGAAGGTCTCGCCGTCCTTGCTGAGAAAGACATCCATGCCGGACTTCCAGAGCTTGTGAGAACCGGCTACCCATGCGCTTTCACGGAAGCCGGTCACTGGCATGGAGGGCTTGCCGCGTACCTTCTTCTCAAGGAGCTTTGTGCCGAGCAGGGGCGCGGCTTTTTCCGCGTCCTTGCCATACAGTTCAAAATAGCCGTTCTGGGCAAAGCAGACCAGCGCGTCCGGATGCGCCTTTTTGACTGCCTCATACTTCCGAAGTTCTGCAACGGGCAGAGGCGATAGTGCCTCTGTCCTTTCTGCCTCCGGCAGTCTGTCACGGCGGCTTTTCTGCTTGGACAGCACTTCCGCCAGAGCATCCGCGTCCTTCGGGAGCGTCTGGTGGGTTTTGACGCCTCCATGCTCACCGACCAGAGCCATTGCTGCATCGAAGCTGCTGCGGCAGGGGGAGTCCAGCACAAAGCCGTCTGCAAAGGTCAGCCGGTCATGATCCGGCGCAACCGAGTTCTGCGCCACATTTGCCGCCTGTTCCCGGTAGTTGATCTCAAAGACATCTCCGAAGACCTTGCCGCGCTTAACGGCTTTCGGGATGATGACGCGGGCAATGCACTCGTCGTAGGTCTGTTCCGCATAGAAACGGAAGGTGTTGTGATCCCGCGTTCCCTGAATAAAGACCTGATTTTCATTGAGGCAGTGCGTTCCATGCGGACGGCAGAACCACATCAGTGTTTTGTCTTCTGGACTCCGGCTTTCGGCAGCGCGGCGGATGATACGCTTGTCGATGTCGAAGTCTTCCTTGTAGCTGTCTACATGGTCGTCCACGAGCTTCTGCAGCTCCGCAACGATGTCAACGTCTGTGTATTTCTTCATGCGTCTCCTTTCTCACAACTCCATGTCGTGCGTTTTGGATTTGACCGGAGATTTCTTCTCTGGCTGCTGTTTTGCGGCAGTCCTGAGCTGATCGCGGATAGAGGGCTTTTCCTGCTTCTGCTCCTGCTTGACGTATTCCAGCGTCGGCATCAACTCACGATAGCAGCCCTGTGTTTTCCGCGTCGCATGACGGCGATGGATTTTGAACAGCGGCTCACCGTTCTGCGTAACCGTGTTGCCCTCGATCCTGACGCCGTTCCGTGCCAGCAGATTGAAGGAATGGTTAGAGGCGCGATAGGACGCCCGCATACCGTCGTTGTTATAGGCGATCTGCCCCTTGAGCGTGTCCATGACGGCGGCTTTGATCTCCTTCTCTTCGGCAGTCAGGCGGTGTGCCTTCGGTGTTTTTGCTGCTTCTTCCGGTAAGGGCGCAAAGGGGGACTTGACCTCCACGGTTTTTACCTCAATAGAGGTAATCTCATCGTTCTCCCACGCAACAACCTCCGGGTCTCTTTCCCCTGTTTTCTCAGAAGCGACTTCCTTCTTAGGTTCGGTCTGCTGACGGAACGCATCCACGAAAAGTGCCGTCAGTCCGGGATTGGGTTTATCCACAAGGAAGCGGGAGGCATTCTCCGGGCAGACCTCAACACTCTTTGCCCACTCCTTGAGGGGCTGCGGAATGCGCCCGTCGAAGTCTTTCTGCTGAATGGTGTTTGCAAGGACATATCGGACGCGCTCCGGAGAGAACTGCTCAAGGACGCTTTTCACGGCAGCATCCGCATCCAGACGGTTATCACCGTAGTTAGAGCTGATCGCCGCTTCAATCGCCCTGCGGCATTCCTCGTTTGCCGCAAGGGAGGCGCGATATGCTTCCATCTCACCGGCTTCATAGGCGTAATTTGCCGTCTCACGGTAAATGGGTGCTTCCGGCATCGACTCTGCGGGCGCTTCGGTATCTTTCTCTGCGGACTGCGCTTTCTCTGCCAGCAGTACCTTGAGCTTGGCGTCAATGCCCTCGATCATCTCAGCCGCCGTCTTGCGGATAGTGTCCAGAGAGCTTTTCAGTTCTTTGGTTTCCTTGCCGGATGACCAACCGGCGATGTAGCCGAAGGAGTAGTCCGAGGTTTCAATGCCGTAACGCTGACAAACCGTGTAGGCTACGCTTTCTGCCTCAACCTCTTTGGTGTGACGATCTTTCTTATCTTCGGGAGCGGCTTTCTCGTCAGGCTTGAAGGCATGGAGCTTGGCGTGAGCGATCTCATGAATGGCGGTTTTGACCGTCTGGATTTCGCTCATGCCCTCCTGAATGGCAATACGGCTTTCAACCGGAGAGAAGAATCCCTTTGCGCCGCCCGGAATATCCTCAAAGGAAATTGGGACGGGAGACTCCTGCTTGAGCGCATCGAAGAACGCCTCGTAGTTCTCGACGGTGCCTTTCAGCTCATCGACGATGATGTCCGGAAGCTCCTTGCCATCCGTCTGGGAAACATCAAAGACACTCACCACCTTGAAGGCAGGACGCAGAACCTCGACCGTTTCCGTGACAGCCTTTCCGTCTGCGCCGATCACCGGCTTCTGCGTCAAAGGGTCAATCTTCTCGCGCTCTTCCTGCGCCTTGTACGGCGCGGGTGCAAGAATCTTGATGCCCTTTTCACCCTTCATGACCTGACGGTCAAAGTTACGCTGCCACGAGGTATAACCGGCAACGTAGGTTGCTTCCGGCTTCTGCATTGCAATGAGCAGCGTGTTGTTGAAGGAATAGTTGTAGAACTTGGACATCGTGCGGAGATATTCCTTGAACCGCTCGGATTCAAACAGCTCCTTGATGCCCTGTTCCAGCTTGTCCGTGATTTCGCGGACTTGCTGTGCATTTTTGTTTTCAGCCATCTCAAACCTCCATTTCTTATTTGCTTTTGGGCGAAGAAAACCCCGTCTGGGATTTGCTCAGTAAACGAGCCTTTACCTCAGACGGGGTTTCTCTGCGCGTCATCCGACGATGGAAGATGTTATCCTCGTTCTCCCATTCAATCAGCCGGTCAAACATATCCGGGTGCTTTGTGACCATGTGCAGCAGCTCCGAGTCACTGGCATTGGGACAGAACCAGCAGCCGTTTCTCCGGCAGTGAACGTAGATCGGGGAAAGCAGCCCGTGTTCCTGACAGAGCTTGTAGGCGTCCGCCTCGGTCATACCGTATTTGCCAAGCAGACTGACCTTCTTCACGCCATCCAGACGGGCGAGACGTTTTGGCTCATCCTGCGCGATGCCGACATAGCTCACAGTGTCCGACGAGAGCGCAGCATTGTACTTGCGGACGGGCGGGATTTTGCAGTCCCGATTGACTGCACACATCCCAGCCCATGCGAAGCCGCGAACCTCGCCCTTATGCGGTCCGCGGGTGATGACATGATGGAACACATCATCGTAGGTTTTGTCTGCATGGAGAATGGTGAACTTGATGCCCAGCTCCTTTTCACAGAAGGGCTTGAGCCGGTCATAGATGAAGTCCCGGTGTTCCGGGACTTCACCGCTTGTGTCTTTGTCGAACATGACCTCACTGAACACGGCTTCATCCAGCGGTTCATTGTGCTGTGCAGCCAGCAGAAGGGTTGCCACACTATCCTTGCCTCCGCTGCAAGAGGCAATATACTTTAGGCGGCTCATCGGTCAAACTCCATCTTGAAGCTGACGTATTTGCCGCCGCTGTCATCCAGACGAATGACCGCATCATAGAGCTGAGGCTTCTTAGGCGTGTAAAGCCCGGTCACTCGGCACCAGCCCTTGTCCAGCAGCTCCTTTGCAATCTTCTTGGTCAGCTTCTTTTTCTTGCTGGAAAAGAACTTGTTGTCTTCCCACAGGCAGAAGGAGCATTCTCTGTTTGAGCAGTAAAAGTTGCCCTTGCCGACATAGACCGGAGAACCGCAGCGGGGACACTTGCCGATTTCCTCCTTGCCCGTGCCGAAACGCTGGGCTTCGGCATCGGAGAGAAACGGATAGGCTTTCACGAGATCGCCGGTCATCCGGACAATGCCGCTTAGGAAAGCGTCCGCATCTGCCTTGCCGCGTTCAATCTCCATGAGCGTGTTTTCCCATTCCGCCGTCATTGCGGGAGAAGTGATCTGTTCCGGCAGGACGCAGACAAGGTTGCAGCCGTCCTTCGTGGGAATGAGGGATTTGCCGTTACGCTCTGCAAAGCCGGATTTCACCAGCTTTTCAATGATACCGGCACGGGTCGCGGGTGTTCCGAGACCTTTCTTCTCGGTGTCATCGTCGAACTGATCGTTTCCGGCGGTCTCCATCGCAGACAGAAGCGTGTCTTCCGTGTACTGCTTTGGGGGCGTCGTGAAGTGTTCGGTGACGCTGGCGGACACACCATCCAGAACATCGCCCTCATGGACTTCGGGCAGGGACTTTATGGGTTCGTCCTTTTCCTTCGTCTTGAGGGAGGACTTGAACAGCTCTTCGATGGCTTTCCATCCGTTTTGAACGACGGTCTTCCCCTTGGTTTTGAACTCGTAGCCCTCGCAGGAGAGCGAGATCTGCGTTTCTGCGTAGGTGTGCTTCTCGCCGGTCGCACACAGAAGGCGCATCCCGATAAGATTGAGGATTTTCTGCTCCGACTGAGGAAGCGCCGAAACATCCTGCTTTTCAAGCTGGACGGTCGGGAGAATGGCATGGTGATCTGTGACCTTGCTGTTGTCGGTTACGTGGGCAATGTCCGGAGTAACCGAAACGCCGGAGAAAAGCGGAAGCTGGCGGCAGACAATAGAAATGACCTGACGGGCGGTGTCCTCCATATCATCCGTGATAAACTGGCTGTCCGTGCGCGGATAGGTCAGGAGCTTCTTTTCGTAGAGTGTCTGGACAAGATCAAGCGTCTGCTGGGCAGTGAAGCCGTAATATCGGTTTGCCTCGCGCTGCAAGGTGGTCAGATCATAGAGCTTCGGAGGATTGACGGTTTTTGTTTCCCGCTTGAGAGAAGAAACGGCGGCTTGCTTTTTCTCGCAAGCCGCCGCAATCTTCTTTGCTTCCTCTTCGGTTTTGACCTTTTCCAGATCGGCGGTCAGATCGCCCTTGCCGACGTGGACGTTGAAATACTTCTCCTTCTGGAACGTGGAGATTTTCCCGTCACGTTCCACCAGCATTGCAAGAGTAGGCGTCTGGACGCGCCCGACCACCAGCTTCTTGTGATAGAGCGTGGTGAAAAGGCGGGTGCCGTTGATACCGACAATCCAGTCCGCCTTCGAGCGGCTGAGTGCCGCTTCATAGAGACGGTCATATTCCTTGCCGTCCCGGAGATGATTGAAGCCCTCGCGGATGGCGGAGTCCTCCAACGAGCTGATCCACAGACGCTTGAAGGGCTTGGTGCATCCGGCTTTGTTGTAGAGCAGCCGGAAGATCAGCTCACCCTCGCGTCCTGCATCGGTTGCACAGACCAGCTCGGTGACGCGCTTGTCCTTCATGAGAGCGGACAGCACCTTGAACTGCTGGGCTTTGTCCTTTGTGACCTCGAACATCCAGTTTTCCGGAACAATGGGTAGATCGTCATACCGCCACTTGGCATACCGCTCATCGTAGGAGCTGGCGTCTGCCAGCTCCACCAGATGACCAAAGCACCACGAAACGATGTAATTGCCGCCCTCCATGTAGCCGTCCTTGCGGGACGTCGCGCCCAACACCTTTGCGATGGACTGGGCAACGCTGGGCTTTTCAGCAATGACTAAGATCAATCTTCATCACCATCCGTTTCAGCATCCTCCGCAATCTGCGGCTCATCATCCTCGTTGATGTACGGCTCTTCCTCGTAGCCTTCATCGTCGAAGAAGTCCATGTCCTCATCCTTGGGCTTTCTGCCCTTGACGAACTTGATGTAGTAATAAGCTGCACCCGCAGCACCGGCAAGGGCAAAGATGACGAGGATCATGCCGATGTTGGATTTCTTTTCGGGTTTAGGGGCGGGGACATCGGTTTCCGCATCCTTGTCCGGCTCAGGTGTAACGGGGGCTGTGCCGGTGCATTCGCTCATGTTGGTCTTGCAGACCGGGCAGTCTGTGTTGACCTGACCGGCAGCGCACTTTTCCTTGCAGTTACAGGTAGTCAGAGCCGCCGCAGTGTCATCATCCAGCAGCGCAAGCAGATCGCTTTCATCGACCATGTTCAGGAAGTACGTCTGATACTGTTCCTCATCCTCATTGATGGGTGCATCGTAGTCAATGACGATATAGAAGGTGTTGCCGTTCTTCGTCTGAACAGTGATGAACTGCTTGTTGGTTGCCTTGTCATAGAGCAAGTCGCGGGTGTGGGCGTTGCCCTCATCGTCAATCGGCTCACCCTTCGGCTTTTCCGGCGCGGGAGTGGTTTCAGGCTGCTGTTCAGGCTGTGTTGCCTCCGTAACGGGAAGGTTCTGCTCGGTATCATCGGCGTAGGCAAACGCCGTCACCGAGAAGCAGGACAGAACCATGACGCAGACCGAAAGGATGGTCAGAAAACGAAACTTCTTACGCATTGTCGATTACCTCCGTATTTTCGGCGGGCTTGTTGACGCCCTTCATGGAAGACAGGAACGCCATGATCTGATCCTTGTCCATCACCATAGAGCGCACAGTATTGATGATTTCGAGGTTTTCCAGCTCTGTCTTCTTGTCGTACAGCTCCTTGAGCTGCCCTTCGATTTCGGACTTCTTCTTTTCAGCCTTCTCAATGTCGGAGAGGACTTTCTGATACTTGGGATTCATGCAAAACTCCTTTCTTTTAATAGGCGGGTCTTCCGAAGGCGTAGAAATGGGACTGCCAATAGGAAGAGTTGATGGATGTGTACTGAATGGGATCGCCGCAGTGGATCATGACGCCATCACCAACGTAGATGCCGACGTGGGACACACCGGGGGTGTCATACGTCCCGACAAAGAAGATGAGATCACCGGGCTGTGCATTCGCCTTTGAAACCGGCGTACAGACGTTGTAAAGCCCCTGTGCGCCCAGCCGTCCGGTATTCACAAGTCCGCTGTTTGTGAGAACATAGCTGACGAAGCCGGAGCAATCGAAGGATGTGCCGGGATTGGAGCCGCCCCAAACATACGGGTAGCCGAGATACTTTTCCGCCTCGGTGATCAGTGTCGCAAACTTCTCGTCGTTCAGGTATTCCGGGTTGACATCGTAGTCGGCGGGAGGATTTGTGATGTACTTGTCCACATAGGGGGAGTTACCGAACAGATCCTCGCGGTTGCCCAGCACCGACATATACGTCGCGTACATGGAAAGCTGTTCCTGAGACATGATGTAGACCGGGACATGGGAGAGATTGAAGTTTTCGAGCTTCACGTTGCAGATGTAGTAGTCATACGGGACGCGATAGGTTTCCGTGTGCGTGTTGCCGTCCGCGTCCGTCCATGTGTCGGTCTCCGTGCGGTATCTGGTTTCGACGATAACCTCTTCGGTGAGGATGTACTGCTTTTCAAACAGCATTTGGAGCGTACCTTGTACCTCATCCAGCGTGAACTCGCCCTCGTGGAGAGCCGAGAGAATGGAGATCAGCACATAGGGGTCATGCTCAATATCATCCAGATCAAAGTGATACTCGTCATAGTCATGGGTGCTTTCATAGTTATCCAGATAGCTTTGCAGCTCTTGCTCCATCCGGCAATACTGCGCCTCCGCGCCGAGCATCGCGTCATCCTCGCTGAGATAGGAGGAAGCGATCACCGACGAGCCGGTAGAGGTGAGCATCGAACACGAGCTGATTCCGGCACCGAGCAAAACGAGAAGGGCAATTCCGACGCCGATCCAGATGAAGACCTTCTTGTTTTTCTCAAAAAACTCCTTGATCTTGTCAGACACCTTTTCACCGAGCTTCTTGCCGGTATTCTTTGTGGCAGTCCCGGCGGTCTGAGAACCGGCATTTCGAGCGGCGGCATATTCCTTCTTGATGTTCTGCTTCTGATAGTGTTTGTTCATGTTCTGCTTCTTCATCTCAGTATGCTCCTGCTGATTTCTTTCATATTGGAGCTTCGCATCCGCAGCATCCGCCTTGTGTTCCAGCTTGGAGACCTTCTCGTAGGGCTTGTTGACGCTGCTTTCCCGATGATGACGGAAATGCCGAGCGGCAGTCTCAGCGGCGATCTCCGTTTTATGCGCCGCCTCAACCGCCGTGTTTTCCTGTTCGACCTCATGGATTTTGCCGTGAATGCCGGAAGCGAGGGTGTCACCGACCTTGCGGACGGTTTTATCCGCTTCAAATTGCAGCTTGCCTTTGCCCTTTGGTTTTTTCAGCTCATCCTCAAAATGAAGGCGGGTTTTGCCCTTGCCGGTCTCTTCATCAAAAACGCGCTCCTTCTTGAGAACCTTGTGCGTGGGTAGCTTCTCGCGGGCAGCGTCCAGACGCTCATGCGCCTTTTCGGACTTCCTTTCGAGCTTCTGCATCCGCTTCGTGGTCGAGACGGCATCGTCGATGATCGGCTTTGCAGAGGAAGTCTCCGCCGCTTGGGAGAGAACAGCATCCGCATCAACGGCTTCAACCGCAGAGGTCTTACGCAGCTTGTGCGTGACAACCGTTTCGGCAATCACCGTGCCGGTATGAGAAGAAACAACGTGCTGCTCTAAGGTTGGAGGCTTGAACGGCGTTTCCGGCGAGGGCAGCGGTTCAGTTACATTCTGGGGTGGATTTTCTGCCCTTTTCTCTTCTGTGACGGACGTTTCCGAGGGCGGCTG
>ERZ773277.2742-NODE-2742-length-11250-cov-2.822867_pt1 | contig 11250 bp, 7 predicted proteins | sample MGYA00511957_ERZ773277 | MGnify/ENA primary metagenome ERZ773277 (study PRJEB29015, sample SAMEA2737800) | human gut metagenome | biome: human gut; feature: human-associated habitat; material: faeces | place: China | collected 2012 ... | reverse complement strand
GCACCCGCTTCGACGGCGTGTATGACGGCGTGCATATCCTGCCGTTCTTCACTCCATTCGACGGCGCGGATGCAGGCTTCGACCCCATCGACCACACCAAGGTCGACCCGCGCCTCGGCGGCTGGGACGATGTCGCCGAACTTTCCAAGACCCACGGCATCATGGTCGACGCCATCGTCAACCACATGAGCTGGGAATCCAAGCAGTTCCAAGACGTGCTTGAAAAGGGCGAGGAATCCGAGTATTACCCGATGTTCCTGACCATGAGTTCCGTCTTTCCGAACGGCGCGACCGAAGAGGATCTGGCCGGCATCTACCGTCCGCGCCCGGGTCTGCCGTTCACCCACTACAAGTTCGCGGGCAAGACTCGCCTGGTCTGGGTCAGCTTCACCCCGCAGCAGGTCGATATCGACACGGATTCCGACAAAGGCTGGGAATACCTGATGTCGATTTTCGACCAGATGGCCGCATCCCACGTCAGCTACATTCGTCTTGACGCCGTCGGCTACGGTGCCAAGGAAGCCGGTACCAGCTGCTTCATGACGCCGAAAACGTTCAAGCTCATCTCCCGCCTGCGCGAGGAGGGCGTCAAGCGCGGCTTGGAAATCCTCATCGAAGTGCATTCCTACTACAAGAAGCAGGTCGAGATCGCGTCGAAGGTCGATCGCGTCTACGATTTCGCCCTTCCGCCGCTGCTGCTGCATTCGCTGAATACCGGTCATGTCGAGCCGGTCGCGCATTGGACCGACATCCGTCCGAACAATGCCGTCACCGTACTTGACACGCATGATGGCATCGGCGTGATCGACATCGGTTCCGATCAGCTGGACCGTTCGCTCAAGGGGCTCGTGCCGGATGAGGATGTCGACAATCTCGTCAACGCCATTCATGCGAACACTCACGGCGAATCGCAGGCCGCTACCGGTGCCGCCGCATCCAATCTTGACCTGTATCAGGTCAACAGCACCTACTATTCGGCGCTGGGATGCAACGATCAGCACTATATTGCGGCTCGCGCGGTGCAGTTCTTCCTGCCGGGCGTTCCGCAGGTCTACTATGTCGGCGCGCTTGCCGGCAAGAACGACATGGAGCTGCTGCGCAAGACCAACAATGGCCGCGATATCAATCGCCATTACTATTCCACGGCTGAGATCGACGAGAATCTGCAGCGTCCGGTGGTGAAGGCACTGAACGCGCTTGCCAAGTTCCGCAACGAGCTTGATGCGTTCGACGGCACCTTCTCGTACAGCGCCGACGGCGATACGTCCATCAGCTTCACGTGGGAGGGCACGACCACTCAGGCCACGCTCACGTTTGAGCCGGGCCGTGGTCTTGGTGCGGAGAACACCGCGTCCGTCGCCACGCTCGAATGGCGTGATGCCGCCGGTGAGCACCGCACGGACGATCTGATCGCCAATCCGCCGGTCGTGGCCTGATTCAGCCTCGCCTGATCCGGTCGCTGCCTGACCGCGCATAAATCCATAAATCTGTAATCGTCCTTCCTGTCACCTCTCCTTCAGGAAGGACGATTCGCATTTTCGTTTTTTCGAGCAATCGTCTTATCGGGAAAACAATTTTCCCGGGAATCAGCTGAAATCCCAGCAAAAACGGGTAAGGTGAGCTTATGTCAAAGATGTCAAAGCTTTTCGATCAAGACAACATGTTTTTCGCCATTATGGGCGTGCTGTTCGATCTGATTATTCTCAACGTGCTCACGCTGTTGTGCTGCCTGCCGGTCGTCACGGCCGGCGCATCGTTCACTGCGATGCACAGTGTGCTCTGGCGCATGGTCCGCCATGAGGAAACGTATGTGGCGCGCCAGTTTTTCGACTCGTTCAAGCGCAATCTCAAGCAGTCGCTGCTGCCGTGGCTTGCGTTCCTGCTGGCGGCGATTGTGCTGGTGGTCGACGGCATGCTCGCCCGTTCCATGGGGTCGATGCGCGGGCCGCTGATGGCGTGCGTCGCGTTCATGGGATTGGTGATTATTGCGATTGCGCAGTACTTCTTCCCGCTGCTTTCTCGCTATGAGAATCCGACTTCCGAAACGTTGAAGAATGCGACGAAACTTGCGCTCGGCTTTTTCCCGCGCACCTTGTGCATGCTGGTGATTTTGGCCGCGTTCGCCGTGCTGTATGCGCAGTTTTTCATATATATGATTCCGCTGCTGATTTTGATGGGCGTCACGTTGCCGCAATACTGTTGCGCGTGGATCTACAACTGGATTTTCCGCCGTATCGACGGTGAGATCGACGCCAAGGGGCGCAAGGTAGCGCAGTCCTGAAATTGTTTGCTCGTAAAGGCCGTTCCGCAGATTGCAAGTTCCGCGGAACGGCCTTTACGCGTTTTCGTCGCCTTGAGTGTCCGATTCTGGAGAATCGGACAACCGGAACGTACTTTTGGGCGCGTGAATGTCCGTTTCTCCCAAATCGGACAACCAGGATGTGTTTTTGAGTACCAGAGTGTCCGTTTCTCCCGAATCGGACAACTACAGGTCAAAGTGGGGTGCTTGAATGACCGATTCTGGAGAATCGGACAACCGTGGGTCTGTTTTGGTGTTCCGGTTATCCGTTTCTGGTGAATCGGACAACCGGAACATGTTTTGAGGCGCTTGGATGTCCGATTCTTCAGAATCGGACACGCTGGGGGCGGGATTAGCAGGGGAGGATGGTAGCGCTGCGGGCTGGGACGTGCAGTTGGGTGCCGTCGAAGCGTGCGGGGTTGCCGATGCTCAGCAGTACTGTTTTCTCCGCTGGTTCTTGCGTTGGTTTCGCTGTTGGTTCTTGCGATATTTCCTGCGCCAAGCCGCCAGACAGCAGTTTCACATAATCGCTCGGCAGTGTGCAGCTTGCGTCGGTGTTTGACGGATTGATGGCGACGACGATGCGCTCGCCACCTGCTTCGCGATTAATCTTGCTGCAGGTTTCACAAGGTGTTTCACAGCTGGTTTCGTGTGCTGTTCCGCTGCGTTCGCCGTCAGTTGCGTCGCGTTCGGCTTCGCCGGCCTCGGAGCTTCTCGCGTACACCAGCGGATACGCGTGATCTTCCGCGTAGAGGAACTCGATGCCTCCGTCGGCCTGCAGTGCGGGATGTGCCAGGCGTAGCGTGTTCAGTGCGCGTACGGTTTCCAGCAGCGAGTCGCTGCGTCCGGTCTGCGAAGCCACGTTCGGGCGCTCGCTGTCGGCATCGATCGGCAGATACAGATCATCGGGCCGGGCTGCGGAGAATCCTGCGTTGGTTGCGCAGCTCCATTGCATTGGTGTGCGCGATCCGGTGCGCTCGTATCCGCCTTCCTTGGATTTGAGCCCGTGCATGTAGCGCATGCCGATTTCGTCGCCGTAGTAGATGAACGGGCAGCCAGGCATGGTCAGCAGGAATGTGAACGCGAGCTTCATTTCATCGGTGGTCAAGGTGTCGCGCATGCGGATCATGTCGTGATTGCCCGACGGAATGCAGATGTATCCAGGCGTTCCGGCGGTGCTGGCAAGCATGGCCGTATATGTGTCCACAAACGCCTTGATGTCGCCGCTCGCATTGCCGACATTGTCGTTATTACAATTTGGATTGTCTCCGTCGACGACTGAATTGCCGTTGCTGTCGCACCCGCTGCTGCCCGCGCCGTCGCATTCGCTGCGTTCGCCGTCGTGTTTCGTTTCGGCAGTTTCGGCGCTGCCCGTAGCTTCGGAAGATCCGGCCGAAAAATACGGATTCTCGCGGAACAGGTCAAGATAATGCGACGGCCCGAAATGCAGCAGGAAGTCCATGTCGAATCCGGCGTGCAGCGCCTCTTCGGGGTCACCCCATTCCGATACGAGCACCGCTTCCGGGTAGGTTTCGTCCAGATGCGCTCGCACTTGCTGCCACAAGAGTTTCGTCCAATACGAGGCTGCCTGCCATGTCCACGCGGAAGCCGTCCGCCCCCAACCCGAGCCAGAAGTCCATGATGTCTTGGATGAGCAGCCGGCCCTGCACCGCTTCGGGGGAGTCGGCGGCGAACTGCCAGTCTTCGGTGACGGTGCCGAATCCGTAGTTGAGGCATGCCTGCGTGGAGAAGCAGTTCACGGCCGCCGCGTCGGGACGTTCCGCAATGCCTCCGAGGAATCCGCGGATTGATTCGTAGGGCGAGTTCAGATTCGGCGATTGCGTCATCGGTCGCCAGATGTAGCGGTCGGTCCATGCGTTGCGTTCGTCCTTGCCGGATTCAAGAAACCATGGATTGTCGACCGCGGAATGCCCGGGTACGAGGTCGAGCAGTACGTGCATGCCTAGTTCGTGCGCGCGCTCGAAGAGCCGCTGCAGGTCCGCGTTGCTGCCGTAGCGTTCAGCGGTTATGTAGTAGTCACGCACGTCGTAGCCGGCATCGTAGAACGACGAGTCGAAGCATGGGTTGATCCAGATCGCATTGCATCCCAGATCGCGCACGTATTGCAGTTTGTCGATGATGCCTTGGAAGTCACCGATGCCGTCGCCGTTCGAGTCGTTGAATGATTGCGGATAGATTTCATAAAAGATTGCGTTGTTGAGCCAGCTTGCCATAAATCCTCCTGTTTTCGCGTCTTTGCCGTTGGTCTACCGATGTATCGCAACATTGGAAACGTCGGTAATCGCTTTTCCGTCATTATAGCCCGTGAAGACACTTTTTAGGGGTGTGTAGAATGCCAATGTTTGCAATACGTCAATCGATTGACGCGACACGCCGACGGGCGGCACTGTACACAAGGTTTCTCGAACCGGTTTGACAACTCTCGAACCGGTTTGATATCCTGTATACCAAGGACGGAGAGATTCCGACAACGCGAGTCGGGGATTCACCTTCCTTTATCACCTCATTGGGCAGGGCTGCTCGGTGAATAGTGGATAGAAAGGGATTGGAAAATGAGCAAGTTCTCTTCTTGGAAGAAGGCTGGCACCGCTATTGTTGCAACGCTGATGACCGTTGGCATGCTGGGAGCATGCGGATCGTCATCCAGCTCCAGCGGCACCAAGATCACCATCTTCAACTCCAAGGTTGAAATCGAAAGCCAAATGGAAGATATGGCTGCGAAGTACTCCAAGGAAAAGGGCGTAGACGTTGAGGTCTACTACTCCAACGACACCGTCGCAGCGCATCTCGCCACCAAGTACGCATCCAAGGATCCGTACACCATCTCCATGGTCGACGCCAAGGACATCTACTCCTTGGCTGAAGAGCACGCCGTCGATCTGTCCGACCAGGATTGGGTCAAAGACACTGACTACGCCATCAGCATTAACGGCAAGACCTACGGCTTCCCGGTCTCCATCGAAGCTCGTGGTCTGATCTACAATGCTGACGCCATCAAGAAGGTCACCGGTAAGGAATTCAAGCCTGAGAACTACAAGACCCTTGACGAGTTCAAGGATCTCATCGACGAGCTCAAGGCCGGCGGCATGGAATCCCCGACCGGTGTCATGAAGGAAGACTGGTCCCTCGCCGCGCACTTCCTGCCAGAAGTCTACGAGGAGCAGGAAGATCCGGACGCCTTCTGCCATGAGCTCAAGGACGGCAAGGTTGACCTCAGCTCCAACGCCAAGTGGAACTCCCTGATGGACTTCTTCGACGTGATGAAAGACAACAACTACGCCAAGTCCTCCGCCATCTCCGCCGAGCGTGAGGTGACCGAGCAGAAGCTGGCTGAAGGTGAAATCGCCTTCATGTTCGGCGGCAACTGGGATTGGTCCGTGCTGAACCAGTACGACTACACCGAGAACATGGGTCTCATGCCGGTTCCGCAGAATACCAATGACGGCTCCAACGAGAAGCTCGTCGGCGGCGGCTCCAAGTACTTCTTCATCGACTCCTCCGACAACACCTCCGACGAACAGCGCCAGGCCGCCAAGGACTTCCTGAACTGGCTCGCCGAAGATAAGGCAGGCCAGGAGTTCATCTCCACTGATGCTGCTCTGATCTCCCCATTCAAGAACAACGAGATCGAAGCATCCGATCCGCTGGGCAAGTCCGTGAAGTCCTACGCTGACGCCGGCAAGCTGATCGACAACTACAACTACCTGCCTGACGACCACTTCTCCGTGCTCGGCGCCGCCTTCCAGAAGTGGCTCGCAGGTGAAGAGGACCGTGCAGGCCTCGCTCAGGACATCCAGGACTACTGGAAGACCGCTAAGTTCACCGGCGCAACCGCCTGAACTTCCAAATAATGCACCATGATGCAGGGTCCGCCGCTTCCTTCCTGCGGCGGACCTTACATCCCCGGCACGTATGGGATCCATCATGAAACAGAATAAGCTTTCCTATAAAATCGGCCAGTTTCTGATGTTCGGTGGTCCGGCGACGATTCTTTTCTTCGCCGTGGTGATCCTGCCGTTCTTCTATGGCCTCTATCTGACACTTACCAGCTGGGACGGCGTTTCGACAACGAAGCCGTTCGTCGGTCTCGAAAACTACAAGGCGGCTCTTGCCGACACCGCATATTGGCAGTCGCTTGGACGCACCTTCATCTACTCCGTCATCGCCGTCATCCTCACCAACATCGTCGCCTTTCTGCTGGCCTACCTCGTGACCAGCGGCATCAAGGGCCAGAACTTCTTCCGTGCGGGCTTCTTCATTCCGAACCTCATCGGCGGCATCGTTCTGGGCTACGTGTGGAAGTTCGTCTTCAACCGCGCATTCGTGGCCATCGCCGAAGTGGCGACGCAAACAGACCACGCATCGCTGCTCTCCACGCCAAACGGCGCAATGTTCTGCTTGATCCTCGTTTCGGTCTGGCAGTACGCAGGCTACATGATGCTGATTTACGTGGCAGGCTTCATGAGCGTTGACCAGAGCCTGAAGGAAGCGGCCATGATCGATGGCTGCAACAAGGGCAAGGCCATGTGGCACGTGGTCATCCCGCTGATGCGCTCCTCCTTCGTTCAGTGTATCTTCCTGAGCACCACCCGTTGCTTCATGGTGTACGACCTGAACCTTTCGCTTACCAAGGGCGAACCGTTCAACCAGTCGGTGCTCGCAGCAATGCACGTCTACAACCAGGCATTCGTTTACAAGAACTATGGCACCGGTCAGGCGGAGGCGTTGGTCCTCTTCATCGTCTGCGCAGTGATCGGCATGCTGCAGGTGTACTTCGGCAAGAAGGGTGAGGTGGCAGCATAATGAAGGGTCAAACCAGCACTCGCACCAAGGTTCTGCATGCACTGATGATCGTCGTTCTGACGATTCTGCTGCTGCTGTTCATCGCACCGTTCATTCTGGTCGTGATCAACGTCTTCAAGACCAAGGCGGACATCAACACCGCTCCGCTGGCACTGATCGGCAAGCACGGGTTCACCCTGGAGAACTTCCCCAGGGCAATGGACAAGATGAACTTCGTCACCGTGTTCGGCAACTCCGCGGTCATCACCATCAGCGCAACCATACTGACCATCCTGTTCTCCGCGATGTGCGCATACGTGATCGTGCGCAACCCCTCGTGGAAGTTCGGCGGCATGGTGTTCGCACTTATGGTGGCCTCCATGGTCATTCCGTTCCAGGTGCTCATGGTCCCGCTCGTGTCCGTCTACGGCGGCCTGCTTGACGTGTTGAACAGTCGTATCACGCTGATCCTCATGCACACCGGCTTCTCGGTTTCCCTGGCGGTGTTCATGTTCCACGGTGCGATCAAGACGAACATTCCGAACGAGCTTGAGGAAGCCGCCAGCATTGACGGCTGTTCCAAGTGGCGCACCTTCTGGACGATCGTGTTCCCGCTGCTCAAGCCGACCGTGGCCACCGTGGCCATCATTGATGCTATGGCCTTCTGGAACGACTACCTGCTGCCGTCCCTGGTGCTGGGTCGCCGCGAGCTGTACACCATCCCGATCGCAACCCAGATCTTCTACGGCACCTACTCCAACGATATCGGCCTGATCATGGCGGCCCTGCTGCTGGCCATGCTGCCGATCCTTATCCTGTACCTGTTCCTGCAGCGCTACATCGTCGAAGGCGTGACCTCCGGCGCAGTCAAGGGCTGATCGAACGGTACGGAATCCGCAATCATAACTGAACAGACTCACACAACCGGTCCGGATGCGAAGCGATAATCGCATCCGGGCTTTTCTTATGCGATATCGATTCTTATGCGATATCGATATTGAGATTGCCTCGCATGTTTCTGCTGTCTGACAGGACGTATTGATATGGTTGATTTCGCCGAAAGAATCGCTCGAATGCACTGGTGCAGTGTGTCCGGGCGATTTTCATATGTGCTGAATATCGTGTGACATTTCGAAATGAGCAACGAAATAGAAGCAAGAACGAGAAGCGACGATACAAAACAGGAAAAACAGGAATAGAAACAAGAGATGACTGAAGATAATCAACATAATGCAGGTGAGCAGCAGACTCCAATGCAGCCGCAGCCGCTGCCGGGCCAGGTGTTCGTACGCCCCGGCATCGATGACCGTCCCGATTACGAAAAAACGCTGACCGAAGAGACCAAAGCGGCCCTGAAGCGCTTGGCCGTACAGCAGAATCCGCGCGTGCCCGAGGCTTCCAACGAGCGTCCGGAAGTGCAGCAGACCCTCATCAACACGGAAGGCGGCTCCCCGCTGACCGCGTTCGCCCATCTCGACGCCGCTGTGCCGAACCTCGAATCGTCGTTCCTTGACCTGCGCGATCCGATGACCGCGCCCGACGGCACCACGCCCACCAAACCGCAGGTGCATCGTCTCACCGCCGGCTTCGCGCTTGGTGCGCTGCTGTTCACCGCGCCGATGGCCGCGCTCAACTCCGTGCTCATTCCGCAGACCATCAGCCGTCTTTCCGGCACCGACCGCGTCACCGATCTGGCGCTGCTCAGCGTCGTCGGCACGCTGTTGACGTTCCTGATGAACGCGTGGATTTCCGTCGGATCCGACCATTCGTACTGCCCGCTGGGCCGCCGCACCCCGTGGATCATCGCCGGCACGGTGCTGACCGCCACGTCGGTGGCGATTCTTTCCGCATGCGATTTCATGCCGTTGGTCATCGTGTTCTGGCTGTTTACGCTGATCGGACATGCGATGGTATCGATGCCGCTGGCGGCCGCTTTCGGTGAGCGCGTGCCTGACAAGTTCCGTGATCGTGCGGACGCGTGGCGTGGCGTTGGCCAAGCGTTCGGCCAGGTGTTGGGCATTATCGCGGCCGTTTCGATTACGTGGGCTGCCGACGATTCCGGTTGGGATGGCACCACGCGTTTCGCCATGATGGTGTTTGCGTTGTGCCTGGTGGTGGCTGGTGTGGCTACGTTGCTGGTGTTGCCGTTTGAGGGTTCCAGCAGCTATTTGCCTCGTGAGGGTGTGAAGAAGGGCGATTATTTTTCGCAGTATCGTCCGCCGAAGGGCGCTCCGAAGTTCTTCATTGCGTTTGCCGCGCGCATGTTTGCCATCGCAGCCACTTCCGGCATTGCGATTTACCAGTGGTATCTTGCGCAGGATGGTTTGGGCGATGTTTCGCAGGTCACCATGTTTGGTTTGTCCGGAGCGGCTGCGGTTATGTCGATGATGGCCGTTGCCGCGTTCGTCGGCTCGCTGTTGGCTGCGCTGCTGCTTGGCCGCATCGCCCGCGCTTTCAAAGATTCCCGTATTCCCGCGATTGCCGCCTGCTTGTTATTTGTGGTTGCTGTGGTGCTTCCGTTGACGCCGATCGATAGTGCTATGGCGGTCGCGCTGTATGCGCTGTTTGCAGGTTTCGCGTATGTGGTGTATGACGGCGTGAGCCAAGGGTTGAATCTTGCGACGTTGCCGGATGTGCGTTCCGTTGGTCGTTCGTTGGCTGCGTTCAGTTTGGCGAATACGTTCGGTTCGTTGATTGGCGCTGTCGTTTGCGCGATTGCGATTGCGGTGACTGGCGAGTATCTGCTGATTTTCGCTGTTGCCGCCGGTTGCATGGCTGTTGCGGGCGTGCTGACGTTGCTGCTGAAATGATTTGGATGACCTGAGATAATCCGAGAAACGAATATCAAATTCAAAATTGCGCGTCCACATAGTGAACCTTTAGTAGAAAGGGTCTGTGGACGCGCTTATCTTTACGGCTTAGTTCGAGCGGATAATCCGCCGAATACAAGACTTTGCGAAAGGAGGTTCGCCACGATGAACGGAATGGTTGCACGCGTGCTGCTGTCCGCACGAATTATTATTCCGCTTTCGTTGGCGGACTGATTCGAGCAATGCAGCTTCAATCCCTCGCCAACGGAGGCAGGGTTTGAGGCGCGCAAAACACACACGTTGATGGCCCTGCATGCTGCGGGGTCTTTTTGTTGCCGCCCACAAGGCGTAAGGCAACGAAATGAAGACTGCACACAAGAGAATAGAAGAAAGACGTTATCGGCGCATGTTGGGAGCCGGCAACGCATGACAGACGTAACAGGAGTAATCCAATGAGTGCAGTCGAAGCAGCCGCTGGCAAAGCGCAGGCAATGGTGCGCGATTCGGTGAAAACCGTTATCGCCGCTTCCATGGTCGGCACCGCCATTGAGTTCTACGACTTCTACGCATACGGCACCGCCGCTGCGAACTATTTCCCGAAGGTGTTCTTCGGAGACACCACCAATCCGACCGTCGCACTGCTGGCCAGCCTGCTGACCTTCGCCATCGCGTTCATCGCACGCCCGCTCGGATCCTTGGTGTTCGGCCATTTCGGCGACCGCATGGGCCGCAAGACCACGCTGGTGGTTTCGCTGTTGACCATGGGCATCGCCACGTTCCTGATCGGCTGCCTGCCGACTTACAGCCAGTGGGGCATTGTGGCTGTCGCCGCGCTGTGCCTGTGCCGTTTCGTGCAGGGCATCGGTCTGGGCGGCGAATGGTCGGGTGCCGCTTTGGTGGCCACCGAGAACGCTCCGGAAGACAAGCGCGCGCTGTATGGCTCCTTCCCGGAATTGGGCGCTCCGATCGGTTTCTTCCTGTCGAACGGTACCTACTTCCTGTTGGAAACGTTCAACGATGACGATGCGATGCTGGCATGGGGCTGGCGTGTGCCGTTCCTGCTGTCCGCAGTGCTGGTGATCGTCGGTCTTGTGGTGCGCGTGCAGATGGAGGAGACTCCGATCTTCCGCATGGCCCAGGAGCAGAAGAAGGTCGTCAAGTCCCCGCTGACCGAAGTGTTCAAGAAGAGCTGGAAGGAAGTCATCCAAGCCACGTTCCTGGTGGCCGTCACCTACACGCTGTTCTACACGCTGGCAACCTGGTCCCTCGCTTGGGGCACCAAAACCGTCGAGCAGGGCGGCGGAGACCTTGGTTTCACCAATCGTGAATACCTGCTCA
>ERZ773277.2740-NODE-2740-length-11253-cov-2.574388_pt1 | contig 11253 bp, 9 predicted proteins | sample MGYA00511957_ERZ773277 | MGnify/ENA primary metagenome ERZ773277 (study PRJEB29015, sample SAMEA2737800) | human gut metagenome | biome: human gut; feature: human-associated habitat; material: faeces | place: China | collected 2012 ... | reverse complement strand
CATAGCATGGCGCGCAATGTCGATATCACCTTGCGTGATTTTCCTGCGTTATGGCAGCTGCGCATACAGGATGATGGCGCCCTGTGGAACGATGGCTCCCAAGGAAACATCAACGGTATGATGGGGGAGTCTTCCGCTCGTTTTCGTCAGTTCCATGATGCCGCGCGTACGGCGACGATGCGTGATGCTTCGGGCATTGGATTGGCGGATATCGAGGAGCGTGCGCGGGCGCTCGGCGGTACCGCGGTGTGCGGCCCGTATCATGAGGGGTGGCGGGTGTTCGTGTCCATTCCCAAAACGGACGATGATGCGGCAGCGTCCGCAACAACGAAGGAGAACGTATGATGCGAGTCGCAATCGTCGATGATGATCCAATCGTATGCTCGTCGCTGTCCACGATTCTCAAAGCGACAGGCACGGCCGATATTGCATGGACGGCCTATGATGGCGAAACCGCGGTAGGTCAGTATGAAGAAGATAATCCGGACGTGCTGCTGATCGACGTGCAAATGCCGGTTATGGACGGTCTTGCCGCGTCGCGAAAGATCATCGACGCCCATCCGAATGCGAAAATCCTGATACTTACCACATTCGCGGACGAATCGTACATCGCCGAGGCGTTGGAAATCGGCACCAAAGGCTATCTGATCAAACAGGATGTCTCATCGGTAATTCCCGCAGTGCAGTCGGTGATGGCCGGACAGGTGGTTATGGGAGCGCAGGTGTTGCGGAAACTGCATGTCAATAAAGCGAGTCAGACGCAGCGTCACGTTTCGCAAGCTGGCGATAACGGGGAAAATCGTTTTTCCGGTCGTTTCGCGAATCTCACTGAGCGCGAGCGGGACGTGATGCAACTGGTCGCCGAGGGGTACGACAATCCCGTCTCGTTCATGCGGGCCGAGAACGTGGCGCTCATCAAGAGCTATTCGCGGAACAACAGGGTGACCGATTCCGCCGCGGCCGGCACGGCGCTGGCCACGGGCCACAAGACCAACAACAGTATGCTGGGCGTTCTGCCCGACAGTACGGCCGTCGAGTCGATGATGGCGAAGGCCGTGCGGCGGGGAATGGCGACGGGGCTGGTCGTGACCTGCTACCTGCCCCATGCCACGCCGGGAGCCTTTTATGCGCATCAGGTTTACAGGCGGACGCTCGAACCGATCGCCGAACAGCTGGTCGAGAGCGGCGTCGATGTGGCGTTCGGCGGCGGGAAGCGCTATTTCACCGCACGCCGGGCGGACGGAACGACGCTCGTCGATCGGTTGCGGACGAAGGGATACCGTGTGATCGACACCCTTGCGGCCGCCGATACGATCACGTCGGGCAAGGTCGTCGGGCTGTTCGCATCCAAGCACATGCCTTATGCACACAAGGGGCGCGGCGACTATCTTCCCCGCGCCGTCGGGAAGGCGTTGGAGATTCTGTCGAACGACGCTGCGGAGCGGGACGAGGGCTTCATGCTCGTGGTCGAGGGGTCGATGATCGACTACGTGTCGCACCGTAACGACTCGGAGGGAATTCTCGCTGAGATGCGCGATTTCGACCGGGCGGTGCGCGTGGCCATGGAGTACGTCGATGCGCATCCGGGGACGCTGCTCGTCGTTACGGCCGACCACGAAACGGGCGGTCTGACGTTGCCGAGCGGCAATGCCGATTTCACGAAGTCCGAGAGCGGCGTGTTGTATAAATACGGCTCGAAAAGCCATACGGCCGTCATGGTTCCCGTCTATCTTTACGGTACGGGCGCCGAGCGCATCAACGGCGTGATGGAGAACTCCGATCTGGCGAACCGGCTGATGGAAATACTCGAACTGGAATAGGTGCGAAGAGACGGGAAATAGAAGAGAGCGCTCGGCGGACGGGCGCTCTTTTTCATTCGGATTGTAGCAGGGCGACGAGTTCGTCGGCCTGGGTGCACGAAACGTAGTAGCGTTGTTCGTAGATGTCGACGATCTCCACCAGATTCTTCCACTCCGAAGCGTAGACGACCACTTTCTCGAACGTTTTCAGGTCGAAATAATAACCGTAATAACCGAAGAATCCGTATCCGCCGAACAGAGGAACGACCCACCGCATCTGCCGCGGGTCGACCCGTTGTACGGAGGCGATCTCCATCCGCGGGATCTCGGTCATGTCGAGCAGACACAGGATCTCGACCGTGGCTTTCTTGACCACGATCTTGCGCGGGATAGAGAGCGACATCAGCGCGAAAAGGGCGACCACGAGCGAGACGAACCATGCCGAGAGGTAGCCTCCGATGTAGAGCGAATGCAGCCCCAGTCCGATGAGTGCCAGCACGAGGATGTAGAACGCGCTGAGGTAGAGCGTCCGGCGGCTGAACCGGTATTTGAAGACCCGTTTCATGCTTCCGTGCGGCGGGCGAGGATGGCCTCTGCGACGGCCAGATCGTCGCGGGTGGTGATTTTCAGGTTCGTCGTCTCGCCTTCGACGCAGAACGCCGCCGGCGGCTTCGACGACCGTCGCGTCGTCGGTGAAGGCGGGATCGTAGGCGCAGGCATAGGCCTTGCGGAGCAGTTCGGCGCGGAAGAACTGGGGAGTCTGGACGATGCGCAGCGTCGCCCGTTCCACGGGATGCGACGCTCCTTCCGCCGTCACGATGCGAAACGAATCGACCGGCTGTACGACGGGAATGGCCGAACCTTCCCGCTCTGCCGTTCGGGCGATCCGCCGGATAGCCTCGTGCGTCGCCAGCGGACGCACGCCATCCTGCACGGCGATCAGGTCGCACGCATCGGAGAGTGCGGCGATGCCGTTCGCAACGGAGTGGAAGCGCTCGGCGCCGCCGGCCGTCGTGCGGTGTTCGGCGACGTCGAAACGGCGGGCGTAGTCCTGCCAGAAGTCGATGTAGTCGGCCGGCAGGACGACGACGATCTCGGCGCCGGGCAGCGCCTCCGCGAAGTTGTTGATCGTGCGGGCCAGTATGGGCTGGCCGTCGAGCAGCATGAATTGTTTGGGCAGGTTGCCGCCCATGCGCGAGCCGCTGCCGCCGGCGACGACGACGACCCCTATGTGCGATGTTATGCTTTCCATATCAGTTTTTTTCCGAATCCGAGCGTGTTGTCCGTGAATTTGAGGTAATCGGGCACAAGCGCCCACAGCGTCAGTTCCGCCAGCGCCGCATAGGGGAACCGGTGCAGATAACGCCGTTTGTCCTCCTCGTCGCCGCGTGCGACCGTGCCGCAGAGCTGCAAACCCTGTACCTTTCCCACGATCCGCGTTTCGAGCACGACCGAGGCGGCGACCCGTCGCTCGGCGAGCATCTCCCGCGCGTGGCGGGTTGAGAGGTCGGAGGTGAAGACCAGCCGGTTGCGTCCCTTGTCGTAGGCGTAGAACGCATTGGCGCAGTAGGGCGTTCCGTCGGCTGCCGTGGCCAGCGTCAGCACATGATGCCGTCCGAGGAACCGTGCGATCCGTTCGTCGACCTCCGTAGGTTGCTGTTGCCGTGCGCTCATTGCCCGATGCGAATGGAGTCGAGTTGCGTGATGCGCAGCGAGTCGCTCACTTCTCCGTCGAGTTCGGCCACGATGCGGTCGCGCACGAACTCGAAGGCCGCACGGTTCTGCGCCGCGATGGGTTCGGCAGGCTCGGAGGGCGCTTTGAGCGGATCGATCGGCTTGCCGTTGCGCCAAAGCCGGAAATCGAGGTGCGGGCCGGTCGAAGCGCCGGTGCTGCCCACGTATCCGATCAGTTGGCCCTGCGACACGCGCGACCCCTGCGCGATACCCTTGGCGAAACGGCTCAGGTGCAGGTAGCCGCTCATCATATTGCCCGGGTGCTTGATTTTCAGTGTATTTCCGCCGCCGCCACCCCAGCCTTTGAAGGTTACCACGCCGTCGGCTACGGCACGGACGGGAGTCCCCTTCGGCGCGGCGTAGTCGACACCGTGGTGGGGACGGTAGACCTTGTAGATCGGGTGCAGGCGTGCGTTGGAGAAACGGGAACTGATGCGCGAATATTTGAGCGGCGCTTTGAGCAGTTGCTTGCGCAGACTGCCGCCGCTGACGTCCCAGTATTGGATACGGTTGTTCTGACGGAACGGAATGGCGTAGTAGTCCTTGCCGGCATGGGTGAATTTGGCGCCCCAGACGCGCCCGATGCCGACGGCCGTCGTGTCGATGATCCGCTCGTCGTAGACCACTGTGAAGGCGTCGCCTTTCTGGATACCGAAGAAGTCGATGCTCCATTGGTAGATCTCTTCCAGTTCGGCGGCCAACGCATAGGGCATCTGCTCGCGCATGATGGCGCCCCATAGCGAACTGTCGATCGTGGCCTGTTTCTTCTGACGGCGGACGCTGACGGGTTTTTCGCCGAGCGTGACGCTGACCGAATCGACGCTGTGGAGACCGAAAACGACGTATTGGGATGCGTTGCGTTCGTAGACCAGATAGTCCAGATGCGGGGTGTTGAGCGAGTCTTCGTGGATGAAGACCGTGTAGGGATTGCCGGCACGGATGCCGTCGAGCGGGAAGTCGGTTTTGGCCGCGCGGTCGAGCCGGTCGACGGTCGCTGCGCCTACTCCGTAGCGGTTCAGGATACGTCCCATCGTTTCGCCAGGGGCGATTTCGCCGTGTTCGATGCGGTAATCGTCGGCAGGGATGCCGTAGAGCAGATTTTGCTCGACGATCTCTTCTTCGGTCTCTGCGTCGTCCGAAGCGGCGGTGTTGCCCGAACCGCAGCCCCAGGCGATCCATGCGACGCCCAGCGCCGTGAATTTCATCAGTCGTTCCATCATGTTACAAAGTTATAAAAAAACGGCGAAATAGCGATAAATATTGTTTGTCGCGGATAAAAGAGGGCCTCCTTTGTCTTATGCGACCTGTTGTGTCGGTTGTCGGTGAGTTTAGGGATAGAATAACGGATGAACACCAATTAAAGATGAAATATTCTATGTATTTTCTGATTTTATTCTGTAATTTTACAATGGATATCGAGTTCCGCTAGGGAAGATCGGACGGTGAAAACGATCTCGGAATACCGTGTGGTTAGAGATGTCCGGTTATCCGGAATCGACGTTGTCGGTTTCGTCAAAGCTGGCCGGAGAATCGGACCCTTGGTTTGGAACGGGCGTCGGAATTGGATGAATATCAACTTAAAACTATCTAATTATATGGAAAAAATGAGCCGGATATGTCGTTTGATGTCCATTGCATTTGCATTGATTTTCGTGAATTGCACCAATGCCGAAGAGGCTGCGGCCGCTCCTTCGGGGAGCGGCGATTCCGAACCGGAGGTTCCGGTGCTCCCCGAAACCGTCAAAATCCTTGCGATCGGTAACAGTTTCTCGGCCGATGCGGTCGAGCAGGAGTTGTATGGGCTCTTCGAAGCCGTGGGGCAAAAGGTGGTCATCGGAAATATGTATATCGGCGGATGTCCTCTGGAAACTCATGCTGCGAATGCCGCATCGGATGCGGCGGCTTACAGTTATCGTAAGATTGTGGATGGCGTTATGACCAAAACCTCTTCCGTAAAACTGTCGACGGCGTTGGCAGACGAGGACTGGACGTTTGTCAGCGTTCAGGAAGGTAAGGGATTCCACGGGTTTTACGATACGACGTACGAAGGTACGACTCATTCGATGGAGCCCGATCTTACGAATCTGTTGAATTACGTGCGATCGAAATGTCCCGATGCCCGACTCGTATATCATGCCCCGTGGGCGGCGAAAGAGGGCTACACCGGCGTTAAATTCAGCTATTATGGTTACGATCAGGCGAAAATGTACGAGATGATATGCGGCGCGACGAAGGAGGTCGTAGCCGCTCATCCCGAAATCGGTCTGGTTATGAACAGTATGGATGCGATTCAGAATGTCAGAACGTCTTATTTCGGCGACAACGTTACCCGCGACGGTTGGCATCTCAACTATACGATCGGCCGCTATACGGCAGGGTGCTTGTGGTTCGAAAAGATCATGGGCCGGAGCGTTGTCGGTAATGCGTATCGTCCGTCCGCGATCTCGGAAACCGATGCGCTCGTTTGTCAGACCGCGGCTCACGAGGCGTGCGAACATCCCTATGTCGTTACCGATCTGTCGTATTTCGAAAAGCCTGCCGGCGAAGACGGGGACGAACCGCATACCGTGCTGGCGAAGTGGTATTTCAGTCGTGAACGAACGGTTGCCGACGGCGGTTGTGAAACATGGACGGGACAGGATGAACTCGGAGTCTACCGATATGACAACGAACCCGGTGAAAGAGGTTATTTCGAGGCCAACGAAGAGGGGGCGGGTCGATTGAGTTATGTCCAGGTCGATAAGACCGAATGGCCGGAAGACGCTGCCGGTTTGAGTACGCTCGATGTTTCGAACGGAGGCCAGCCGGTGATGAGCGGGCCCATGGCCGGAGATTACTGGCAGTTCGCAACGACGGGAGGTCACGAATTTGCCGAGGGCACGCGGCTTCGTATCGTTTATACCTACAACCCTGGCAACTATGGTGCGAAATATTGGCGCATCGAATACAAGGACGGAGATGTTTTCAAGCCGGTTCCGAGTTTTGAGTTAAAAACCGAAACCCTCCCTTTGAGCGGCGAAACCGTCACATACAATCAGGCGTTCGATGCGTCTCAGAGAGTCATAGAATTTACGGTCGTTCTGGACAATCCCACCTCGGAGTTCGTGGTGCGTCAGATATGTTGTTCGGCATACCAGGTGAATGACAAGTGGCTCGGCCATCCGAATATCAAGTGTGTCTCGCGTATTGCCGGTGATCCGAATAATGAGAACAAACCGCTTCCGCAGATGGATCTGTTGTTATAGGGAGTGACGGAGTTGCCGAGAGCGAGGGATGAATTTCTCTCGCTCTGTTTTTCGACGTTTCGCCATCGTCATTTCGTCGAAAAAGATACCGTCGATTCTGTGGAAACGGAAGCGGCCAAGGCGAAGCCGAAGTTACCTGGGAAACGATCGAATCCTGTCGAATATTGCGGCATAAATCCTTTTCCGGATGGTTTTGGCGCTTATTGTTTGGGGGATCCGATTCTTTTTGCTACCTTTGAAAATCGAGAGATTGTGCACCGAGAGTAATGTTCAAATTCCTGCTGTATCCTGCTTCATGGCTTTACAAGATGGCGGTTCTGTTCCGTCATCAGTTGTTCGATTGGGGGATTCTGCATAGCGAGAAGTTCGACATTCCGGTCATCTGCATCGGCAACATCACCGTCGGCGGTACGGGCAAGACTCCGCTGGCCGAAATGATCGTCGACTACATGTCGCAGACGCATCGCGTGGCATTGCTGTCGCGCGGTTACGGCCGTCGCACGAAGGGTTACCGCGAGGTTGCGGCGACGGATCATTACCGCGACGTGGGCGACGAACCGTTGCAGATCAAACGCAAATTTCCCGATGTGTGCGTCGTGGTGTGCGAACGGCGGGCGGACGGTATCCGCCGCATCCGCACCGAGCATCCCGAGGTGGATCTGATCGTCATGGACGACGGTTTCCAGCACCGTTATGTAGAGGCGAAGATCAACGTCGTGCTGATCGACGCCACACGCCCCGTGCAGGAGGACCGGATGCTTCCGCTCGGCTCGCTGCGCGACGTGCCCGGGCAGTTGCACCGCGCCCACTATTTCATCGTGACCAAATGTCCCGAGGAGATGAATCCGCTCGACCGGCGCATTATGCGCAAGGTGCTGATCGAAGCCGCCTACCAGAACATCTATTTCACCCGCATGGAGGCGTTTCGCCCGCAGCCCGTCTTCGGGGAGGCTCCGGCCGAGGGCTTCGATCCGGGTACGGAGGTGATCCTGATGTCGGGAATCGGCAATCCGGCACAGTTCGTGCGCGGCGCCTCAGCGTGCTATCGCGTGGTCGGGGAGCTGCGATTCGAAGACCATCACGTCTATCGGGTGAAGGATTTGAAGACGCTGGCGGGGCTTATCGCACAGCATCCGGCTGCAATGGTGCTCACGACCGAGAAGGACGCCGTCAAACTTGCGGGGCGCGGCAAGGTGCCCGCCGAGATTCGCAGCAGATTGTTTTACCAACCGATAAACATTTCATTCATAGACGATTCGGCAACGGATTTTCTTCAAAACCTTGAAAAAGATGTTAAATCAGATTCTTGAGACCGCCGCATTCATCCGTGCGAAGGTCGGGCAGTTTACCCCCGAGGTGGGGATCGTTCTCGGTACGGGTCTGGGCGATTTCGCCGACAATATCGAGGTGGAGTACGCGATCGAGTACAAGGATATTCCCAATTTCCCCGTTTCGACGGTCGAGGGGCACAAGGGGCGCCTGATTTTCGGCCGGATCGACGGCCGCCGTGTCGTGGCCATGCAGGGCCGGTTCCATTACTACGAGGGCTACACCATGCAGCAGGTGACCTTCCCCGTGCGGGTGCTCAAACAGTTGGGAATCCGCTGCCTGTTCGTATCGAACGCTTCGGGCGGCATCAATCCGTCGTTCCGTACGGGCGACCTGATGATCATCACCGACCATATCAATCTGATGCCCAATCCGCTCATCGGCCCCAACATCGCCGAGCTGGGGCCCCGTTTTCCGGACATGCACAACTGTTACGACCGCGAACTGCGTGCCAAGGCGACGGCCATCGCCGAACGCGAGGGGATCAAGTTGCAGTACGGCGTCTACGTCGGCGGCACGGGTCCTACGTTCGAGACACAGGCCGAATACCGCTATTTCAAGGCGATCGGCGGCGATGCCGCCGGTATGTCGACCGTACCCGAAGTGATCGTCGCACGCCACATGTCGCTGCCCGTCTTCGGCGTTTCGGTGATTACCAACTGCGGCCTGAGCGACGAGATCGGCGACCATGAGGATGTACAGCGCCAGGGAAAGAAGGCGGGCGTAAAGATGGCGCGGCTTTTCATGGAACTGCTCAAAGAGGTATAAATTTATATTAAGTAAACAATCGAGATCATGATTAATAAGGTGATATTGGTGGGCAACGTCGGGATCGATCCCGAGGTGCGCGCGATCGAGAGCGGCGTGAAGGTTGCCCGGGTGCGTCTGGCGACGACCGAACGGATTTTCAATCGTCAGACCAACGAATCGACTGAGCATACCGAATGGCATACGGTCATTTTGTGGCGCGGCCTTGCGGATGTGGTGGATCGTTTCGTGCGCAAGGGCAGCCAGCTCTATATCGAGGGCAGCCTGCGCACGCGCGAATGGATGGACAAGGAGAACCAGAAACGCTATACGACCGAGATCATCGCGTCGGACATGAAACTGCTCGGCAAGCGATCCGACAATCCTGCCGGCGGACAATCTGCCGGACAGGGCGGTTATCAGCCGCAGGGCGGGGTTCAGGGCGGATATGCCGCGCCCGCATCGCAGGCGGGCGGGGATGCGCAACCCGCGGCACAGCCCGTGCAGCCCGCCGCCGCTCCGGTCGTTCCGCCGGCGGAGGATCCTGACGATCTGCCGTTCTGAAACGGTTGCGGCAGGGGATGATGCCGTATTCGTTTCATGTACTGACGGGTGCCGTTCAAAGGAACGGCACCCGTATTTTTATTCAAAGATGAGGGGTGGTTGAATGTCGACCACCCGGCATACAGAGGGCCGCTTCTCGTGTCAGCGGCACTCCGAACCGTTGCCGGCTGCGGACGGAAAGCGACGGTACAAACGAATTTCGTATCGCGGTTCAATCCCTGCTGCGGATCGGCAGCCGCTCCCACACTCCTTGCGGGATCAGTCGCCAGAGCCGCACCAGCAGGGCGTAGCGGCGGTCGATCACTACGCGGCGTTTGCTGCGTTCCAAGGCACGGAACAACTTCTCGGCGACCTTCTCGGGGCGCATGAGCATCGGGTAATCCGCGTTTCGGAGCAGAGCGGTGGCGACGAATCCCGGACGGATGTCCGTGAAGCGGATCTTCGATCCCTGCATCCGTGCCAGCTGGGCCAGTGAATCGATGTAGGTATTCTGGAACCGCTTCGAAGCGGAGTATGCCGCGGCCACGCCCAGTCCCCGCGTACCGGCGATTGAACTTACGACGGCGATGCGGCCGCCGCCGTGTGCGGCGAAATAGCCGTAGGCCGCCGTCGTCATGCGGGTGAATCCTTCGACGTTGGTGCGGACGGTGTGGAGTTCGACGGCAGGATCGAGCTGCGGGTTCTGGCTGCCGACGCCAGCCACGTGGAGGTAGACATCCATGCCGTCGAGCCGCTCGATGAGCCGTTCGAGCGCTGCGGGAGCCGCATCGTCCGTGACGTCGATCGCTTCGGTCTCGACTTGCTGCGGGGCGAGTCCGCGCAACCGTTCCAACTCCTCCGAGCGGCGTCCGGCCGCCCCGACGCGCCAGCCGGCGGCGATGCAGCGTTTGGCCGTTTCGAGTCCGATGCCCGAGGTGGCGCCCATGATGACGATCCGTTTCATGCGTCGGTTTGCCGGTGTCAGGCTCCGATGTCGTCGATCTGCACGCACTCGATTCCCACCTTGCGCAGCAGGTCGAGTCCCTCCTCCGAACGGTATTCGTCGCAGTAGACCACGCGCCGGATGCCGGCCTGAATGATGAGTTTCGAACACTCGATGCAGGGTGCGGCGGTGATGTAGAGCGTCGAGCCGTCGCAGTTGTTGGCGCTTTTGGCCACCTTCGTGATGGCGTTGGCTTCGGCGTGGAGCACGTAGGATTTGGTCTTGCCGGTTTCGTCCTCGCAGATGTTCTCGAATCCGGAGGGAGTGCCGTTGTAACCGTCCGAGATGATCATCTTGTCCTTGACGATCAGCGCTCCCACCTTGCGGCGGACGCAGTAGGAGTTCTCCGCCCAGATGCGCGCCATACGCAGGTAGCGGCGGTCGAGCTGGCGCTGTTTCTCTTCCTTGTATCCCATAAATGTCGGTTCGTTTCGAAACGAAGAGGTTAAAGGCGTTTCCCGTCTTTAACCTCTTTGCAATCGGTGCGGTTTAAAGTCCTTTTCCGTGGCAGTTCTTGAATTTCTTGCCCGATCCGCAGGGGCAGGGGTCGTTGCGGCCGACCTTCTTTTCGACGTGGATCGGAGCCGTGGGGCCGCGTTCGCCCTGACCGGCCTGCGCAGCGGCCTGCATCCGCGAGGCCTGCAATTTGTTGACGTCGACCTTGGCGCGTTCCTGACGTTCGCGCTGCACGGCTTCGGCGTTCTGCTCGCGGACGGGAATGTAGGCCTTGTTGAGCGTGGAGAGTACGTTGCGGTTGATCTTTTCGAGCATCTTCGAGAAGAGTCCGAACGATTCGAACTTGTAGATCAGCAGCGGGTCCTTCTGCTCGTAGGTGGCGTTCTGAACGCTCTGG
>ERZ773277.2736-NODE-2736-length-11272-cov-5.405099_pt1 | contig 11272 bp, 9 predicted proteins | sample MGYA00511957_ERZ773277 | MGnify/ENA primary metagenome ERZ773277 (study PRJEB29015, sample SAMEA2737800) | human gut metagenome | biome: human gut; feature: human-associated habitat; material: faeces | place: China | collected 2012 ... | reverse complement strand
TCCCCGGCTTTATGATCCAGGGCGGCTGCCCGCTGGGCAACGGCACCGGCGGCCCGGGCTGGAACATCAAGGGCGAGTTCGCTGCAAACGGTGTGAACAACCCCATCAAGCATACCCGCGGCGTGATCAGCATGGCCCGCAGCATGAACCCCAACAGCGCCGGCAGCCAGTTCTTCATCATGCACAAGGACGCTCCCCATCTGGACGGCCAGTATGCCGCTTTCGGCAAGGTCGTTGCCGGTATGGATGTTGTGGACAAGATCGCTTCCGTCCGCACCGACTGGAACGATAAGCCCACCACCCCCGTCAAGATGAAGACCGTTGAGCTCATCGAGGGCTGATCTTCTGCACTTCTGTCTCACATCGCCTGCCCGTGAAGTGCCCCGTCAAGTAGACAGAAAAAATAATATAAGATTTTTGTTCGCCGTTTCCACAAGGGAACGGCGAATTTTTTGTGCAAATCGGCGTTAGGACGCTCGATTCATGGCACGGACGTGAGCTTGCAGCGTCCAACACGGGACATTTTTTTGATATTTTACCTCCGCTGTATCGTGATTGTTCTTGCTTGACATGAAAATACCCCCAGAGTACGCAGAGTTTTCTTTTTACTCTGTCTACTCTAGGGGCGGCATATCATGTTGAGGATACAGGCTGGGGGCTTTCCATCTATGCGTCAGAAAGAGATGAGAGGCTTACTTTTTTTCGCCCTTGGGCAGCAGACCGGCGCGCTCCAGAGCTGGGCGCAGGGCCAGATACAGGATGACCACGCAGATGGTGGAGGCTACGCTGTTGACAAAGGTGACACCACCGGCGATCTTGGACAGGGCCTGTGCCACGGTATACTCCTGGCCAAAGATGTAAATGTTGCGGAAATAGCCCAGGAACGGGTCGGTGATGACGTTCAGCAGCAGGCCGGAGCCGCCTGCCACGATGACCTTGAGCAGGTAGCCCTTGCTGTGGCGGTCAAGATCGCGCAGCTTGAACACCTTGTGGGCCACGGCACCGCAGGTGATGCCGATGATGAACTTCAGCACAAAGGTGGTCACGGCATAGCCCGGGTCACCGGCCAGGATATCGGCCAGAGCCAGACCGATCGCACCGGCCAGGCCGCCGGAAACGCCGTCCAGCAGCAGGGCGGTCAGGGCGGTGAAGGTGTTGCCCAGATGGAACGAAGAGCCGCCGTAGAACGGCACACGGAAGAACAGGTATGCCACCAGGCTCAGCGCGGCCATAACGCCGGTCAGGGCCAGCTCCTTGGTGGTAAAGGTGCGCTTGTACAGCACACTGCCGAACAGGATGACGACGATCACCACAGCCAGCAGCAGCCACATTGCAGTTGTAGACATGATTTTTCCCCTCCGATTTTTTTCGGGGCGAACCCTCTTCATCCTGCTCCGCAGGAACGTTCGCCCGTTTCAAAGCCACTTACCCATAAAACTACTTGACATTTGGGTGTGTGGTTGGTATGCTCCTATTATACGCGAAACTGGCACCATGAAAATACCCAGAATAAAGTTTTTTTATGGGGTCAGTTTGGCAAAGCACCCAAAAAGGGGAGAGGTCTTATGTTTCATCTGACAACTGCACTGGATGCCGCCAGCGGGGTGCCGCTGTACGAGCAGCTCTACGAAAGCCTTGCCGCCGAGATGCGCAGCGGGGCCATTCCGGCGGGCACCCGGATGCCCGGCAAGCGGCGGCTGGCGGCAGAGCTGTCGGTGTCTGTCAACACGGTGGACGCGGCATATCAGATCCTGGCGACCGAGGGCTACATGGAGCCGCGGGAGCGCAGCGGCTTTTATGTACAGGAATATCTTGCCCTGCCCACCCGGCCCGAGGAAGTGCCGCCCCCAGTATCTGCCGCTCCGCCGGAAGCGGCTGAGCCGCCCGTCCGGTTCGATCTGTCCACTCGGGGCGTGGACCCGGGGCTGTTCCCGTTCCGCACCTGGGCCCGGCTGCAGAAGGAACTGCTCTATTCCTCGCCCCAGCTGCTGGCCCATGGCGATGCACAGGGGGACGTGGAGCTGCGGCAGGCGCTGGCGGATTATCTGGAGGAATACCGGGGCGTGCGGTGCACCGCCGAGCAGGTGGTGGTGGGTGCCGGTATGGAGTATCTGCTGAGCCTGCTGGCCCCGCTCCTGCCCGGCAAAACGGCGGTGGAAAACCCCGGCTACCAGCGCGCGAAGCAGGTGCTGGAAAACAACGGCGTGGCATGCTGCTGCCTGCCTGTGGATGCGGACGGCCTTTCTGTTGAGGCATTGTCCGGCTCGGGCGCGGCGGTGTGCTATGTCACGCCCAGCCACCAGTTCCCCACGGGCGTGACCATGCCGGCGGGCCGCCGCACGGAGCTGCTCCACTGGGCCTCCCGCTGCCCGGGCCAGCGGTATATCATAGAGGACGATTACGATTCGGAGTTCCGCTTTGATACCCGCCCCCTGCCCAGTCTGCAGGGCATGGCCGGGGCCGACGGCCCGGTGGTCTACCTCTCCACCTGCTCCCGCAGTCTGGCCCCCGGCATCCGCATCGCCTACATGGTGCTGCCCCGGCAGCTGCTGCCCGCCTGGCGGGCAAAGTACCGGATCTATTCCTGCACCGTCAGCCGGTTTGAGCAGCAGACCCTGGCCCGCTTTATCCGCGAGGGCTACTTCACCCGGCATCTTGCCCGGGAGCGCGTGGCCTACAAGGCCCGGCGGGATGCGCTGGCTGCCTCTCTGCGCACTGCTTTTGCGCCGGACAAGCTGACCCTGACCGGCCTGCACACCGGCCTGCATCTGTTGGCAAGGCTGAAAAATGCCCCGCCGGATGCCGCCCTTCGCGCCGCCGCAAAGGCGCAGGGCGTGGCCCTGAGCCTGCTGAGCGATTATGACCTGACCGGCGGGGAACAGGATTTTTCCGGTACGTTTGTGCTGGGCTATGGCTCCCTGAGCGAGGCATCATTCCCCGAGGCGGGCGAAACGCTGAGGAAAGTCTGCACCGCCGCCCGGGAAGCGTCTGTGACCGTGTAAGTGCCCGCTTTTGCATCCCACGCCCCGGGCAGGGCCTCGGCGTGGGGGAGGGCGCTGTTGTTGGCCAGAAACTCCAGGACCGTGCCCAGCAGGGTATAATCCTGTGCTGCAAAGTCGGTGAGCAGGGCCGTGCTGCTGGCCCGCAGGGCATCCGGCAGGGTGGCGGGCAGCAGGGCGAGGTCCTGCCGGAAAAAGGCTTCCCACACTGCCGCCCGGGCAGCGGCCCGGCGGGCAGGCGGCAGGATGCCGTCCGCATCCCAGCCGGAGAGCAGAGCGTGGGCCTCCTTGGCTGAAATGCTCTGCACAGCGGAGGAAAGCCCGGTTTCGGCCAGCTCATCGGCAGTCAGTGCCCCCGAAAACCCCACCCGCACCGGCCCGTAACGGGAAGCGGTCTTTTCCAGCACGGCGGGGGACAGCGCCAGATAAAACATATCCTCCGGCAGGCCCAGCACCTCCAGAAGCGCCTGACGGCACCGGGCGGGCCCCGCCGCTCCGTAGCAGTGGGCAAGGCTGGCAGTCTCTCCGTTGAAGGGAACCGTCAGCTCCCCCGGCACGGCCAGCAGGTTCAGACTGTTCTGGGCGGCGTTCAGGTAGACCAGCAAAAAGCCCGGCTGCTCCCCGGCGGTGCAGAGAAGCAGAGTCATCCGGTGCTCGGCCCGGGGTAACTGGATGGGCACCCCGCTCTGGGGCTGGGCGGTCTGGATGCGGGTGCGCACCATCTGCCGGGTGAGCAGGACTGTGCCGCCCACCAGCGGCAGCAGCACCAGAAGTGCCGCCCCCAAAGCCGCCCAGAAGGGCCTCCAACCGTTCTTGTGCATCCCGTGTTCCTCCGTTCCGTTTTGGAACAGGGTGGGCCGGGATGCGCTTTTTTATACAGAAACCGCTGCCCGGGCATGAAAACGCCCCCTGTGCCATACAGTAGAGCACAGGGGGCGTTTGTGTATGTGGGAGAGCCTGGTGCGGGTGAATGCGGTGGTCAGCGGTGTGGTATGGGGACCGGTGGGGCTGGCGCTGCTGTTTGGCACCGGCTGCCTGCTGACGGTGCGCACCGGTTTTTTCCAGCTGCGGTATTTCGGGTACTGGATGCGGCACACCATCGGGGCCATCTTCCTGGACCGGAATGTGACCGCCCACACGGACGATGAAGCCATCAGCCAGTTCCAGAGCCTCTGCACGGCGCTGGCGGCGACCATCGGCACCGGCAACATCGTGGGCGTGGCGGCGGCCATTCTGGCAGGCGGGCCGGGGGCTGTGTTCTGGATGTGGGTCATGGCCCTGCTGGGGATGATGACCAGCTATGCCGAGAACGTGCTGGGCATCTGCTACCGCCGCCGGGATGCCGCCGGAAGATGGTGCGGCGGTCCCATGTACTATCTGGCCGAGGGGCTGGGCGGCGGCTTTGGCCGGGCACTGGCGGTGCTGTTTGCCTGCTTTTGCGTGCTGGCCAGCTTCGGCATGGGGAATATGAGCCAGATCAACTCCATTGCGGGCAATCTGCAGGCGGTGTTCCGGGTGCCGCCGGTGGCAACGGGCATCGTACTGGCCCTGCTCACCGGGCGGGTCATACTGGGCGGGCTGAAGCGGGTGGCCGCAGTTACGGAGGCCATCGTCCCGCTCATGGCCCTGTTCTACCTGTTCGGGGCGCTGACCGTGGTCTGTGTCCATTGGGCGGCTGTCCCGGCGGCATTCGCGGCCATCTTCCGGGGGGCGTTTGGCTTGCAGGCCGCCGGGGGCGGGGTGCTGGGTTACGGCATGGCCCGGGCCATCAGCTGGGGATTCAAGCGGGGAGCCTTTTCCAACGAAGCAGGACTGGGCGCGTCGGTGCTGGTGCACTGCGCGGCCAACGTGGAGGAGCCTGTCCAGCAGGGAATGTGGGGGATGTTCGAGGTGTTTGCAGATACCATGGTGGTCTGCACCATCACGGCCCTTGTGGTACTCACCAGCGGCCTTGTGGATCTGGACACCGGTGCGGCCCTGACCGACGTGGAAGGCTCCGCACTGGTGGGGCAGGCCTTTTCCACGGTGTTTGGGGCGTTCGGGCCGCAGTTCATCGCGGTGTCGGTCCTGCTGTTTGCCTATTCCACTACGCTGGGGTGGAGCCATTACGGCACCCGGGCAGTGGTGTATCTGCTGGGGGAGCGTGCCGCCGCAGGATATAAACTGGTGTTTGCGGCCATGGTGCTGGTGGGTGCTGTGATGAAGCTGGATCTGGCCTGGGCGCTCTCCGATACCTTCAACGGCCTGATGATGCTGCCCAATCTTGTGGGCGTGGTGGGGCTTTCGGGGGTGGTGGTCCGGGAGACACAAGCGTATCTGAAACGAAAATGACCTTCTCCGTCCCTGCAGTCTGTCTGTCAGATGCGGGATGGAGAGGGTCATTCTTTATCGCTTCTTTTTATTCGGCTTTGGGGCAGGCCGCTTCAGGCTCCGCACCGCGTCACGCCCGGCGGCGATGCCGCTGCCAAAGGCCCAGTGCAGGTTGAAGCCGCCGCAGCTGCCGGCGCAGTCCAGCGTTTCACCCACAAAGTAAAGGCCGGGGCAGCCCTTGAACTGGAAGCTGGGGGTCACTTCGGTCAGGCTCAGGCCGCCGCCGGTGGTCTGGGCCTGCTTCCAGCCGCAGGGGGTCAGGCCCTCGAACAGCCAGTGCTTGGCCGCGTTGGCCAACACCTGCCAGGCGGCATCCGGCAGGGTGTCCACCGGTTTTTCAGGCAGCTTTGCCGCTGCCCACAGGGCGCGGCCCAGCTTGGGATTGAGCAGACCTGTCCAGAAATCCGCAGGTGCCTTGCCCGGCAGCAGGGGCACCCGGGCCGCAAACAGGGCGGTCAGGGCAGTCTCGTCCAGCGTGGGAAAGAGGTCCAGCTCAACGGCCGGGCGCTTTGGCCCCCGCCCCGGGGCCAGATGGCCGGACAGCTGCATGATGCAGATGCCCGAAAGCCCGTAGTCCGTGAACTGCACCTCGCCGTTTTCCACAGCCACGGTGCAGTGGCGGTCGAGGTCCAGCAGGGTGGCGGCGGCTTTGGCCCGGATGCCGGCCAGAGATCGGTTGGGCTTTGCTGTCTGCAGGGCGGTCAGGCAGGGGTACAGCGGCTCCAGCTTTCCGCCGCACTGGGCGGCGAATCGGGTGCCGAAGCCGTCGGTGCCGAACTGCGGCCCGGCATTGCCGCCCATGGCGCAGATGACGGCATCGGCCCGCAGGGTCTGGTCCCGACCCTCGGCATCCTCGCACAGGATGGTGTAGCCGCTGCGGTTCTGGCTCAGGGTCTGCACAGTGCAGCCGGTACGCACCTCCACGCCCAGCCGGGCAAGGTGGCCTTCCAGCAGGGCCAGCACGTCTGCGGCCTGGTTGGAGTAGGGGTACACCCGCCCGGCCTCATCGGTGCGGGTGTACAGGCCCAGCGCCGCGAACCATTCCAGCGGTGCGGCGGCATCCACCGCGGCCAGCAGGGGCCGCAGGGCGGCGGGATCAGCGGTGAAATACTGCTCCGGTGCAATGCCGGTGTTGTCCAGATTGCAGCGGCCGTTGCCGGTGGCCAACAGCTTTTTGCCGCACCTGGGGTTGCGGTCCAGCACCGTCACCCGCACTGCCCCTGCCGGGGCAGACTGGGCGGCGGCCAATGCGGCGGCAAGGCCCGCTGCACCGCCGCCCAATATCACGATCTGCTGCATAAGAGCACCCCCTCAGAAATCCATACATTTTATTATAACATACACAGCAGCAAAAGGATAGAAGAATGCCCCAAATTTGCAGCGAATAATCTTTGACGAAAGCCTTGACAGAAAAAGCAGAATTTGGTAGTGTTGATTTGACGGAATTGCGTGGTTTCCGCAGGCTGTGGAAATGCGGCCGGAAAAGGGCAGGGAGTTGGGGCTCTGCTGAGGAGAAGCTGAATATGTGGAAGAAAAAAGAAAGATGGACGGCAGCTGCGCTGCTGCTGGCGATGGTCGTGGTGACAGGTCTGTGCTGGTACGTCCTGTACATCCGGCAGCAGTTCTATGACGAAGGCACCCGCAACCTGCTGGAGACCTATGAGCAGGTGGATAAGGCGTTTACCATCTTCAGCCGGAGCAACTGGAACATGCTGAACGAGTGGGGCAAGAGCCTGCAGGCTGCCAATGAGGAGGGCCTGGCGGAGGAACGCCTGCGCAGCTATGAGGCCGAGCGGGAGATCTGGCGGTACAGCAGCGTGTATCTGTTCAATGAAAACTGCGAATATTGGAGCATCCGGGGCAAGCATGAAAAAGTGGATCACCTCTGGACGGCCTTTGAGGAGATGTACCGCACCGGCAAGCCTACGGTGTCCAGCTACATCATGCGGAGCGGGGAGCGCCGGGTGGTATACTCTGCGCCCATTGCGCCGGTGGAGATCGACGGCACCACCTACACCAGCCTTGCCGTGAGCTATCGGAATAAGACCATAGAGGAATTGATTGGCGGCAGTGCTTACGGCGGCCAGAGCGACTGCTACATCATCCATCCCGATGGCGATGTGATGCTCTCGGAGGAGCCCAAGAGCGAGATCGAGGACTGGATGGACAACCTGTTCGACTACCTGCAGAAGTATGCGCAGGTGGATGCGGGTACACTGACCCTGGCCCGGCAGGACGTGGCAGAGGGCCGCAGCGGCAGCCTTTTCTACTGGCTTGAGGGCAAGAGCTATTATCTGGTCTACCAGCCTGTGGGCTTTCAGGATCTGTCCATTGTGGGCATCGTCGGCCGTGACGTGGTGGACAGTGGAATGCGGAAGATCCAGAACGCCACCATCCTGCTGCTGGCTGGGCTGTTCTTCTGCGCAGGCATCGTGCTGGTGCACGGTGTCCGCACCGATGCCCGCCTGCGCGTGGAGGAAAAGGAGCGCGCCCTCCGGCAGGAAGGGGAGGCCCGCCAGCAGATGGAGGACCTGGCCAACACCGACGGCCTGACCGGACTGTATAATGAACGCTATTTTGACGCATTGTTGAAAGAAAACGAGCTGAACAGGACACCGTTTGTCCTGTTCTACCTCGACCTTGACCGTTTCAAGCCTGTGAACGACCGTTACGGCCACGATGTGGGTGACCAGCTGCTCAAGGAGGTGGCCAGCCGCCTGCGGGGCTGCGTGCGGGAGAGCGATGCGGTGTTCCGCATCGGCGGGGATGAGTTCGCCCTCATCGTCAACGGAGCCGTAACGGAGGGGTTCTGCAAGAGCCGGGTGGAAAAGATCAAGGCAGCCATCCGGGAGCCTTACCGCCTGAAGGATGCAGAGGTGCAGGTTAGCACCAGCTGCGGCTGTGCGGTCTACCCCTGCGACAGCGACGATGTGCGTGCCATCCGCATCCTGGCCGACCACCGGATGTATGAGGATAAGCAGCGCTCCGGCAGGAGCTGAATGAATAATTCCCTTCCTGTTTCCACAGAATAACCATACTTCGCAGAAATCTGGAAGCAAAACCGGAACATGGAAAGGAAGGGAACCTTATGAAAGCAACCGGTATCGTGCGCCGCATCGATGAGCTGGGGCGGGTGGTCATCCCCAAGGAGATCCGCCGCACCCAGCGCATCCGCAGGGGAGACCCGCTGGAGATCTTCACAACGGGGGACGGCGAGGTCATCTTCAAAAAGTATTCGCCCATGGGGGAACTGAGCGGGGTGACGGCCCAGTATGTGGATGTGCTGAGCAAGTGCTTTGCCCTGACGGCCTTTGTCTCAGACCGGGACCGCATTCTGGCGGCATCCGGTGCGGGCAGGCGGGATCTGGCAGACCGCAGCGTGAGCCAGCCGCTGGAAAAGCTGATGGACAGCCGCAAGCCCTACCAGAGCGATGGCAGCCCCGAAAAGGCATTGCTGCCCTGTGAGGGCTCACCCCGGGCGCTGCTGTGCGCTGTGCCCATCATTGCGGCGGGAGATGTCACCGGCAGTGTGGGCCTGCTTACGGAGGACCGCACTGCCCAGCCCGATGCCGCTCAGCTCAAGGCTGTGAATGTGGCGGCGGCATTTCTGGCAAAGCAGATGGAGGAATGATCTATTATATAGGAGAGCCGCCGCAGGGCGGCTCTTTTTTGTACGGCCTTTATGACAGAATTATGAATCTTTCAAAACTTTTCTGAGAAGCTATTGACAGCGCCGCAAAATTGGATATAATGGTCTTAGCACTCAGGAAGAAGGAGTGCTAAAGAACAAAAAGCGAACGAAGGAGGCAGGCGCTATGACGATGGATGCACGCAAACAGCGTGTCTTGCAGGCGATCGTTGCGCTGTATGGCCTCGAGGGCGAGCCCGTGGGCAGCAGTGTGCTGGCAAACTACTTTGATATGGCAGTTTCCAGTGCCACGCTGCGCAACGAGATGGCCGCGCTGACCAAGCTGGGTCTGCTGGAGCAGCCCCACACCAGCGCAGGCCGTGTCCCCAGTGCCAAGGGCTACCGTTATTATCTGGATCATCTTCTCACCGATGACCAGCCGCTGGACCGTGTGACCCGCGCCCGTGTGGACGCGGTGTTCGCAAGCCTTGACCACGAGCCGGAAAAGCTGGCACAGGGTGCCGCCAAGGCGCTGGCCGCCATCAGCGGCTGTACCGCCGCCGTCAGCACCCCCTGTGCTGAGGATCTCTGCATCGCCCACTACGAGGTGGTGCAGGTGGGCCGCAGCGCCGCAGCGGTGCTGGCTGTGACCACTGCCGGTTATGTCCGCACCCGTGTGGCGCGGGTCCGCACCGGTCTTTCCCGGGAAAATGCAGCGGCGCTTGCCGCCCTGCTCAACCGGAACCTGACCTTTGTGGCTCCTGTTGATCTGTCGCCCCGGCTCCTTGCAGAGCTGTGCAGCCAGATCAGCCCGGAGCTGGTGCCGGTGATCAGCGCCGCCGCCGCTATCCTGCAGGATTCCACCCAGCCCCATGTGTATCTGGGTGGTGAGCAGTACCTGCTGGACTGGCCCCAGCTGGACGGCAAGGTGGGCAGCATCCTGAGCCTGCTGAACGACGAAGAGCAGGCTGCTGCCCTCATTGCACCCCCGGCAGAGCAGAGCGAAAGCATCCTGCTGGGCGAGGATCTGGAACCTCAGATCCCCGGCCTGTGCATCGTGAGTGACCGGTATCTGGTGGGCGGAGGCCTCTGGGGCTCCGTGGCCCTCATCGGCCCCACCCGGATGCCCTTCCAGAAGCTGATGCCGCTGCTCCACACCTTTGCGGATCAGCTTGGCGAAGGAATGAGCGGTAAACGAAAAGATACCCCGCAGGCAGCCGCACCCCGGCGGACTGTGATCTATAAGGAGGACCTGGAATGAGCGAAGAAACAAAAAAGACCCCGCAGGCAGAAGAACCTGCCGTGGAGCCCAACACCGCCGAGCAGGCCGCCCCGGAAACTGCACCTGAGCAGGCAGCGGCTCCCGAGGCGAACGCTGAAGCGGCAGACCCCAAGAAAAAGGATGGCTTCTTCAACAAGAAGGCCCGGGAGCTGGAGGCCGTGAAGGCAAAGTTGGACGCGGCTGAGAAGAATGCCAATCAGGCCAAGGATCAGCTGCTGCGGATGGCCGCCGAGTATGAGAACTACCGCAAGCGCTCCACCCGTGAGGCTGACCAGAAGTTCAACGATGGCGTGTCCTTTGCCGTGAACCAGATCATCCCCATTCTGGATACGCTGGAGATGGCGGCCAACGCCCCCACCACCGACGAGAATTACAAGAAGGGCGTGACCATGACGCTGGACAAAGCAGCCAAGGCGCTGAATGCCCTCCATGTGGAGGAGATCGAGGCGCTGGGCAAGCCCTTTGACCCCAACTTTATGAATGCCGTGCAGCAGATCCCCGCCCCCGATGGGCAGGAGAGCGGCACCGTGATCACGGTTTACCAGAAGGGCTACAAGCTGGGCGATAAGATCGTCCGCCATGCCACCGTTGTTGTGGCAGAGTGATTTTGCAAGACCCCGCAAGGGTTTTCAAATATAACATCCGCTTGGTAACATTTGAGCATCATATAAACAAAAAACGTTCTGAATTTGAGAGGAGCTTTCATTATGAGTAAGATCATTGGTATCGACCTTGGTACTACCAACAGCTGCGTGGCTGTCATGGAGGGCGGCGAGCCCGTTGTTATCGCAAACTCTGAGGGTGCACGCACCACCCCGTCTGTGGTCGGCTTCACCAAGACCGGCGACCGTCTGGTGGGTCAGGTGGCAAAGCGTCAGGCCATCACCAACCCCGAGAACACCGTTGCTTCCATCAAGCGCTTCATGGGCACCGACCACAAGGTGACCCTGAACGGCAAGGAGTACACTCCCCAGCAGGTCAGCGCTATGATCC
>ERZ773277.2706-NODE-2706-length-11416-cov-2.193293_pt1 | contig 11416 bp, 7 predicted proteins | sample MGYA00511957_ERZ773277 | MGnify/ENA primary metagenome ERZ773277 (study PRJEB29015, sample SAMEA2737800) | human gut metagenome | biome: human gut; feature: human-associated habitat; material: faeces | place: China | collected 2012 ... | reverse complement strand
CATTCATTCTTGCGTTGGCTCCGAACACGCGTCGTTATATTCCAGGATTCCTGAAACGCGTGCTGCATTTTGCTGTGCCCTGCGGTGTGGCGGTCGGATTGTCGATTTTGTCCACGTCGTGGCTGCTGCCGATATTCATGAAGTGGAATGTGCAGGATTCGGGTGCGCAGTTGGCGATGCTGCGTGGCGTCAACGCGATTATTCTGCTCATGATGGGAGTGTTCGTGCTTGCGCGGGTGGCAAAGCCGTTGCATTCGTGGCGTGGCATATTGGTATTGGCCTTTGCCGCAATTGGATTCGGGGGCATGCTCGTAAAACCGGTGGCGAATTTCTTCGCGCTGGTGGTGCCGACCGGGCAGATGCTGGCTGCGACGGCGGTGGCAATGGTGCTTTCGGCACTCGTGTTCTTGGTGTGTTTGCGTTTGGTGCCGAAAATTCCGAGTATTGTCCCATACTTTAAGAAGACACGCCAGAGCTGAATTAACTTGGCTGTATCGTAGGCGACGAATAATCAGCTGTGTTATACAGCCAAAAAGCTCGGAGGTAGCATGTCTGTGCGCGACGACCAGCTCGACACCCTGAAGGTGGACGGCAAGGATTATGAATATTACCGCATCGCAGATCTGCCGGGCATCGATCATCTGCCGTATTCGTTGAAGGTTCTCGTCGAGAACCTGGTACGTAACATCGATGGCGCCAACATCACGGATGATCATGTCAAGGCACTGTTGGATTGGGATCCGGCTGCACAGCCGAGTCATGAGATCCAGTTCACCCCGTCCCGCGTGGTCATGCAGGATTTCACCGGCGTGCCCTGCATTGTGGATCTTGCCACCATGCGTGATGCGGTCAAGGATCTTGGGGGAGATCCTGAGGTCATCAACCCGCAGGTGCAGTCCGACATGGTCATCGACCATTCCGTACAGATCGACAAGTACGGCATCGCCGACGCGGTCGAACAGAACATGGACATCGAATACCAGCGCAACGGCGAACGTTACCAGTTCCTGCGTTGGGGTCAGCAGGCATTCAAGAACTTCCGCGTGGTACCGCCGGGAACGGGCATCATCCACCAGGTCAATATCGAATATCTCGCCAAGGTCATCATGACCAAGGTCGAAGAAAACGGTGGCAAGACTCTTGCCTATCTTGATTCCTGCGTGGGCACCGACTCGCACACCACCACCGTCAATGGCTTGGGCGTGCTCGGTTGGGGCGTTGGCGGCATTGAAGCCGAAGCGGCCATGCTTGGACAGCCGATCTCCATGCTGGTGCCGCGTGTTGTCGGTTTCAAGCTTACCGGTTCCATTCCTGAAGGCGTCACCGCCACCGACGTGGTGCTGACCATCACCGATATGCTTCGCCAGCATGGTGTGGTCGGCAAATTCGTGGAATTCTACGGTGATGGCATCGCCTCGGTGCCGCTGGCCAACCGTGCCACCATCGGCAACATGGGTCCGGAATTCGGCTCCACCTGCGGCATTTTCCCAATCGACGGCGTCACTCTCGACTATCTGCGCTTGACTGGCCGTTCCGAAGAACAGATCGCATTGGTCGAAGCGTATGCCAAGGCGAACAAGCTGTGGGGCGACACCACCGATCCAAACTACGTCGAACCGCAGTATTCCGAATACCTGGAACTCGACCTCGGTACTGTCGTACCGTCGATCGCTGGCCCGAAGCGCCCGCAGGATCGCATCAAACTGTCTGAATCCAAAGCGAAATTCGTCGAAACCTTGCCCGCGTACGAAACGGACAAGACCGTGCAGGAGCCGGTTGCCGTTTCCACCGACTTCCGCGGTGACTTCGACATCACCAACGGTGATGTGGCGATCGCATCCATCACCTCGTGCACAAACACATCCAATCCGTCCGTGATGATCGCAGCCGGTTTGATTGCACGCAACGCGCATGCCAAGGGTTTGAAGCCCAAGCCGTGGGTCAAGACCTCGCTCGCACCGGGTTCCCAGGTTGTGGCCGACTATCTTAAGGCGGCTGGCTTGCAGGACGATCTCGACGCGCTCGGTTACCAGCTGGTCGGTTTCGGCTGCGCCACCTGCATCGGCAACTCCGGCCCGTTGCTGCCGGAAATCTCCGAAGCCATCAACGCCAACGATCTGACCGTCACCTCAGTGCTGTCGGGCAACCGCAACTTCGAAGGCCGCATCAGCCCGGACGTCAAGATGAACTACCTGGCATCACCGCCGCTCGTCATCGCCTATGCGCTCGCTGGCACCATGGATTTCGATTTTGAAACCCAGCCGCTTGGCAAGGATCCGGACGGTAATGATGTGTATCTGAAGGATATCTGGCCCACCAATGGCGAGGTTGCCGCCGTGGTGGACGGTACCGTCAGCCGTGAGATGTTCCTGAAGGATTACGCTTCCGTATTCGAAGGCGACCGTCGTTGGAAAGGACTTGACGTTCCAGAAGGCGAACTGTTCGCATGGAATGAGGATTCCACCTACGTGCGTAAGCAGACGTTCTTCGATGGCATGAAGGCCACACCGGATCCCGTCGAAGACATTCATGGCGCCCGCGTGCTCGCACTGCTCGGTGATTCCGTGACCACCGACCATATTTCTCCAGCCGGCGCGTTCAAGGCTTCCAGTCCTGCTGGCAAGTACCTGACCGACCGTGGCGTCGAACCGAAGAACTTCAACTCCTATGGTTCCCGTCGAGGCAATCATGAGGTCATGGTACGTGGCACGTTCGGCAATATCCGACTGCGCAACCAGTTGCTTGCGTCCGTAGGAGAAGAGGTCACTCCGGGCGGTTTCACCTACGATTTCCTCGACCAGAAGCCGACCACGATCTTCGAAGCCTCCCGCGACTACATCGAACATGATGTTCCGCTGGTGGTGCTCGCAGGCAAAGAATACGGCACCGGTTCCTCCCGCGACTGGGCTGCCAAGGGAACCGTCATGCTCGGCGTCAAAGCCGTCATCACCGAAAGCTTCGAACGTATCCATCGTTCGAACCTGATCGGCATGGGTGTGCTGCCGCTGCAGTTCCCCGCAGGCGAGTCCTATGAGAGCCTCGGCCTTGATGGCACCGAAACGTACGATATCGCCGGTGTTGAAGAGCTCAACAATGGCATCACCCCGAAGACCGTGCGTGTCACCGCCACCCATAGCGACGGCTCCACAACCGAATTCGACGCGGTCGTGCGCATCGACACCCCAGGTGAGGCCGACTACTACCGCAACGGAGGCATCCTTCAGTATGTGCTGCGCAATCTCATGAAATAAATAATCACATGATTGAGATCGGCAAATAACAAAGCCCGTGTCGCACTGCGCAATGCAGCATGACACGGGCTTTGTCGATACCGGTTTTTCATGCGTTTGATACTACGGCGGAATCGGTCTGTCTCGTCACATTGTTGACCCAACGATACTTTCGATAATGCAGCAAAGCAGGAATCATCTTGATGCATTCGTCGGTATTCAGCAAAGCATAGACCGCCAATACCGGCAACTTCCACACGAAAGCCGCCAACAGACCGACCGGTACGACGACAAGCCACATAACGCTCGCATCGCAGACAAGTCCGAACCGGGAATCGCCTCCGGCAGGGAAAATACCGGCGATAGTCAGATTGGCCATGCACCCGCATGCCGCATAATAGGCGCAGATAAACAGCATAACCGACAGATAACGCGTGGCCTGCGGCGTCAATCCCGCCCACTGCAACGCCAAAGGACGTGCCGCGATAATCAACAGGCCGGTTCCAACGCCAACTGCCGCCACCAGTACACAGAGCCTGTCGCCCATAACCTTCGCCTGATCGAAAGCATTGCGGCCAAGCAGATTACCGACAAGAATGCCGCCCGCATTGCCAAGGCCAAGACTCAAACAGACCAACAGATCCTTGACGATATTCGCAATGGAATTGGCCGCCACCGCATCCGTACCAAGATGACCCATAATCACGGTGTACATGGTGAAACCGCAGCCCCAAACCAGCTCATTGCCAAGCACGGGCAGACTATACTTCCAAAAATCCTTCTGCAACGCCACATCCGGATGCAACATCATCGACAACCGCAAACGTGGGCGGCCATTGCGGCTGGCTACAAGCACAGACCACACCAGTTCGATGGCTCGGGAAATCACCGTGGAAATCGCCGCGCCGAAAATACCCAATGCGGGTAAACCGAACCAACCATAGATCAGCACCGCGTTCAGCGCAACATGCACGATCACGCCAACCGTGCTTACCGTCATTCCGGTAACCGCCGCACCCACATTCTTCATCAGACACAAATACATTTGCGACAAACCGATGAACAGGTACGAAACCGACGAAACCCGCAAATACTGTGAGCCGATGGCAATCAGCGTCGCATCGTTCGTCATAATCGACATCAACGTTTCCGGAATGAGTAGCGTCAATGCGAAAAACACCAGCGACAATCCGCCGGTATACAGCATGATGAACGCCAAGACACGTTCGACGGCATTCGTGTTGCCCGCACCCCAATACTGGGCCACCAGAATGCTCATGCCAAGCGTGAGCGCGGCAAGACACAAACTGAAAATGAACTGGAACTGCGTGGCAAGAGACACTGCCGACAGCTCGTTTTGACCGACGTTCGTCAGCATAAGAGTGTCGGCGCACGATGACAGCGCCAGCATCAGTTGTTGAAACGCGATGGGCAGGGCGAGCGTCAACGTCTGTCGAAGAAACTCGCGCCAAGTGATGGAAGATTGCATGATGATGTGAGGATGGTGCGGTGCGTTTTACTGAATCGAATCCTTCCAAGCGTGATATTCCGCTGCCTTGCCTTCCCAATATTCGCGGTCGGCGTCGGTGATCTCACGGATCACATGGCATGGATTGCCGACTGCCACCGAATGCGAAGGAATGTCCTTGACCACCACTGATCCGGCACCGATCACCACATCATCGCCGATGGTGACGCCAGGGCCGACCACCACATTGCCGCCGAACCAGACATCGTTGCCAATGGTGATCGGACGAGCGCCTTCAGGGCCGGAGGAACGCACCGTCGCATCGATCGGATGATACGGCGTGTACAGGCCCACTCGGGGGCCGAAGAACACGCGGTCTCCGATGGTGATGCGTGCCACGTCAAGGAAAATGCAATCCATGTTGGCATAGAAATTCTTGCCGATGAACGTGTTGCATCCATAATCGCAGTTGAATGGGGGTTCCACGAATCCACCCTCTCCAAATGCGCCGAACAGTTCGTGAAACAGTTCGTCACGTTCTTTGAACGCGTCATATTCGGACGTGTTGATGGCCTGCACCAGGCGACGCTTGCGCATATTCGCTTCCTGCTGTTGCGGACTATCGGCCACATACAGTTCGCCGGAGAGCATACGCTCCCATTCGTCGCGTGCCGGATGATTGGTGGGTTCCACCATGCTGCCTCCTCTGCTGTATTACGTCAATCGATTGACGTGACATATCATGTTCCATTCAACGGCATCATTATTCGTTGACACTGTATTTCGTTGTATTATCGTTCTTGATTTTCGTATTATTTACCGTATCCACTGATGGGGTATTGCATGGGACAGATGGGATTAGACGTTCGTGACGTGCAGGTCGGACAAAACGAACAAACGGAACAGCCTGAACTTGCGCAAGACGGTCGTCTTCCATATGAGTTCATGCCGGTCACCAACTGGGGACGCAAGCCCAACGGCGCGGAAATGGTGCAATATGATGCGCCGATGTTCTTCTCATTCACCGAACATTCGCTGCTGCATCAGTATCCGAACATGCGCGCGGAATGCCATTGGCATATCGACTTCGAATTCACCCACATCATCCGTGGACACATGTGGTATTTCGTGAACGGCGAAAGCATTCGTCTCGAAGAAGGCCAAGGCATTTTCGTGAATTCGCGCCAATTGCATTACGGTTTCACCGAGGACGGCACCGATTGCGAATTTTCCTGCACTCTGCTGAACCCTTCATGCATGTGCATGCCGAACATGGTTTATGAACGCTTTGTGGCTCCGTTGATGGCGGACGAACGGCTCCCGTACATGGTGTGTGATCCTGAAGATGAGCATGGATCCGCGTTGCTGGAATGCATGATGCGGCTGCATGATGCGAAATTCGGTCAGATGCCGGCTGCCCAGACCATGCATCCCGCCACCGTTGACAATATGAAATTAAAGGATGATACGGCATCGTTGACCGTGCTCAGCTGTTTTTATACGATGGTGCGTGAACTGACGGCCATAGCGGGCGAACATGGCAAGAATGGTTCTTCCAAATACGACAGGAAGAATCCGAAGATTGCTATTTTGAGCAAGATGATTGATTACGTGCAGCACAATTACGTTCGACAGATCACCCTGGAGGAGATTGCTTCAGCAGGGTCCGTCGGCCGTACGAAATGCGCGCAGATCTTCCATGAGATGGTCGATCAGACGCCGATTGAATTCGTCAATGACGTGCGTATGAGAGCTGGAGCGGAAATGCTGGACACCACATCGATGCCGGTTTCCGACATCGCCAAAAAACTTGGTTTCTCATCATCGACATTCTTCACGCGCACGTTCAAGCAGTACATGCATACGACGCCCACAGCCTACCGGAGGAATATGCTCAAGTAGACCGTGGACGTCGTATGCGATCGTCATGCGGCTGCCACAGTGTTGGCGTCGACTACTTGGCCAACTGCGTTGTGGCGGGGGAGGCCAACGTCGGGCGGGCTCGCCGAATGCGTCCCAAGGCCAAGCCCAGACAGATGAACGCTACCGCGAACATTGCCACCAATCCGGTTGATGACGCCCACGCGCCGTAGTCCACGCCGCTCGAGGAGGCCGTACCCAGTCCGAATACGTGGTCTATCGATGAGCAGAGCCACCATCCAGGCAGCAGTTTTCCGATGATGATCATGGGATCTGGCATCATATCCACGGGGAACGCCATACCGGAAGTGAACATGACCAGCAGAGCGAACACATTGACGAAACCGTTCGTTGCCATTTCATTGAAACCGGATGACCCCAACAGGAATCCGCAAGCGATCGCCATAAGCGTGTAGACCATCAGCGACACGAACGACAAGCCTACGTTCACGGCATTCAGGCCGGTAAAGGACACTCCGGCCAGCGCCATCAACAGGAATGTCACCGCGGTATACGCAGCACATACCAGCAGACCGAACGTCCCGCATGTCAGCATTTGCTGCGCTTCGCGCGGGGGACGAGTAGAGCCTGCGGCGGATTTCGTTGTCGTTGAATGTGCTGACCACGAGGAACGTGCATACCGGCATGACCAGCAACAGTGGATACAAGCCGGTTTTGAGCGTGCCCGCGAATGCCGATGAGCCCGGTGTGGTGCCGTCGTCTTCAGAGTCCGAGGACACCACGGCGATATGCGACTGTTTCATATCGGCGGTGGCAGCATCCAACGTCGTTGCCATGGCGGCGTCGAGCGTGCGCTGTGCCTGCGGCATGCCGAGATAGGCGGTACGCGTCAGCGAAAGAAACTCGTTGACTTTCAGCTGTGCGAGCGATCCGGCTCCGGAAGCATAACTGACGACGGTATCTATGGTCGGTTGCGTAGCCGTGGCGTTATCCGCATACTGCAGATAACGCTCGGCGAAACCTTGTGGCACAATCGCAATCAAATCAACATAATTCGATGCGACAGCCTGCTGCAACGATATGGAATCGTCATCAATGGTGACCATCTCACCGTCCAAAGCGAGGTAGGAACGCAACGATTGAGCCACATGCTCGGCGTCGTCATCACGGTCGATTACCGCAATACGGGCGGATTCCGGCTCATACGTCATCGCTCTGGCAGCTGTGGAGCCACGCATGATCTGCCAGCTGATGGAAAACATCATCGTGCCGATCAGCACCAAGTAGATAATCACATACAATTTGCGCGCTTTGAGAATGCGCAGTGCTGCTTTACAAGTGTTCATAGCGTTGCCTCCTCAACAGAACGGTCGCCATACCAAGACAGACCAAGCTCATCGCAGCCAATACGCCCACCGTGGCAAAGAACGGGCGGAAACTGTCGTAATACAGAATGTCGTAGAACAGATTCGTAATCTGTTGCGCCGGATTCAACATGCTCAACAGGGGCGCATGCTGCGCTATCTGATCGCTTAAATCCATGGCGAACGAGCCATACAAACCGGAAAACAGCGACAGCGTGCATGCCAAGGCCGTGCACAATCCCTGCTTGGCACTCGTGGAAACACCCTGTATTGCGCCGATCAACGTGCCGAACGCGCTTGTGGCGAATGACGCCATCAAGCACGCGCCCAAGCCGGCCCATTCACGACCGCCGAGAGAAATCTGGCAGCCGAAACGAATGTACAGCATGGCCACGGTCAGACTTAGGAACGAGCAGATCCAACTGGAAAGAAAACCTGCCAGCAGCTGTTGCAGTTTCGGCAGGGGAGCGACGGAACGGCGAATGCCAAGTGCCGACAGGTTTGCCTGGGCCAACGATACCGCGTTCACCGCGAAACTCATGGCCATCATCGCGGCCATGCCGAGCAACGCGTAATAGTAGCGTGCGGTGCCGCTTGGCTTGAAATTCGTCAGCTGCACTTCCTTCGTGAACCCACTCGACGAGCCGATGCTGCCGGTGAACGCGTCATCCAACAACGCGGACGGATTGTGCTGCGCGGCATTGATCACCACGGCGGTGTTGTGATTGTACAAGTCCACGATATTGCCCAACACCGTCAGGGAAATATCCAGACCACTGCTCGACGCCATCACATCCGTGGCGGATGTTTGCGTGGCTTGGGAAATGGCCAGCTGCAGTTTCCCACTACCGTCGACGGACAGTCTGCCCTGCGCCTTGGCGTCAAGCAGCGCTCGATCCGCGGCTTCCATAGATGCGGCTTCCGTGACGGTGATGAGTTTCGGCATGGCGTCACCGTCATCATCGACCTTCGCATGATCGCCATCGGCACCGGTCGCGCCAGTATCGGACGAAATGCCGTCGACCAGCATCTGCGCGCCCGGAGAGGCGCGCCAATCGTCGTTATTAACCACAACGACGTCAACCGTGTGCAATGCGTAACTTTCCGCGATATTGCCGAACATGCCATTGAACATGGTCGCCAGAATGATGGGAAAGGCAAACAGCCAGAACAGCTGCGCTTTCTCCCTGAAATGCAATTTCAGATTGACCAGCAATGTCTGCAACATAATGTCAAACCTTTCGAACCATGATTCCGTCAGTCACGCAACGCCGTGCCGGTCAGTTCAAGGAACACATCGTTCAGCGTCGGTTGCCGGGAGGAAAGATGCCCGATATTCGTGCCATTGGATTTCAGCAACGTCAACACGTCAAGAAGATTGTGATCGCCCCTACGGCAACGTACCGTCAACTCATGACCGTCATAATCGGCGCTCATCACACATGGCAGCGCACGTAACTGTTCCAATGCCTGCTGCGTTCCCGCCTCATGATGCAAGCCACCCAGATCGTCGGTTTCCACACTGATGCGTTCGCCGGTGTCGATCATCGCCTTCAACTCGTCGGCGGTGCCCAAGGCCAAATGCCTGCCATGATCCATGATGAGAATGCGGTCGCAGATCTGCTCGACCTCCTCCATGTAATGGCTCGTGTAAATCACCGTCGCGCCTTCGTGGTTAAGACGCTGAATGCCCTCCAGAATCGCATTGCGGCTTTGCGGATCGACGGCGACGGTCGGCTCATCGAAGAAAATCAGATCCGGCTTATGCGCCACACCGCATGCGATGTTCAATCGACGAAGCAAACCTCCCGACAATTTCGACGGACGGAACCTGCGGTAATCGCGCAAGCCCACAAAATCCAGCGCATCCTCAACCAGCGCATGACGGCGTGCCCTGTCAGGCACATACAGCGAGCAGAAATAATCGATATTCTCCTCAACCGTCAATTCATTGAACACAGCCACATTCTGCGGTACGATGCCGATGCGGCGTTTCAGCGCATAACTGGTCGGGCCAATCGGTTCGTCAAACACACGTACCGTGCCCTCATCGAACGTCAACAATGCGAGAATGCAGTTAATCGCCGTGGTCTTGCCGGAACCGTTCGGTCCAAGCAAACCGAAAATCTCACCTTGATGCACGTCAAGATCGAAATAGTCAAGCGCCAGCATATCCCCATACCGTTTGACCAGCTTCGACACCTTGACCGCGCTGCTGGAGCTCTCACCTGTTTGCCTTTCCATACGCTCGCTCATCGGCTCTCCTTACTTCACATGTTCCAACAGCGATAACCGCCGTTTACGATAGTGATTCCATTGTCTCCGACCAAACGGAGACGACATGGTGTCTGAGGTCATAAACCTGGCGCAACACAGCCATATGGAAGATGACAAATGTCACCTTCGTGGCAAAGATGGCCCGCAACGGCGGCAACGTACACTACGCTGGGAAGACATAACCACAAGAAGCGGCGACGATGGAGGAAGGCATGCGGCGATTATTGCTTCAGGCCATATTCCTCACGTTCGGGCTGATCGCAAACCTGTATATCGTCGGAGACGTATCGGCTGAACTGGTATGCGGCGCGTTGCTGGCCATATGCTGTGCCGCGGTGGGGGAATACGCGCGCTCGTCGGCATGGACCATCGCCATACTGTTGATGTTGGATTGCGGCGCATGCTTCACGCCATCATGGTGCGCGATGATGCCGGTCGCCGCATACAACGCGGCCATGCTGCCCGCCATATCACAGAACGTCGAACAACCCCGTGCGGGACGGAACCATGCCGGCTTGCGTTCGCAATTGCCGAACATGCCGCAATACGATGCGATGCAAATCACGACGGTCATCGCACGATGGGTGTGGATCATTCCCGTAGTGGCGACCTTGGTCCGTTGCCGTAATGCAGGCGCGCATGCGGATGATATGGGAGCTGCACTCATCGCCGTACTGCTGGCATTGCATGTAGTGTTGGGATTCATGGTTGGCCTGTTGTGCGCGCGCAATGTCACGCTCACCCGGCAGAACAGGCGGCTTCAGGATTCCAAACGTGACCAGATCCGCCGGCTGCGCTCGCAATTGGCGGAAAGCGAGGAAGATCGCGCCGCGTCGGTTCGTGTGGCCACGCTCGCGGAGCGTACACGCATAGCGCGCGAGATTCATGACAATGTCGGCCATATGCTTACCCGGGCCATCATGCAGTCCGAAGCGGCCCAAGTGGTGGCTCAGGTTTCTGGTCAGGAGCAGGCGGCTCAAGGGTTCGCGCAGATTCACGACACGGTGGGCGAGGCGATGACATTGGTGCGGGGCGCGGTGCATGATCTGAAAGACGAAGGCACGGATTTCGTGGCGCAGATTGAGGCATCCGCGCATGGTTTGGACGATTCCAGTACAGTGAACGTCACCTTGAGCAACGGCATCGATGCGGCTCCGGCCGCGGTGTCACGCTGTTTCGCCACGACGATTCGCGAG
>ERZ773277.2702-NODE-2702-length-11429-cov-3.383067_pt1 | contig 11429 bp, 9 predicted proteins | sample MGYA00511957_ERZ773277 | MGnify/ENA primary metagenome ERZ773277 (study PRJEB29015, sample SAMEA2737800) | human gut metagenome | biome: human gut; feature: human-associated habitat; material: faeces | place: China | collected 2012 ... | reverse complement strand
TATAGAAAAGAGGTTTTGATATGTACTGCATCCGAAAGGTCACCGATGACCTTCTCTGGATCGGCGGCAACGACCGCCAGAGCCCTCTCTTCGAGAGCGCTCACCCCGTCCCCCGCGGGATGTCCTACAACTCCTACCTCCTGCTGGATGAAAAGACCGTCCTGTTCGACACGGTAGACCGCGCGGTCCAGACCCAGTTCTTTGAAAATCTGGAGCACGCCCTGGGCGGCCGCCGCCTGGACTATGTGTTCGTCCACCACATGGAGCCCGACCACGCCGCCACCCTGGGGGATCTGATGATCCGCCACCCGGAGGCCACCATCGTCTGCAACGGCAAGTCCCTGAATATGATCCGCCAGTTCCACTGCACCGATCCCAAGGGGGTCCTGCTGGTCAACGAGGGGGACGCCATCTCCACCGGCCGCCACAGCTTCACCTTCTACAACGCCCCCATGGTCCACTGGCCGGAGGTGATGGTGAGCTATGACGCCGCAGACGGGATTCTGTTCTCTGCCGACGCCTTCGGCACCTTCGGCGCCCTCAACGGCATCCTGTTCGCCGACGAGGTGGACTTTGACCGGGACTGGCTGGACGAGGCCCGGCGCTATTACACCAACATCGTGGGCAAGTACGGCCCCCAGGTCCTGGCCCTTCTGAAGAAGGCCGCCGGCCTGGACATCCGGATGATCTGTCCCCTCCACGGCCCGGTGTGGCGGAAGGATCTGGGCTATATTTTGGACAAGTACGCCAAGTGGGCTGCCTATGAGCCCGAGGTTCAGGGCGTGCTCATCGCCTTCGCCTCGGTCTATGGCGGGACGGAGACCGCCGCCAATATCCTGGCCTGCCGTCTGGCGGAGCTGGGCATCCCTGTAGACCTGTACGACGTATCGGTCACCCACTACTCCTATGTGCTGTCTGAGGCCTTCAAGTACAGCCACCTCGTCTTTGCCTCCACCACCTACAACAACGGCATCTTCGTCTCCATGGACAATTTCCTCCGGGATCTGGCCCACCACGCCCTCCGCGGCCGCAAGGTGGCTCTCATCCAGAACGGCTCCTGGGCCCCTGCCAGCGGCAAGCTCATGTCGGAGATCCTGTGCGGCATGAAGGACATGGAACTGCTGGAGGCTCCGGTCACCCTGAAGTCCACCCTGGCCCCCGGACAGGACCAGGAGCTGGAGGCCCTGGCCCGGACCCTGGCCGCCTCCGTCCGCGGCGAGGAGCCCGCCCTGGAGGCGGAACCCGAGACAGCGGACAAGCCCCGGGGCTTCGTCTGCAAGATCTGCGGCTTTGTCTATGAGTCGGACACCCTCCCGGAGGACTTCACCTGTCCCATCTGCCGCCGTCCCGCCAGCGACTTCGAGCCGCTGGCCTGACCCCAGCCCCCAGCCGGAGCGCTCCGGCACAAATCTGAATGGAAAGCAGGTTGTCTTTATGAAAAAGTTTGTCTGTGATCTCTGCGGCTATATCTATGACGAGGCCGCCGGCGCCCCCGATGAGGGGATCGCCCCCGGCACCCTGTGGGCCGATGTGCCCGACGACTTTGTCTGTCCCCTGTGCGGCGCGGACAAGAGCCAGTTCTCTGAGGCCTGAGCCTCTCCCCCATCTGCAGCTCAGTCTTTTCCAACAGACTGCAATGCCCCAGGCGCTCCAAAGCGCCTGGGGCATTGTTTCTTCTTTCCCACGGCCGCACCGCCGGACAAAGTCCATCTGCTGCACGCCGCAGGGCTGTTCCCGTGTCCTCCGGGATTTACAGCGCCGGGGCCTTTCCGCAGCCCGGAACGGCTGTCAGGTTCCGGGTATGCCGGATCTCCTCCCAAACGGTGGTCTTTTGGAACATGCAGTGGATGGTAATGGGGATCCAGCTGAGCAGAAACAGCCAGTAGCAGGCCAGGGCCGCTCCCAGCCGCCGGTCCCACTTCCCCTCCACCGTCAGCACAAGGGCCGCCAGGAGCGTGGCCCCCAGGGCGGCAATGGCCAGGCTGCCCGCCGCGCCCGCCGCGCACAGCAGGGGCGAAAAACCGTCCGGCCCCATTTGGCCCGCCGCCAGGGCAGAGACCGCCAGATTGACCAGCGCCGCCATCTGGTAAGCCGGGATCAGCAGGGTGGCGCCCACATCCCAGGCTGCGCCGGAGGGCCGTGCCACCAGCGCCCGCCCCACTGCGGGCAGATAGCTCCCGGCTACCTGGAGGGTCCCGCTGGTCCAGCGCCTGCGCTGCTTCACCGACTCCCGGAAGGTCAGGGGCTGCTCGTCATAGGTGACCGCCTTGGGGACCCAAAAGACCTGGACCTCCTCCAGGGCGCACTGGACTGACAGCTCCAGATCCTCGCTGATGGTCTCCGTCCGCCAGCCGCCCATTCGCTCCAGGACGGAAGCGGCCACCATAAAGCCGGTGCCGTTGATCATGGCGGGCAGGCCCAGCCCGGCCCGGCCCCCGTTGTGGAGGCGGTCCATCATCCAATAGTAGATGGAGTAGCAGCCGGACACCACGCTGTCATAGGGGTTCTTGCTGTCCCGAAAGCCCTGGGCTACCCGTGCCCCCGCCCGGTAGGCGTTGTTCATCTCCCGCAGGAACTGGGGGTCCGCCAGGTTGTCCGCGTCAAAGACGCAGACCGCGTCATAGCCCCGGTGCGCCAGCCGCTCCCACGCAAAGCGCAGCACCTCGCCCTTGCTCTTCACCGGAACGGTACACTCCAGCACATGGGCCCCAAAGCGCCGGGCTGCCAGCGCGGTATGATCCGTGCATTGATTGGGGACCACCCATATATCGTAGAGCTCCGGGGGATAGTCCTGCATCAGAAGGGTATTGATCAGGCTGCCCACCACCAGCTCCTCATTCCGCGCCGGGACCAGCACGGCAAAGCGCGTGGAGGCCGGATGTCTGCCGTACTCCATGGGCCGCCGCCAGGACATCAGGCCTACCAGCAGATAATAGCTCCCCCAAAGGGTGATCCCGGCGCCCAGCAGCGCCGCAGCCGCCGTCAGAAAGCTCATACAGACTCCTCCTCTGTCCGGTTTTGACCGGATTCTACCAGAGGAATCTTAAGAAATCCTTGGGGACTTTCTTAAGTTTTGACTAAAAGTGTGTGAAATCCCGCCTCAGGCTTGACCGGCCGCAAAATTTACAATTTGTTTATTTGACTATTTTTTTTATTTTGCTATAATAATTTATATATTTTACCTGATTTTTCAAGATTCCCTGGCCTGCCCCCTTCCAATTCTCAACATTTTCCTGTTTCTCAGGGGCACGCCGCAGTAAGGAGGTGCCCCTTTGCTTCGTTTTGAACACGTTTCCCTCTCCTACGGCAGCCAGCAGATCCTGGATGACCTCTCCTTTGAGATCCAGGAGGGACAGATGGCGGTGCTCATCGGCCCGTCCGGCTGTGGAAAGACCACCACGCTGAAGATGATCAACCGCCTCATTGAGCCAACCGCGGGCAGGATCTATCTGGATGGACAGGACATCACCACCAAGGACAAGGTGGAGTTGCGCCGCCACATCGGCTATGTGATCCAGCAGATCGGCCTGTTCCCCAATATGACGGTGGCCCAGAACATCAGCGTGGTCCCCACCCTGCTCAAGTACAGCCGGGAGGAGTGCGACCGCATCGTTCGTGAGCTGCTGGACATGGTCAACCTGCCCTATGAACAGTACGCCCACAAGTACCCCTCGGAGATGTCCGGTGGACAGCAGCAGCGCATCGGCATCCTGCGGGCCCTGGCCGCCTCCCCTCCCATCGTTCTGATGGATGAGCCCTTCTCCGCCCTGGACCCCATGACCCGCCGCACCCTCCAGCAGGAGGTGCGCACCCTCCAGCAGAAGCTGAACAAGACCTTCGTCTTTGTCACCCACGACATGGCGGAGGCCCTGGACCTGGCAGACGTTATCATCTTCATGGATCATGGCAGGATCGTTCAGATGGCTCCCCCGGAGGAGATGCTCTCCCATCCCGCCAGCGGCCAGATCCAGGACTTTTTGGGCAAATTCATCGACCTTCAGGCCCACAAGGAACTCACCGCCGCCGACTTCATGCGCACCGGCGTCTACACCGTCTCCACCCGGAAGGGGATCAACGAGTGCATCAGCAAGATGCAGCGCCACAACGTGGACACCCTGATCGTGGTGGACGACCAAGCCCGGTATCAGGGTACCGTCTCCATCGCGGACATCCGTCTCACCGGCCATGTGGTCCAGACCATCGAGCCCCTGATCCGCTGCAACACACCCACCGTCCATGCGGAGGACAACGCAAAGGACTGCTTCGACCAGCTGATCTCCAGCGGCGCGCCCTATCTGGTGGTGCTGGACGGCCAGGGGCAGGTGGCGGGCATCATCACCAAGACCAGCATGGCCTCCGCCATGGCGGAACAGCTTTGGGGGTGAGGACGCATGAGCATCCATGACCTCCCCGTCAAGCTGGCGGAGCACCTGTTCTTCACCCTGGCCTCGGTGGCCATCGGCTTCGCGCTGGGCGTGGTTCTGGGCGTCCTGCTGTCCCGGCGGCCCAGGCTGTCCGGCGTGGTGCTGCCCATCCTGTCCATCTTCAACACCATCCCCGGCATCGTGTTCATCGGCCTGCTGTTCCTGGCCTGGGGCACCCACGCGGCCACCGTGCTGGCCGCCCTGGGGATCTACGCCACCTTCCCGGTGCTGAAAAACACCTACGCCGGCCTGGTGTCCGTGGACCCGCAGTATCTGGAGGCCGCCCGGGGCTGCGGCATGAGCCCGTGGCAGAGCCTGCTCCGGGTGGAGCTGCCCCTGGCCCTGCCCACTATCATCGGCGGGCTTCGGATGTCCACCGTCTACACCGTCAGCTGGGCGGTGCTGGCCTCCATGATCGGCCTGGGCGGCCTGGGCGACTTCATCTACGCCGGCCTGAGCTCCAATGACAACGCCCTGATCCTGCTGGGGGCCATCCCCGCGGCCCTGCTGGCCTTCGCCCTGGGCACCCTGGTGGATCTGCTCCAGCGCCGGACGGTGCCCAAGGGGCTGCGGAAGGGAGGTTCTGCCACATGACCCTCTCCATGATCCTGACTCATCTGGCCCTTGTGGTGGCCGCCCTGGTCTTTGCCATTCTGGCCGGCGTCCCACTGGGCATCCTGTGCTACTTCTACCCCTCCGCCCGGCGGGTGGTGCTCCGGGTGGTGGACCTGATCCAGACCACCCCCGCCCTGGCCCTTCTGGGCATCATCATGGTCTTCATGGGGGCGGGCAAGCCCACCGTCATCGTCGGTCTGGCCCTCTACTCCCTGCTGCCCATCGTACGGAACACCCACCTGGGCCTGAGCCAGGTGCCGGAGTACCTCATCGAGGCCGGCCGGGGCATGGGCATGACCCGGATGTACCGCCTGCTCCATGTGGAGCTCCCCCTGGCCGCCCCCATCATCTTCACCGGCATCCGCATCGCCACGGTCAACGCCATCGGCACCGCGGTCTTTGCCTCCTTCGTGGGGGGCGGTGGACTGGGCAGCTTCATCACCACCGGCATCCGTCAGGATGATATGGAGGCCATCCTGCTGGGCACCGGCGTGCTGATGGCCATGGCCCTGGTCCTGGATCTGCTGATGGGACTGGCGGAGCGCTATCTGAACAGCCGCACCGGCCAGCGCTCCCGAACCAGCCGCCTCATTGCCCGGGCCGCCTCCGCCGCTGCCTGCGTTGCCGCGGCTGCCCTGTGCGTGGTGGCCTTCTTCCCCCAGCGCACCGACGGTCTGGTCCTCTACCAGGGCGAATTTTCCGAGGTGCAGCTGGTCAACAGCATGATCCAGCAGCTGGTGGAGGAGCGCCACGGCATCCCCGTCACCATCAAGGACCAGATGACCGCCAAGAACAACTTTGCGGAGCTGTCCGGGGCGGGGCACTCCTGCGACCTGATGTATACCTGGGACGGGACCCTGCTGACCACCATCATGGGCCTGGACACCTCCGACGTTCCCGACGGCCAGACCCTCTATGAATTTGTGGACCAGCGGATGCGCGGGGAGTACGGGCTGGAGCTGATGGGAAAGATCGGTGTGAACAACACCTACTCCATCGGCGTCACCCAGGCGGTGATGGATACCTACCACCCCGCGGCCATCAGCGATCTGGCCCCCATCGCCGGGGAGCTGCGCTTCGGCGCGGAGCAGGACTTCTTCACCGACGCCGGCAGCATGAAGTTCGGCCCGTTTTCCAAGTTCTACGGCCTGAACTTCCAGGACGTGCTCCATGTGGACATTATGATGAAGTACACTATGGTGGAGCAGGGCGCGTACGACGTGATGGTGGTATATGCCACCGACGGTCTGAATAAGCGGGCTAACCTGACCATTCTGAAGGACGATCTCCACTTCTTCCCCGACTACTACGGCACCATCCTGGTACGCAGCGACCTGTTTGAGCGCTTCGCTGAGGAGGCCCCCGGCCCCAAGGAGACCCTCCAGCTGCTCAACGGCCAGTTCACCGATGAGAAAATGAGCGAGCTGACCTACCGTGTGGATGTGGAAGGCGAGGCGGTGGACGATGTGGCCCGGGATTTCCTGATCTCCGCCGGGCTACTCCCGGCCTGAACCGCTCCGTTTCAAGACAGCCCCCGGACCTGACTGCGTCAGATCCGGGGGCTGTCTCTTCTTAAAAAATATTCACCAGGGAGGGCTGCTCCATCTCCGACAGCAGCTCCAGCTGACAGATCAGCTCCGCGTTGGCGGCGGTGTACTGGTCGGACTCCTCCAGGGCCAGGTACTGATCCAGGGCCCGGAAGCCCCGGAGGATCTGGTCGGTGTCCGAGTGGCGCATCATCACATGGAGATAGGCGTCATGGGCCTGCCAAAGGCCGAAGCTCTCCCGGCTGAGCCGGGCCGCCCCCTCCCAGTCTCCCCGGTCGGCCAGCTCCTGGGCCTGTTCCAGCTGCCCGGCCATCCGCCCGGAGAGCCGGTCCGCGTACCACGCGTTCCACAGCGCTCCCCCCAGCAGGACCAGCAGCAGCGCCGCCGCGCTCCACAGCCGCTTCACGCGCCCCGCCTCCCCTCCCGCTCCCGGGGAGCCAGATAGATCTGTCCCTGCTCGTCCACCGTCATCAAAAAGACCTCCTCCCAGCGCTTCAAGCCCCGCTGCTCCAGCTGCTTGTCCAGCCAGTGCCCGTCATAGCCCCGGACCCGGAGGTTCCGCTCCAGCAGCCGCCCGTCACTGATGAGCACCAGCGGCAGCCCGGACTCCTGGGCCTCCAGTCCCAGCTGTCCCAGGGTGGGCGGCTTCTCCGCCGCCCGCGGCAGGACAGAGAGCTGCCCGTTGGTCTCCAGAATGGCGTACTCCACCTTTTGCGGGTCTGTATAGCCCTGGCTGCGCAGCTCCTCCAGCAGCTCGTCCACCGTCAGCCGGTTGCGCCGCATCTCCCCCTGGTCGATCTCCCCCCGGCGGATGACCACGCTGGGCCGCCCGCACAGCAGCGCCCGGAACCGGATGCTTTTCATGGTCAGCACCGACAGGATCATGGTCATGGCCAGCAGGGCCAGGATGGGGACCACCCCGGTGAGCAGCGGGATGCCGAAATCCTGCATGGGCACCGCCGCCAGGTCCGCGATGATCAGGGAGAGCACCAGTTCCGAGGGCTCCAGCTCCCCCACCTGGCGCTTGCCCATCAGCCGGATCCCGGCGATGATGAGGATGTATAGGATGATGGTGCGGATCAGTCCGGTGAACACAGTTTTTCGCTCCTTCCGTCGATGTTCTGCGGCCCTGACGCCGTGGACGGCGGCCGCTCCCACACAGTTTTCCCGGTTTTCCTTCGTACTATCCCAGCCCGCCGGGAAAGTCTCTCCTGGGACTTTCCTGCAATATGCCCAAAAGTGCAGGGAAATCTTTTTGGAAAAAGGGAGTTCCCCCTCTTGAAATAACCCCGAATTTTCGATACAATATCTTGAAACACTTTGAACATGGATATGGCTAAGTGAACTGGAACAGAAGGGCGTGTGAGTGAATTGATGAAAGCGACTTTGATCCTGGCCAACGGAAGCGTTTTTTCCGGGACCAGCATCGGCGGCACCTCCGACCGGATCTGCGAAATGGTGTTCAACACCTCTATGACCGGCTATCAGGAGATCCTGACCGACCCCTCCTATGCCGGACAGGGCGTGGTGATGTCCTATCCCCTCATCGGCAATTACGGCGTCAACCACGAGGATAACGAGTCCAGCCGTCCCTGGGTGGAGGCCTTCGTGGTCCGTCATCTGTCCCCCCGGGGCAGCAATTTCCGCTGTGAGGGCGATCTGAACACCTATCTGAAGGAACACGATATTACCGGCATCCAGGGCGTGGACACCCGGGCACTGACGAAAATACTCCGCAGTCAGGGGAGCATGAACGGTATGCTCACCTGTGCGGAGCATTTTAATGTCGCCGAGGTCATGGAGCGGCTGCGCTCCTACGAGGTGAAGGACACCGTCCGCAAGGTGACCCGGACCCAGCCTGAGGTGTTCGAGGCCTATGGCGAGGAGAAGCATCTGGTCGCCGTGATGGACTACGGCGTGAAGCAGAACATCATCGAGTGCCTGCGCCGCCGCGGCTGTAAGGTCGTGGCCCTGCCCGCCTACACCCCCGCCAGCGAGGTGCTCTCCAGCGGCTTTGACGGCGTGATGCTCTCCAACGGCCCCGGCGACCCGGAGGAAAACACTGAGATCATCGCCGAGCTGCGCAAGCTCTATGACAGCACCATCCCCATCTTCGGCGTGTGCATGGGCCACCAGCTGCTGGCCCTGGCCACCGGCGCCAAGACCGGCCGCCTGGCCTACGGACACCGGGGCGGCAACCACCCCGTCCGGGACCTGGAGAAGAACCGCGTGTTCATCACCAGCCAGAACCACGGCTATATGGTCCTCTCCGACACGGTGGATCCCGCCGTGGCCGAGGTATCCCACATCAACGTCAACGACGGCACCTGCGAGGGACTGAGGTACAAGCGCCCCAACTGCTTTACCACCCAGTTCCACCCCGAGGCCAACGCCGGCCCCAAGGATACGGAATACCTCTTCAACCGCTTTATTGATTCCATGGGAGGTGCCAAGTAATGCCGAAGTATACCGATATTAAGAAGGTCCTGGTGCTGGGCTCCGGCCCCATCGTCATCGGCCAGGCCGCCGAATTTGACTATGCCGGCACCCAGGCCTGCCGCGCGCTGAAGGAGGAGGGCCTGGAGGTCGTCCTGATCAACTCCAACCCCGCCACCATTATGACGGACAAGGACATCGCCGACCACGTCTATATCGAGCCCATGAACCTGCCCTCCATCACTCAGATCATTGAGAAGGAGCGCCCTGACGCCCTTCTGCCCAACATGGGCGGCCAGACCGGCCTGAATCTGGCCATGGCGCTGTATGAGAACGGCACCCTGGAGAAGTACGGCGTGCGCCTGCTGGGCACCAGCCCCGCCTCCATCCACAAGGCGGAGGACCGCCAGGGCTTCAAGGACTGCATGGAGTCCATCGGTCAGCCCTGCGTCACCTCCAAGGTGGTCAACACCGTGGAGGACGCCGTCTCCTTCACCAACGAGATCGGCTACCCCGTGATCGTCCGCCCCGCCTACACCCTGGGCGGCACCGGCGGCGGCATCGCCTACGACGAGGTCTCCCTGCGTGAGATCTCCGACCGCGGCCTGAACCTGTCCCGTGTCCACGAGGTCCTGATCGAGCGGTGCATCGCCGGCTGGAAGGAGATCGAGTTCGAGGTCATGCGGGACTCCGCCGGCAACGTCATCACCATCTGCTCCATGGAGAACATCGACCCCGTGGGCGTCCACACCGGCGACTCCATCGTGGTGGCCCCCACCCAGACCCTGGCCAACCGGGAGTTCCAGATGCTCCGCTCCGCCGCCCTGGACATCATCTCCGCCCTGGAGATCGAAGGCGGCTGCAACGTGCAGTTTGCCCTGAATCCCGACAGCTATGAGTACGCGGTCATCGAGGTCAACCCCCGCGTGTCCCGCTCCTCCGCCCTGGCCTCCAAGGCTACCGGCTATACCATCGCCAAGGTGGCCGCCAAGGTGGCCCTGGGCTACACCCTGGACGAGATCCCCAACGCGGTGACCGGCAAGACCACCGCCTGCTTCGAGCCCACCATCGACTACTGCGTGCTGAAGATCCCCCGCCTGCCCTTTGACAAGTTCACCACCGCCAGCCGCACCCTGGGCACCCAGATGAAGGCCACCGGCGAGGTCATGGCTATCGCCAACTCCTTCGAGGGCGCGCTGATGAAGGCCATCCGCTCCCTGGAGCTGAACGTCCGGGCGCTGAAGCTGGACAAGCTGGAGGGCCTGTACACCGACGAGATCGAGGACCTGCTGGTCCAGGTCACCGACGAGCGGCTCTTCGTGGTGGCCGAGGCCCTGCGCCGCGGCTTCTCCCCCCAAAAGATCAACCACATCACCAAGATGGACATCTGGTTCCTGGACGGCTTCCAGCGGATCATCGCCATGGAGAACGAGCTGAAGTCCTGCAAGGGCGAACCCGACATGGACACCCTGAAGCGCGCCAAGGAGATGTGCTTCGCCGACAGCTACATCGGCGCCCTGTGCGGCATGACCCAGGCCCAGGTGAAGGCCCTGCGGGAGCGGTATGGCATCATCCCCTCCTTCAAGATGGTGGACACCTGCGCCGCCGAGTTCGACGCCGAGACCCCCTATTACTACTCCACCTATGACGGAGAGAACGAGGCGGTGGACAACGGCTCCGGCAAGAAGAAGGTGCTGGTGCTGGGCTCCGGCCCCATCCGCATCGGCCAGGGCATTGAGTTTGACTACTGCTCCGTCCACTCCGTGTGGGCCTTCCGCCGCATGGGCTATGAGACCATCATCATCAACAACAACCCCGAGACCGTCTCCACTGACTTCGATGTGGCGGACAAGCTGTACTTCGAGCCGCTGACCGCCGAGGATGTGCAGAACATCGTGGAGCTGGAGAAGCCCTGGGGCGCCGTGGTCCAGTTCGGCGGACAGACCGCCATCAAGCTGGCCAAGGCGCTGACTGAGATGGGGGTGCAGATCCTGGGCACCTCTGCCGACGGCGTGGACGCCGCCGAGGACCGGGAGCGTTTTGACGAGATTTTGGAGAAGTGCGCCATCCCCCGGGCCAAGGGCCGCACCGTCTTTACCACCCAGGAGGCCCTTCAGGCGGCCAATGAGCTGGGCTACCCCGTGCTGGTCCGGCCCTCCTACGTACTGGGCGGGCAGGGTATGGAGATCGCCTACTCCGACCGGAACATCGAGGAGTTCATGCGGATCATCAACCTGACCGTTCAGGAGCATCCCATCCTCATCGACAAGTACCTCATGGGCCGTGAGCTGGAGGTGGACGGCGTGTTTGACGGGGAAGACATCCTCATCCCCGGCATCATGGAGCATGTGGAGCGGGCCGGCGTCCACTCCGGCGACTCCATCGCGGTCTATCCCCCCCTCCACCT
>ERZ773277.2700-NODE-2700-length-11438-cov-21.083106_pt1 | contig 11438 bp, 9 predicted proteins | sample MGYA00511957_ERZ773277 | MGnify/ENA primary metagenome ERZ773277 (study PRJEB29015, sample SAMEA2737800) | human gut metagenome | biome: human gut; feature: human-associated habitat; material: faeces | place: China | collected 2012 ... | reverse complement strand
CACCTCGCTCGCCGTATCGGCACTTAGAATTATGCGGTATTGCCCTTGGAATCCATCTTGCGCTTGCGAAATAGTTGTCATTTTCTTTGTTTTCAGATGCGCCTTGGACACAGAACTGTAAACAATGTAATGTAAAGAATAGGAGCCTGTAAGTGAAAATTGCTGCGGTAAAAAAATTCACACAGGTTTTGGTTGCCATGGCTGTTGCTGCAGTCATGGCAGCTTTGCTGTGTGCGCCCAAAGCATTAGGCACCACGATCGGGGATTTTTCCATTGAGCAGATCTATGTCAACGTGCCGGAGCTGGACGTGTTTGTTCAGGCAACGGATGCACAAGGCCAGCCCATCAGCCCGGACCTTGTGCGGGCGGCAGGGGTGGAGCTGTACCTGGGGGATGAAAAGATCCCCACCGGCAACATCGGCATGGCGAACGAGCCGATCTGCTATGTACTGGCGGTGGACAACAGTGTGGACGAAACCACGCTGAAAGAATACCGCATTGCGCTGCGGCGGCTGATCAGCGCCAAAGGCGCAAAGGACCAGATTATGCTGTATACCCTGGCCGGGGATGCAGCCTGCGTTCTGCCCGCGACCATTGATACCAGGGCGGCAGTGAACGCCGTGAACGCGCTGGAAAGCCAGGAAGAGAACGAGCCCAACCTGGTGCAGGCAGCCACAATAATTTATAACGATATCAACGAAAATTACCAGAGCATTGCGCCGCGCAAGGTGATCTTTGCCCTGACGGAAGCGGGCAATACCGCCACCAGCACAGCTCTGCTGGGCGCTGTGGCCAAAGATGCTGCCAGCCGCCTGAACATGCCGCTGGATATCTTTGTGACGGTGGATGATGCCAACCCCCTTGCCGAGCTGGGCCAGGCCCTGGGCGGCGATAAGCTGGATGTGGTGCATGAAAGCGAACTGGCCGATACCCTGGCTGAAAAACAGCAGGCCCTTGCCAATGCGCTGGAGATCAAAACCGCGGTGGATGAAAATTTTTACGGCGAGCGCCTGGATGTGCTGACCCTGAGCGTGCCGCAGCTGGGCAGCGCAGTGAAAACCAACGCTACCGTGTATATGGGCCACCGCCTGGCCAAACCGGCGGTGGAAAGCGTGACGCTGCATGGCCGCTATGCCATGACCATTCGGTTTAACCAGGCCGTGGGCCGTGCGGAGGACCTGACCTGTTACAGCATTCAGAGCGAGGATATCTGGGGCTGGCATGTAAAAGTTAAACAGGCCATTGCCAGCGCGGACGGCAGAAGTGTTTCGCTGTACACCGAGCCGCTGTACCAGGGAACCTATACCATTAAGCTGAACAAGATGACCAGCGCCATGACCGCGGCCAACGTGAGCGATTCCGGCACCGTATACCGCTTTACCGTGGAGGATTGGCCCAAGGACAGGGCGTTCTATCTGGCACGATTCCGGCTGCCTGCCATTATTCTGGGCGGGCTGTTGGTAGTGCTGGCCGCGGCAGCCCTGCTGCGCGGCCGCAAGGAGCGCACTGAGGAAAAGCTGGCCGAAGCCGAACACCTGCTGACCGATGCCGCCCCCGTGCAGCAGAGCCTGCCGAGGCGGTGGATCACCCTGTACCTTTCTACCCGGCGGGGCATTGCAGAAACCCGCTGGTCCGCCTATGTGGAAAGCAGCCTGATTATCGGCAGCGATGCCACCCAGTGTGACCTCTGCCTGGCGGATGGCCGCACCCGCCCCCAGCACGCAGTGCTGGAAGTGGAAAGCAGCGGCGTGACCCTGCGCCCGCTGGATGGAGCCGCCGTGATGGTGAACGGCGACCCCATCGGCGGGGAATACCGCCTGCAAAACGGTGATACCATAAAAATTGGCCGCACCACCCTGCGGCTTGTGCTGTAAACGCGCCCGAAGGAGGAAAATGATGAAACTGACCAAATGCCCCAACGGCCATTTTTATGATGCCGATAAACACCCCGAATGCCCCTATTGCAATGGCGGGCTGGAGGTCGGCAGCGCCATTGCTCAGCCCGGCACCGCTGCCGAGGTTGACCTTGCCGCACCCAAAGGCCCGGTGGCCGGTTGGCTGGTGGTACTGGACGGCCCCGCCCGCGGGCAGGACCTGCGTTTGGGCGAAGGCCGAAACTTTTTGGGGGTGGATGCCGCCGGGAACCCCGCCGTGCTGGATGCCAACAGCCCGCTTGCGGTGCGGCGCGGCATTGTGGTGTATGACCCACAGGATAACAACTGGTGTGCGCTGCCGGGATCTTCCAACGAGCTGTGCACCCTGAACGGAAAAAGCCTGATTGAAAAAATGCCGCTGACAGCGGGGGATACCTTTGCTGTGGGCGGCGCACAGCTGCGTTTTGTGCCGCTGTGTGGGCCGGAGTTCAATTGGAATGCAGCGCCGAAAGAGAGGAAGTGACTCCCTTGGCCAGTGAGATTATTTTAACCGTCAGCGAGCGGCGCAACCGCCAAAAGCTGACCCTTTCCAGCACGGCAGCTCCCTTTGTGTTTGGCCGTGGGCGCGATTGCAGCTTTGTGCTGCGCCGCAACAACGTGGGGGAACACCAGTTCACAATCGAATACAAAAACAATGCCTGGCTGATGCAGGACGCAGGCTCCACGACCTGCGGCACCTGGTACAATAACCGCTATATCCATTCCGGTGAGGAAGTGACCCTGCAGCCGGGGGATGTGATCGGCCTGAATATCGACGGCAACGAAACCACACAGGAAATCACCTTCCGCGTGGAGGAAATCCGCCAGGGCGAGGGTACCGCCGCCCTGCGGCGGGAAACGCCCAACGCCACCGTTCTGCGGGAGCTGGATGTGCGCCGCAAGCGCCGCATCCTGATCGGCCGCGGCGAGGACTGCGATGTGCAGCTGACCAGCGACCGTGTTTCCCGCCACCACTGCGAGGTGGTGTATAAGGACGGCCACTATGAACTGAATGACCTTGGCTCCACCAACGGTACTTACCTGAACGGCACCCGCGTGCGCAATGAGCTGCTGACGGACGGCGCTGTCATCAATGTGCCCACCCAGGTGTTTGCATTTTCCGGCGGAATGCTGCACTACCATGAGCATAAGGTGGGCATCAGCATTGAACTGCTGGATGTGTATAAAACCGTCAAAAACCGCAACACCGGCAAGCCGCTGAACATTGTGGACGGCACTAGCATGGGGGTGGAACCCAACAGCTTTGTGGTTGTGGTGGGCGGTTCCGGAACCGGCAAATCTAGTTTGCTGGGCTGCATCACCGGGGCGTCGCCCTGCACCTCCGGCAGCGTCTGCTTTGACGGTATTGACACCCGCGGCAACCGCAATGCCTTTGATGCCGTGCTGGGCTATGTGCCGCAGAAAGACATTATGCACGACGAGCTGACGGTGGAACAAAGCCTGACCTACACCGCCAAGCTGCGCATTGCACGCGATGCCACCCGCACCGAGATCAAAGCTGCTGTGGCCCACGCCATTGAAGCCGTTGACCTGGGCGGGCGGGAAAAAACGATGATTGCAAACCTTTCCGGCGGGCAGAAAAAGCGGGTTTCCATCGCCATGGAACTGCTGGCTTCGCCCCGGCTGCTGATATTGGACGAGCCCACCAGCGGGCTTTCGCCGGATCTGGACCGCAGCATGATGGAGCTGTGCCGCAAGCTGAGCCACGAAAACTGCACCGTGCTGATGGTTACCCACAACATGTCCAACATCAATCTATGCGATAAGATTGCCTTTTTGGGTACGGGCGGCGTGCTGTGCTATTATGGTTCGCCCGAAGCGATGGATGAATATTTTGATGTGGAACTGACCAGCGATATTTTTGAAAAGCTGCACGACCCCGAACAGGTGGAATATTACCGCCGGAAATACTTTACCAGCCCGGAATTCAATCGCCTTGCAGCGCGGTTCCCGGCAGCAGCCAAGGAGGCGGAAAAACGATGCAAAGCGTAAAAATCGGCAAGCTGCTGCGCCAGCTGGCGGTGCTCATCTCCCGCAATTTTCAGCTGATCTGGAACCAGAAGCTGACCCTTGGCAGCTTGATTTTGCAGGCCCCGCTGATGGTGCTTGTCATCAAGCTGGTGGGGGAGCCGGACTGCTTTACCTCCAACCTGATCAACATCGGCAGCCGCACGGTGCTGTTCATTGTGTGCGCCATGGCGTCCTTTATGGGGCTGCTGAACTCTTACCGCGAGATCTGTAAAGACCGGGAAATTATCTTCCGTGAAGCCAGCGTCGGCGTTTCGCTGCTGGCAACGGTGCTCAGCAAGGCCATCACCCTGTTTCTGGTGGAAGCCGTGCAGGCGGGCATTTTGACGGCAGGCTTTGTGGAGATCATCCATATTCCGCAAAACCACCTGCTGCTGGATACCAATGTAGAAATCTTCATTACGATTTTCCTGCTCATGGCAGCATCCAGTGCCATGGGTCTGCTGGTATCTGCCAGCCTGAAAAGCAGCGAAGCCGCGGTGCTGCTGGTGCTGGTGCTCATCATCGGGCAGGTGGTGTTCAGCGGCGTTATGTTCAGTATGACCGGCGCGCTGACGGCCATCAGCTATATCATTGTCTGCCGCTGGGGCATGGGGGCGCTGGGCGCTTCCACCGATTTGAACGACCGCCTTTCCTGGCTGAAAGCAGGGCTGGACAGCCCGATGTACGATGCCACCGTGCCCAACCTGGTGCACAGCTGGCAGATGCTGGGGTTGATTACCCTGGTGTGCGTGGCGGCGGCATGGCTGGTGCTGTATATTGGGTTCAATCGGAAAAAGGGATAATCGGTACAGCACAATCGGCATTTTTTTCACGGTAGGATAGGGTCACCCAACCCTACCACACATTTGGAATGAAATCATCAGGTTTTAATGGCTGCCCACCCGTAGGGGCGCAGATTGTGCGTCCGCGGGTGTTTGCGGTATTCAGGGGCAAAATATTTGGCAAGGCCCGTCATGCGGGCCGATGCAGGTGTCGTTCCCTGCAAATTTTTAGCCTGGCAGCGGGAAACCGCCCCTCAGGCCGCTTCGCGTCCAGAGGGGTGGTTCCACGCCACAAACCTTAAAAATCCCAAACTACAAACAAAAACAACAAAACCGCCGGGCGGCAAGTGCTTTGCTTGCTGCCCGGCGGTTTTTGGTATAGGGAGATATTTACTTGTCTTCTTTTTTCATGGCGTTCTTGCCGGTTTTTACGGCCTGTTTGGCGGCGGCTTTGGCGCGGGCGGTGGCTTTGGTCAGGCCAACGCGCAGGGAGGCCAGTGCTTCGCGGCGGTCGGGGACCATGTCCGGGAAGGCCCGCAGCAAACGGCCGGTGCCAAAGAACCGCTGCTTGCTCAGGCGGATGGTGGTATCGCGCAGGGTGCCGGCTTTGCCTGCCAGTTCGCGCAGCTGGTCACGCAGCTCGGCGGCGTTGGTGGCACCCTCCATGGCGGCCAGGGTCAGCTGCAGTTTCTGCTCATCCAGCAGGGTGTCCATCGTCATGGCGCTGGTGCCGATCACTTCGGTCAGGGCATCGCTGGTGGTGCGCATGGCTTTGCGCAGCTCATCAATGCGGGCCAGCTGTTTGCTGAAGCCGACAGCCTGAATGGCGGATACGATCAGATCCGCCAGGAACAGGCCGCCGAAAATAACATCCAGCCAGATCAGCACAAGGGTGGGGATAGCGGCGCTCGGCTTGCTGAGCAGCGGGTGAACCACCACCATCAGCAGCACGCTGCCCAGCCCCCACAGCAAGGAGAACCGCGGGCAGATGAACCCGCCCAGGTTAAAGCGATACATGGAATAGTCCCACCAGCGGGTGTGGAACATCTTGTACAGGATGTACCCGCCAACCAGCTCCACCAGCGTGGTGATGACCATGCCGCCGAAAAAGGCAACCAGTACGTTCTGGTACCATGCCATATCGCTGCTTGGCATGGTAAAACGGCCGAGAACGGCGATCATTACCGTCATGCCGCAGCCGTAAATGGGGCAGATTGGGCCGTTCAAGAATCCGCGGTTGACCAGCTCCCGCGTGGTGATGGCTGCATAGGCAACCTCCACGCACCAGCCCAGAAACGCATAGACGAAAAAGAAAAATATCGTATGCAGCAGGGCATAAGTGGTCATTCCTGTACCTCCCCGGCGGGGTCGGCTTCTTCCTCCGGTTCCAGGCGGCGGGCCAGCTCTTTGGGCTCCACCCAGGTCACGCTGGAATCCGGCCCCTTGCGGGCAATCAGCGCCTTGATGGGAATGCCCTGTTCGCTGAACATGCCCTCGTGCTCGGTGCGCAGGTTCCAGTCCGGCTCATTCTTGTGCAGATCAAAGGTCTGCCAGGTAATCTCGAACCCGGCAGCGGGAAAGTAACCCAGGCTGTCCCGGAACAGGTCATCGTCATCGGTCTTGAAGTAGATTTCGGAACCCTCCGGCATCAAAGCGCGGTACTGCAGCAGCTGGCGCGGGTGGGTCAGGCGGTGCTTGTTGCTGCCAGCGTTTTTGCTCCACGGGTTGCAGAAGTTGATGTAGATGCGCTGCACGGTATCCGCCGGGCTGAACACGCCGGAAAGCCGCTCGATATCCAGCGAGGCGATCTTGACATTATCCGGCGGCAGCTGAGCGGCGGCGTAAGCGGCTTCCACCTTACGCTTGGCCAAAATCAGGACCTTATCCGTGATATCAATGCCAAGGTAGTTGATATCAGGGTGCAGGGGGGCCAGCTGGCTCAAAAAGCCGCCCTTGCCGCAGCCAAGCTCCAGGTGCAGGGGCTGCTCCGGCCGGGCATACAGCTCATGCCAGTGCCCGGCATGGGTCAGCGGTTCGTGAACATGGAAATCGCAGGCCAGCAGTTCCGGTCTGGCATAGGGCTTAAAACGCATACGCATACAACAATACCTCACTCATGATAATTCACTAAAAAATTCTGGACATCGGCAAAATCAGTGCAGGCAAGGCTGCCCTGGCAAAAGCCGGGCTTGCCGCCGCCCCGCCCGCCAAACGCTTCATTCAGCGCCTTGCACACCGGGCGCACATCCCCGCCAGGCAGGCAGAGTGCATAGGCGAGGCCCTGCCCGCCGGAGGCCAGCACCGCCGTCAGCGCGTTGGTGCGGGCCGATACCGCCAAACAGATCCGCCGCAGTCCGTCGCCGTCCGCACCGTCACAGTGCAGCACAGCAGGCTGGCCGGGGACGGCGGTTTGGGCCAGTGCTTCGGACAATGCGTTCTGCATGGCGGCAAGGCGCTGCTTGAGGGCAGCTTCCGCCGTTTGCAGGTTTTGCACGGCGGGCAGCAGGCGACCGGGGGCGGAGCTTAACAGGGTGCCCACCGCGGCGGCATCCTGCCAGGCGGCAGCAATGGACTGATGCGCACGCTCCCCGCACACAACCGCCAGCCGGGTGCCGCCCTTGTAGCTTTGGGCGCTCAAAATTTTGATGGCCCCCACCTGGCCGGTGGTGGAAACATGGGTGCCGCAGCAGGCGCACAGGTCGGCCCCGCCGGCATCTACCAGCCGCACCGCACCGTCAATTTCCTTTTTGCTGCGGTAGGTCAGTTTTGCAAGGTCTTCCGGCGCGGGGTACCAGCAGCGCACCGGGGCGTCCGCACGGATCACCGCGTTGGCCTGGGCTTCTGCTTCGGCCAGCTGGCCGGCGGTCAGCGGAACGCTCATATCCATCCGCACCGCGGGGGACCCGATGTGAAAGCCCACATTCTCCGCCCCAAACAGGCGGTGCAAAGTGCCGCTTAAAATGTGTTCACCGGTGTGCTGCTCCATATGGTCGCGGCGGCGCGCCCAATCAATGCGGCCTTCCACCGTCTGCCCAACCGGCAGCGCTGCGCTGACAGTGTGGGTGATCACGCCGCCATGCTCCTGCACATCCGTTACAAGGGCGGTGCCCAGCGCACCGGTATCGCAGGGCTGGCCGCCGCCCTCCGGGTAAAAGGCGGTCCGGTCCAGCTGCACGGCAAACTGTTCCCCGGCCGGGGTGCAGACAAGCACCGTGGCGGTAAAAGTTTGAACATATGGGTCTGTTTCGTATAGTTTTGCCGTTGCGGGCATGCAAGGTCATCCCCCTTTCGGAATATTTTTACATTATAGCATAAAACGGCAGTGGAAAAAACAGTTCAAATCCGTTATAATAAAAATCAGCTATAATTCCGGCGGCTCCCCGGCAAGGTGGGAGCCGGAAAGGGGGCGGGAACCATATGAAAAAACGAATCTCAGCACTGGTTTTGAGCAGCTGCCTGCTGGCGGGCTGCGCGGGCCAAGGGGCGGCTGCTACCGGCGAAACCGCAGCACCCAGCCAGGCCGTGCCCACCGCGGCACCCCAAAGCCTGACGGTGAACGGCCTGCTGGACACCAGCGCTGCTGTTGGCGCGCTGGAGCTGTATGCCCAGGCGCAGAATGTGACGCTGCAAAACAGCTTTGAGACCGAAACGGCGGACCTGGTCATTCTGGATGCCCCGCCGCAGGATGATGGAACCTGGAAGAATCTGGCGGAGAACGAGCTGCTGGCCGCCGCCGCGCAGCGTGCCGGACTGGATACGGAAAGCACCGTCACCGCCCTGCCGGTAGGCCAGAGCCTGTATGCCTATTGGGCGGATAACCGTGTGCTGACCGAGCTTTTGCAGAGCGATGCCGCGCTGGACGACCTGCGCGCTGCGACCTGGGAGGAATGGTTCGATTTCGTAACAGCTGTGACCCATTGGTGCGCGGAACCCGGCGCTGTGCAGGTAACGCTGAACGGCAATGTTTACACCCTGCCCGCTGAGCGGCGGGAGACACTGGCAAACCTGAACGGCGTGTTTGCCGCCCAGGGACCGGAGGTTAGCGGCAACAGCGGGGATGGCGGCGTGGCGGAAAATACCCCTGCGCTGTACACCACCGCCCTGCTGGCGGCGGGGGAGCCGCTGACCGAAGAAAACCTGACCGGTCCGCTGAACGCGCTGGAGCAGGAGCTGCGGCTGGAAGATGCCAACAGCGCCTGGCAGGCCGGCATTGCAGACCTATGGACCAGCAAGTATCTGTTCCAGCAGGGCAATGCCCTGTTCTACCGCGGCTACCTGGCCGACCTGATCAGTGACAGCGGCGCAGCGTTGAGCAGCGCCCAGAAAGACGCGCTGGTGTGGCTGCCCATCAAAAATAACCTGACCGAAGCCGACATTGCCAACCAGCGGTTCAACCTGGCCGGGCTGATGAATTACCCCATTTTGGCCAACCGTGCCTGGCTGGCTATCCCGGCGGATGCCGATGAGGAGAGCGCCCGCGCCGCAGCCGCCGCTATTTTGTGGCTGTACACCAGCAAGGCGGGGGAGAGCGCGTTGATCGACACCCTGGACCTGATCACCCCCTGGGGTACCGGCAGCAACCAGAACGCCGCCGCGGCTATGCAGGCGGCGCAGGTGACAGCCGGTATTCTGCCTGGCGCAGTGCTGGACCAAACCCAGGCCGCCGCATTGCAGCAGGCCCAGCGCGGGCTGTATTATGAAGCGGACGGCATTACCCTGCGGGATGGCCTGTGGGATGAAGATGCCGCCGCTGCCTGGCGCAGCGCCGTGATGGCGGCCCTTGGCGCAGAAAGCGCCGAAGCAGACGATAACTGATGCCCCGGGGTGTACCTGAAAAACAGGCGCACCCTAGATGGGCTTTGCGGAATACAAAAGGTTTTAAGGAGAAGAGAAAAAATGAAGAAGCGTTGCAGCGGTATCCTGATGCCGGTTTCCAGCCTGCCGGGCGGGTATGGCATTGGCTCCATGGGCCAGGCTGCCAGAGATTTTGTGGATTTTCTGGCGCTGGCCGGACAGAGCGTGTGGCAGATCCTGCCCGTTGGCCCGACTTCGTATGGCGACAGCCCGTACCAGAGCTGCTCGGCTTTTGCGGGCAACCCGTATTTTATTGACCTGGATCAGCTGGCTGCGGATGGCCTGCTGAAGCCGGAAGATTACGCCAAAGAAAATTGGGGCACCAACCCCAATTACTGTGACTATGCCCTGCTGTACCAAAAGCGCTACAAGGTGCTGCGCAAGGCATACGCCGCATTTTTGCAGCAGCGCCCGGTGCCGGGGTACGATACCCCCTACAGCGATGACTGGTACCGTTTTACCTTTTTGAGCGATGCCTGGCTGCCGGATTACTGCCTGTACATGGCAATCAAAGAAGAAAACAAGATGTGCGACTGGCAGACCTGGCCTGCCCCGCTGCGCCTGCGCGACCCCAAGGCGCTGGAAGAGTTCCGCACCGGCCATGCCGATGAACTGGGCTTCTGGGCCTTTGTGCAGTATGAGTTCGCCAAGCAGTGGCAGGCCCTGAAAGCATATGCCAACGGCAAGGGCATCAAGATCATGGGCGATATTCCCATCTATGTGGCGGCGGATTCTGCCGATGCGTGGGCAGGCCGTGAGCTGTTTGAGATGGACAGCGAGGGCCACCCCCGCCGCGTGGCTGGCTGCCCGCCGGACTATTTTGCCGAGGATGGCCAGCTGTGGGGCAACCCGCTGTATGACTGGGCCTACCACAAGCGTACCAACTATGCCTGGTGGGTGCGCCGCGTGCGCCATGCGCTGAGCATTTATGATATCCTGCGTATTGACCACTTCCGCGGCTTTGATACCTATTGGGCTATCCCGGCGGGGGACGAAAACGCCCGCGGCGGCAAGTGGGAACAGGGCCCCGGCATGGACCTGTTCCGCGCTCTGCGCACCGCTCTGGGTGACCTGCCCATTGTGGCCGAAGATCTGGGCGAAATTTTTGATTCCGTCCGTGTGCTGCTGGCGGAAAGCGGATTCCCCGGCATGAAGGTGCTGCAGTTTAGTCTGAACGGCACCGATAGCGTGGACCTGCCGCATAACTACCCGGCCCACTGCGTGGCTTACCCCGGCACCCATGACAATAACACCCTGCGCGGCTGGCTGGAAAACGAAACCACCCCCGCCCAGCGCAAACAGGCCAAGGCATATTTTGCCCTGACCGAGCAGGAGGGCGAGATTACCGGCCTGCTGCGCGGTGTGCTGGCAAGCCCGGCGGAGCTGGCTATTGTGACGATGGCCGACTGGTTGGAAAAAGGCAGCGAAGCCCGCATGAACACCCCCGGCGACCCGGTGGGCAACTGGCAGTGGCGCGTTGCCGCTAAGGACCTGACCCCCGCGCTGGCGCGGAAGATCCACGAGATGAGCGCACGGTATTTCCGCGCGGAACCCCTGCCGGAAGCGGAGCCGAAAAAGGAAAAAGCGCCCGCCCCGCAGCCCAAGGCCAAGGCGGCTGACGCAAAAGAGGAAAAAACGGCAGCACCGGCGAAAAAAGCAGCAAAAAGTGCAAAGTGATTTTTTGAACAGTAATACTTTTATTATTAACCAATTCTTTGTGTAATGCGGGTATGGGAAAAACATGCACGGTATGGTAAAATATACAAAGATTTTATGTCAAGTTGTAGCATTACAACATTAGGACAACACCGCACAATTCCCGCCTTGCGGCTTAAGCACCGCTCCGGCAGCTGCGGCA